>Ga0307423_1001252_pt1 | contig 15566 bp, 11 predicted proteins | sample SalMarWE160310MG_FD_202154 | JGI IMG/M metagenome (GOLD analysis project Ga0307423, IMG submission 202154) | Salt marsh sediment microbial communities from the Plum Island Ecosystem LTER, Massachusetts, United States - WE1603-10 | ecosystem: Environmental > Aquatic > Marine > Intertidal zone >...
ATGCTTGTGAAAGCAAACCTCATCGTAGCTACTAACAACAACATCGCAGGAATCGAAAAGAGCCTCATGGTCGCCGCAAAGCAGATCTTCGAGGACAAGGCCCATGAGAGCCTGAAACTTCCTGATCCCATGGTCAAGACCTAGGAGCAGGATTATAAAGCGTAAAAAGGAAATGAAATATTATGTCAGAAGAAATCCCTGAAGGATTACTGAACCTCCTCGAAATGGTGGTTCGGTGCTATGACTGCTGACTATCATGTGGTGCTCATCTTGTCATTGTCGACGATGAGGGCCACGAGATTGTCAGGAAGGAGCTTGTGACTGGCGGCGGATGAAGGCGCGGTCGTAAACTAACGGACCGGGTCTGACAACCCTGCTCGGGTGTGCTTGTCACACTCCTTCCCTCCCTTTTCTTTTCAGCAATTTCGTTTCAACAATTGCATGCTAGAATATCAAATAATTAATATGTGGGTTGGATTGTAACTCATCTGAGTGCAAATGTTATGTATTGAATTTCATCAGAATGGAATTCAACACCAATGTCATTAATGGTAAGAGGAGGATGTATATCAGATGAAATTGAGATGGAGTACACATCTGCAGGTTGTTCTGCTTAACTTCGGATTCCTAATTATGTTCATCACAGCTCCCATTGTGATGGATTCATCATTTGGCCGATTAGTTGATCAGGATAATTATGTGGCAGAACCGAATTTAAAGTTTGAAGAACAAGAACAATTCTTACGAGCTGAAGAAGGAATCTATGAAGATAATTTAACAACAACAACATATCGACAGACAGCTTACACAGATGCCTATGGTTGGGGGACAGGAGTTTTGCGTCTTCCACATCTTGCTCCTAATACAGTCGGTATATGCGATACACCCAGTTATGCAATGTGTGTTGATGTGGATGGAGATTATGCCTATATTGCTGATGGTGATTCAGGGTTATTAGTAATTAATATCACCAATCCTACGACTCCCTCTATTATTGGTACTTGTGCCACTGCATCCTATGCAACGAGTTTGTATGTGAGTGGGAATTTTGTGTACGTTATTGATGTGCTCGCAGGACTACAAGTGATTAACATTACTAATCCGACTAATCCAATTATAGTTAGTTCATACAACACTCCATCTACTGCTCACAATGTGTATGTGGATGGGGATTATGCCTATGTTGTCGATAGGGATTCAGGATTATTGGTCTTCAACATTACTGATCCTACAACTCCCACTCTAGCTGGTTCCTGTGACACTCCTCATTCAGCTAGAGGTGTATTTGTGAGTGGTGACAATGCCTATGTAGCTGATGGGGATTCAGGACTGCAGGTAGTAAACATTACTATTCCTACTGCTCCCTCTATAGTTGGCAATTGCAGTACTCCCGGTCCTGCTTTGAATATACATGTGAGTGGAAACTATGCCTACATTGCTGATTATGACCCAGGATTAGAAATAATCAATATAGCTGATCCTGAAAATCCCTTCATAGTTGGTTCTTGCAACACTCCTGATGGTGCTCAAGGAATACATGTTAGTGGTGATTTTGCCTATATAGCTGATTCGCAATCAGGAATGCAGGTAGTGAACATAACTAATCCTACCACTCCCTCTTTAGTCGGTATGTGCAGCACCTCTGCTGATGCTACAAGTGTGTATGTGAGCGGTAACTATGCGTATGTAGCAATTCGTGATTCAGGATTACAAGTGGTCAAAATTGCTGAAATTGTTACTCCTACTGAGGTTGGTACTTGTGACAGTATAGAATATGCAGACGATGTTTATGTGGACGGGAACTATGCGTATGTGACTGATTATCTAACAGGGTTATATGTTGTCGATATCAGCGACCCGACTGCTCCTGATATCGTTGGTTCCTGTAGTAGTCTCGAATATGCGAGAGATGTGTATGTGAGTGGGAATTATGCCTATGTTTCTAATGGTTCTTTTGGGTTGCATGTGGTCAACATAACTAATCCCACGACTCCTACTGTGGTTGGTACCTACGACTCACCCGATGCAGTGCGTCGCGTGGATATCAGTGGCAACTATGCGTATATTGCTGATGAAACCACAGGACTGATGGTAATCAACATCACGGATCCCACGACTCCTACTGTGGTTGGCGTCTGCGACACTCATAATGCAGCTGGTGTTGATGTTAGTGGTAATTATGCCTATGTTGCTGATTCTGATTCAGGATTAAAGGTGATTAATATTACCGACCCAATAAATCCCTCTTTAGTTGCTTCTTGTGATACCTATTATGCGGTGAATGTCTATGTGAGCGGGGACTATGCCTATGTTGCTGATTTGACATTAGGATTGAAAGTGTTCGATATCAGCGATCCTATCCATCCCTCCCTCGCAGGAACTTACGATGCGACCAGTGATGTGAAACATGTATATGTGAACGGCGATTATGCATATGTTTCTGATAGTTGGTTAGGGTTGAAGGTGTTAAACATCAGCGATCCCACCAATCCCACCTTGGCTAGTACCTATGTAACTAATGGTGAAGCGACTTGTGTGTTTGTGAGCGGGGATTATGCGTATGTTGCAGATTATTCCTTTGGGTTGTCAGTGTTAGAGGTACAGCAGAATATCTGTCGTCAATATACTTCTTCTGCTACTGCCCAGTCCCTTGTAGTATATAGTGGCCATTCACTAACCGATGCCACACTAATTCCAACTGAAACTCAATATTTAGAAACCACTACCACATATTACCTATCAGCGGACGCTGGCTTGCATTGGGAACTTGTCATACCAGGACTTGAGCATGTATTTGCGAACAGTGGCACAGCACTATGTTGGCGTGCTGTTCTATCAACAACTGATGCCTCTCAATCGCCAACACTATCCAATCTGGAAATCCTATACACCACTAAACTCGATGCGCCTATCCTTGCTTCACCATCCGATGCTATCTCTATTGCTGATGATACTCCGTTTCTGCAATGGACTGATGCTTATGATGATGTAGGTTATTTAGTTCAGGTTGATACATTGGACAGCTTTGATACACCCGATTTGATCAATATCACAACTTCTGTAGGGTGGAAGAACTGCACAGTACCTGTTCTTGCAGATAACCTCTGGTATTGGCGGGTTGCTGCAAATGACACCCAGGGTGACTTGGGCTTCTTCTCTACGATTCGAGCTATGACTATTGACACAACTTTACCTTCTTGGATTGTAGTCCCAACGGGACAAATGATTGATGAGGGTGAGGCATTAAGTGCTCAATTCAGTGCAGTGGATCCGTCAGGTATCGGAAGTTGGTGGACTAATGATACGGTTAATTTCCATATTGACTCGACAGGTCTACTTACGAATAACACCGTGCTATTTGTAGATGACTATGGTCTAACTGTATATGTGAACGATACACTGGGAAACTCTAACTACGTTGAGATTACGATTTGTGTTCTGGAAGTACCCACTACTACAACAACTACAACGACAACTGGGACAACAACTTCTACCACACCAACAACAGCTACCACGACAACACCGACTGAACCTACGGACCTAACTCCTATGATTATGGTAATTGCGGGTGTGGGTGTTGTGATTATCGTAGTAATCATAGTGATTTTCTTGAAAAGGAAACCAACCACATGATTTGGTAAGTACATCTTTGTGAGGATGAAGGAGCTCGCACAAGTCACACTCCTTCCCTCCCTTTTCTTTTCGCACTATATATCAATTAGATTAAAACAAAGATTCATTAAACACCTATTACTGACTTTTCAGAGGTGTAATCGTTCTAGTTATGTGGTAGATTTGAGGTTATAGTCATTGATAGATTATGATGCTTTGTTGCTGGCAATTGCTCTCTTATATGCAATTATTGCTATTGTCATAGTTATCATCATATATATCAACAAGATATTATACAAAACAAGTTCAGACCGCTACGTTTCTGGACTACTTGTAAGGAGTGGAGCTGCGATTATTGATATTACGATTTTACGTCTAATTATCGAAGTACTACTGATAATTGCTAACCCCACACAAGGGTCACCTATTCTTTTCCTCTTTGTGTACTTTCCATTAAATCCCATATATTTTCCATTCATGATCATTGGTACATGTCTATCATCTTACTTATTCTTCTACATACCACTCTTTGGAGGATCGTTCTTCTCTCTACCGTCTTTGCTCATAGCAATTATCAGCTTCCTATACTTTTTCGTTTGTGATGCTTTTCTTGGAGGAAGGACAATAGGCCGTTTCATTATGAGAGTGAAATCTATTCATGAAAGCAAGACTAGAGTACTTCATGTAGAGGAAGCTTGTATCACCGCCGTTGGAAAGACCTTCCTTCTTTTGGATCTTAGTCTTGGTTTCATGGTAGCAATTTGCTATTCAAAAAATCCTGGACTCAGACAAATTCGGTTATCACAGCGAGTTGCTGGTGCAGTAACTATGAGCACTTCATTCGATCCTCAATCCGCGGAAGAAATTTCGGATCCTTTCCTGAAGGATGATAGCACAGAAGGAGAACTTTGGTAGGAGATTGAAATTACAAATGGAATCGAAACGAAATTGGCATGAAATCTTACTTATACTAAGTATTATCGGAATGCTGCAATCTCTGATTATTCTCCCAATAGCAATGATTACGTATACTGGAGGATCTTTATTCGATCCGAGTTCTCCAGGATTCTCTTTAGTGTATAACTTCCTTAGTGATTTGGGTAGATCAGTTGCATATTCTGGTAATTCCAACATGATTTCATCAATCTTATTCAATACTTCTCTTTTTCTTACTGGAGTATTGCTCATTCCATATTTCATAGAATTTCCTAGAATCTTTCAAGACACGAGAGAACCATTATGGTTCAGCATTCTTGGGTCCGTAGTCGGAGTATTCTTTGCACTGACTTTCGTGGGTGGATCTCTCACTCCCTCAGATCTCTTCATGGACACTCATCTGATGTTTGGAGCCCTTGCTTTCATTTCAGGGCTTCCTATAGTTATCTTTCATACATTTTCCATCATTAGTTCTCCAGACTATCCAAATCGATACGCTGGAATCTATATTGCTTTGGGGTTAGTTTTGAGTATCTTCCTTTACTCATTGTTTCTGACTGATTCCTCAGAAGTGTCAATAGTAGTAACAATAGGGCAAAAATTCGTAGTCTTTTCAATAGTGGTCTGCTTCCTTCTACAATCTTTAGCTGCAAGAAAAATATCTAGAGTATCAACTTGATACTGAAAGGATATGTAAGTACACTTCTTCCATCCCTCTTTCTTTTTATGCTCGAATCACCTTCGAGTTTATATGCTAAGTTTCTATAACCAATAATTGATAACAGATTAGGAGTCTGGTATTGATGAACTTGGACAAGGAATTCAATGAAATTGTCACCCGTATCAAGAAGCTCTTGGGTGATGACTTGGATTTTATAGTCCTCTTTGGATCTCAGTCAACTGGGGATACACATCCACAAAGTGACATTGATATTGGAGTTCAAGTTTCTAATCATAGGAAGGAACTACAGAAAACCTTTGGTGATTTGCTCTCTCTTTTTGATTTTGTTGACAAAGAAAAGTGCCCCAAGGTTGACGTCACTCTTCTGAATCTTGCAGATCTCACACTTCTTTATAGAGTGGTACGAGATGGTCAACTTCTGTATTCAAAGAACGAAGAAGTATGGCCTTGTTTTGTTGAGTATGTCCTTAGTAGATATCCTGATTGGAAATACTATATTGAAAATTACTTGAAACAATCATTAGGAGCGTGACGATAGTAGCTGTAGATCCACTTGTTGTGAAATTACGTTTGGATACCATTCTTGAGCGAATCTCTCGTTTGAAAACCATTCAGGAAATGACAGAAGAGCAGTTCCTTTCTGATGGGATAATGCAATCTTTTGCTGAGAGGAATCTTCAGATAATAGCTCAAGCAATAATAGATATCTGCACTCATCTTGTTGCGCATAATCATTGGGGTTGTCCAGAAACATATAGTGACGCTGTGAGAGTTGTATCGAAGCACAATGTTATTGAAATCGATTTAGCTGAACGATTGATTGATTTTGTGAAATTACGAAATGTGTTGGTTCATCTCTATCTCGTTATTGATTTGAAGATAGTCTATCATAGTGTAAAGGTAATACTCACTGATGCGATACTATTTACAGATGCTATTTACAAATTAATTAAGACTTAGTAGCCTGTTTCATCCTCCTTCTATCAAAAAGAAATGTTACAGGATTAGTTTGACAATCCCGTAAGGGTGCGCTGGTCGCACTCCTTCCATCCCTCTTTCTTTTCACCATCAAAGAATAGTAGAATATATGAGCAGAATAATCACTAACAATATGAGAAGCAGATGACAAACTCAATTGCTGAACAAGTAAAGCTCAGAAGAGATTTTGATCAGATACGAACAGCAGAACAAGCAAGAAGGTTTTCAGGTCTTGAAACACTGATAATGGGTCTGAAACTCTCAGCTATGGCTCTTCGTCTAGCAGGTGAGAGATAAAATGGATGAATTTCCTGAGATTCTACAACTTGTTTGCGCATATTTGAATAAGAATGAGATTGAATATGTTGTAGTTGGTGGGGTTGCAGTCATGTATCATGGCGTACCCCGAACAACTGTAGACATTGATATCATTCTTCAGTTTGATGATGGAGAAATTCCGTCTTTCGCCGATTTCTTGAATTCAAATGGATTCTCCGCGTCAACTGAAGATATTCGGGCTGCTTTCTCTGAGAAATCTCATAGTACTTCTTTCTATGGAAAGAGTCTTCTTCGGCTTGATATTCAGGGTGTGAATTCAGAGTTTGATAGAATGACCCTCGAGAGGTCAACCTTAGTAGAAATGTTAGGTACTCACATTAGGATAGGTTCTGCTGAAGACACGCTAGTCAATAAGATACTCTTCCAAGGAGAACAAGATTTGAGAGATGCTCTAGGTATTCTTACCAGAAATCGTGAGAATCTTGATTTTGATTATATCCGGACTACATGCAAAATGCTTGGAATAATTCATCTCCTCGAACAATTCTTAGAAGATTCTGAGAAGAAAATCTAGTTTTTAAACTACGCTGGTCGCACCTCCTTCCAATTTGCGAAGAGCAGATTTGTTTCATTAAAACAATTTTATGAAATAATAAAATACAAGCTAATTATAAAAGCAAAGCGACCTATTTCTGATTAATTAGTTTTTTCTGATAAAAAATTGATGTGCATTTGCATGATTTACTGATACCTCATTTTGTGAAAAGGAGATGAAAGTCTGGTGGGAATAAATGACTATAGGAATAAGAGAATTGGAATTTTGATATTTTTGGTTATGATCTTATGTTTTTCAACTCCAGCTTTCATGAATTCTAGTAACTTTCAATCAATCAATCACGATACCTCGACCATTGATGAAGTCATTATTCCCAAACTTCAGAAACACTCGAGCGTGGCATCAGATGAGGTCTATAATGAGGATTTCACAACTACCACATATCGCGATGCAGCCGCCACTGATGTTTCTGGCTGGGGTACCGGTACACTTCGTTTTGTCCATAATACTCCCACTATTGTTGGTTCATGTGACACTCTCGGTAATGCGTATGGCGTGTGTGTGGATGGAGATTATGTTTATGTTGCTGATGATGCGTTTGGTTTGCAGGTTATCAATATCACCGATCCTTCCAATCCAACCATAGCAGGCACTTGTGATACTCCTGGTAATGCGTGGGGATTAACTGTCGATGGAGATTATGCTTACATCGCTGATGGGGATTCGGGGTTGCAGGTTATCAATATCACCGAACCTTCCAATCCAACCATAGCAGGTACTTGTGATACTCCTGGTTATGCATATGGTTTGTATGTGGATGGAGATTTTGCTTATGTTGCTGATAGTGTGCAGGGTTTGCAGGTTATCAATATCACCGATCCCTCCAATCCGTCCATTATAGGCGGTTATTCTGCACCTCAACTTGTGTATAGCGTGTGTGTGGATGGAGATTTTGCTTATATTACCATGCTTGAATACGGAATGTATGTTATCAATATCACTAATCCTTCCAATCCAACCTTCGCAAACTATTGCATTAATCCTGGACAGGCGCTGGGTATGAGTGTTGACGGAGATTATGCTTATGTTGCTAATTTGGATTATGGGCTGTGGGTTATCAATATCACCGAACCTTGCAATCCTTCCTCAATAAGTTCATGTGATACGCCCGATTGGGCGTGGGATGTGAGTCTGGATGGAGATTATGCTTACATCGCTGATGGGGATTCAGGGTTGCAGGTTATCAATATCACCGAACCTTCCAATCCTTCTATGTTGGGTTTCTGTGATACTCCCGGCTATGTGTATGGCGTGTGTGTTGACGGTGATTATGCTTACATCGCTGATGGGGATTCGGGATTACAGGTAATCAAAATTGCTGATTACACACCTCCTGTTTCTATTAGCTCATGCAGCACACCTAGTTATTCGGAAGCTGTATATGTAAGTGGGAACTATGCATACATAGCTGGTTACGAATCAGGTTTACAAGTGATTAATATTACGGATCCCTCTAATCCCTCTCTAGTTGGTTCATACGATACCCCTGGTTATGCCGCTGATGTGTGCGTGGATGGCAACTATGCATACGTTGCTGATAGTTCTTCATATTTATTGATAATCAACATCACAGATCCTTCTCATCCTTCCTTAGTAATCTCATACGGAGGGGTTACCTACAATAGTAGAGTGTGTGTGGATGGTAATTATGCATACCTCGCTAGTAGTTCTTCTGGGTTGCAGGTGGTTAACATCACCAATCCTTCCAATCCTTCCCTAGTAGGAGTTTGTAATACTCCTGGTTCTGCACGCAGTGTATTTGTAAGCGGTAACTATGCATACGTTGCTGATTTCTTACAAGGGTTGCAGGTGATTAATATTACGGATCCCTCTCATCCCTCTCTAGTTAGTTTCTTCAATACCACTAGTTACGCAGTTGATGTGTCTGTGGATGGAGATTATGCGTACGTTGCTGATAGAAATCAAGGGTTGTATGTGATCAATATTACTGACCCCTCTCACCCTTCACAGACGTATTTATACAGCATCACCAACGCTTGGACACAAACAGTGTTTGTGCGTGGAGATTATGCTTATGTCGGTGATGGAAATTCACTACTGGTACTCAATAGAACTAATTTATCTCAGCTCTCTTTTGTAGACTCTTATGATACACCCTCGTCTGTGTTTGATGTCTTGGTGAATGGCGACTATGCGTATGTTGCCAATGCGGGTTCGGGGTTGCAAGTGGTGGAAGTGCAGCGGAATCGCTTTCGTCAATATATCTCTCCTGCTGGAGCTCAGTCAAAACCTATCTACTCATCTAGTTCAATCTCGTTAGTTAGTGCAACACTCACAGCAACTGCCACACTTCCGATTGACACCTCAATTACCTATGCTATGTCAGCTGATGGTGGTTTCCATTGGGAATCCGTAATTGCTGGAACAGAACATACATTCATCAATGCAGGGAACACATTACTTTGGCAAGCCGCATTCACCACTACTAACTCAATTGCCACTCCTTTGCTAGAGGCTTTGGTTATTACTTACACAATGAAATCAATTGCGCCGATCTTATCCTCACCTTCGAATGGGACTTTAATAGCAGATTCTACTCCTACATTCAACTGGAGCTTGGTGTCAGGAGCGGAAAACTATTCTTTGCAGCTAGATACTGACACAAGCTTTACTACTCCGAACCTCCATAACTTGACTGTAGTGACGCCGCCATACGTGCTACCTTCTCCATTGACAGATGGAACCTGGTATTGGCGAGTAGCTGGAAACGATTCAGCAGGTGACCTTGGCACTTTTTCCGAAATGTGGCTTCTTACAATCGACACCACTGCGCCTACATGGGACCAGATACCTTCTAACCAGGTGATAGAATTTGGAGATGCATTCAGGTATGATCTCAACGCTTCGGATTTGACTAGTATCGATAGTTGGTCGCTTAATGACACAATCCAGTTTGCCATCGACACAACGGGTCTTATCGCGAATATTACACCACTCAGTATCGGGTCCTATGGTCTTCAGGTCTGGGTCAACGATACCTATGACCACGTCCAGACTGCCACATTCACTGTTACAGTACAGGACACAACAGCTCCGATCTGGGATCAAACACCAACAGATAGAGTTGTAGAATTCGGAGATGTGTTTAGGTATGACCTCAATGCTTCAGACTTACAAGGCATCTCTTCTTACTGGCTTAACGACACGACGTACTTCGCTATCGATTCTACTGGTTTGATTACCAACGTGACCTTCGTTCCAGTGGGAACCTATCCTTTAGAAATCAAAGCATACGATGATGATAGTAATTATTGCAGTGCAAACATCACGATCACAATTACAGACACAACCACACCAACCTGGAGCCAGCTTCCAACTGACCAATTGTCTGAATATGGAGCTGATTTTGCATATCAAGTGAGTGCGATAGATCTCTCTGGTATCAATGCATACTGGGTAAACGACACAGCATACTTCGATGTTGATTCAACTGGATTGATTACGAATGTGACCCTTGTTCCTGTTGGGACTTATGCCTTAGAAATCAAAGCATATGATGTAGATAGTAATTATTGCAGTGCAAACATCACAATCGCAGTTACTGACACAATAATTCCATTGTGGCTCTCAGTTCCTGATGATACGGTGATAGATTATGGTGTTGACTTTAGTTTTCAATTTGCAGCCTATGATCTGTCAGGTATTGGATCTTGGTATGTGAATGATGACCTTCATTTCACTATCGAAGATGGGATCTTGTCTAATATAACGACACTTGTTGCGGGAATCTATAATCTGAGTGTGGTCGTGACCGATACACAAGGGAACAATGCAACCGTCTGGTTCACTCTCACTGTGTTAGAATCCACGATTACCACTTCTTCTCCCACAACAACAACAACGACTGCATCTTCCACAATTCCTGTAGAACCCATCGAATTTGGTCAATTAGTAGTTGTATTCGGAGGATTTGGCCTAGCCATCATCATTGTGCTATTTGCGTACTTTATGGAACGTAGAAAATCGAAATCTACAATAGTTGTTTCATGAAGTAGATTTGTTTGAATGAAGGGGGATGGACCAGAAGCACTCCTTCTAACCCTCATTCATTCAATCTAGTATACGCTTGCTTGAAAGATTGTTCTTTAATTATCAATGTGTTACTTTCTTGTAGAGATATTCTATCTCCTTGAGTAGTTGAGTATGAACAAAAATCGAATCAGGTCTGAGATACTACTTCAAAAACCAATTACATTTGCAAGTGCGACGATACTATTATTCCTAGTCATGTTCTCAGGGAATCTTCCTCTTGTTCAAGGATTTACTCCAAACGATCCAGAAGGAAATCCATGGCATTTGGATGTTATTAAGATCCATAGTGTTTGGGACCATGGCTATTCCTTTCATTCTCCTGAAGCTATAGGGTTGTGCGTAATTGGATACGCTATTACTGATGATCAGAATGGCGACCTGAACATGACTGAGAAGGCTAGTTTTGCTTGGGATAGTTCTTTCACATCATATTTGCCATATCCTAGCTCCTCCACAAATTCTCATGAAGGAGCAGTTGCGTCAGTTGCCGCTTCTACAATCAATAATGGAATAGGCGTTGCTGGTATTGTTAATGCTCCTCTATATAGTGCATGGCCATGGGGGAATTATCCTGAAGATGATGTTACTTACTATCATACGTATGTACAGCAGATGATTGACATCTTTGAATGGGGTGCGAGCTTTGGAAGAATGGTCTTCACTATGAGTTTCATCGAAACCGTGTACTTGCTTGAATTGGATGACGACATTTTGGTCGAACTCCAAAACAAAGTAATAGAACTTTATGAATGTGGTGAAGCCCTCTTCTTTGCTGCTGTTGATAATACACTCTACCCCTTGCATCCAAAAGACATTCCTCAATCCCTACCGTATGTTCGAGGGATTGGCAGGATTGATAGTTCCGGATCATATGTTGATGGAGGTTACGGAGAACAATTATTGCTGGTAGCTCCAGCTGGTGGTATTCCAGCATATATGCAGGCGACTGGTACTTACAGTACCTTTGGAGGATCCTCCTGTTCAGCTCCAATAGCAGCAGCATCAGCTGTTCTTCTTTGGAATCAGTTTCCATGGGCATCGAATGGACAAATTGAAGACGCTTTGGTCTGGGGAGCTTCTGATATCTTAGAGTCAGGTTGGGATGAGAAATCTGGATTTGGTGCATTGAATGTTGAAAGGTCTCGTTCGTATTTAGCTGAATATGTTTCGTCAGCAAATTCATTCAGACTCAACTGGTCCGCCATTGATGAGGTTACTATTACTTTGGAAGAACCAATTAGTAACACATCATCGACCACAACCAACACATCTATTCTGGCATCTCTTCTCCCCTACATCGGTATTTCAGTTCCCATTGGTATAAGTTTAATTATGCTTGTGCTTATAGTTAAGAGAAAACGAAATACACCGTAAGATCGAATGATGCATGCCTTCCACACTCCTTTTTCTCTCCTCAAGAATGTGTTCACAGATTGAGTGACATCTTGTAGAGTCTATGATGTAGATGATAGTTTCTCTCATCGCAGAGCTTTGCTAGCTTTTTATTATCAGTAAACACTGTTCTTACATAGTTGAACTCTGGGAGACTTAATTTCCCCATTCCCTTCATAAAATCATCAAAACCATCGATTCCTATGATTTCAAAGGGGAAACTTCCTGGGAATGAAGGTGTGAATCGCGCAGCTCCTACAATCATTCCATCCTTATTTTTCAGAGTTAGAACATAGTATTTTGTATCTCTATCATCTAGGAATCGTCGAATCTGGGCTGCAGGTAATGTAGGGAATCGTTCTCCAATGAAATTGATTTCCTCCTCAAGAATTTCTTGACAAATGTAATTTCCGGTTGGCTTGAGTGATGTAAAGGGAATAAAATAGTGCCATGTAGTTCCTGTAACCTTGAAACCGAACTTCTTGTACATTGATTGAGCTGCAATGTTGTAATCTTGTGTGTAAAGATGTACCGTTGAGATACCATCTTGTTCCTTGAACCAATCAATAGAGTATTTCATCAGGATTCTTCCCCACCCTTTTCTTTGATGGGATTTTGCGACACCTATACTTCCTAGGTGAGCTTCATGTGAACCAAATCGGGAAACTTTGAGTTGCCCAACCATTTTATTATCGCTTTCCAGCACAAAGAAACTCCCACTTTTCACACTATTAAGAAATTGATCTTTCCGTAGATTATCATCCGGGAGGATCTCTTTTATCATCTCATGATATACATCCCAATCTTCGAATCTCATTGGTCTTATGTTGTACACGATATCCATTCGCATACTCTCCTGAAATCATTTCCAGTAAGAATATGTGAAGTTGTATAAGAAAGGGTATGGTCAACTGTAATTGACTTTCAATCTAGGGCGTTCATAACTCTTACATTTCAAGAATTCTTCAAAGCTTAAAAAATATCTAGACCTGAGTAAATAATCATGAACAAGCATCATAGCTCTTAAGTGAATGAGATGTATGATGTGGAGATGAGCTCTTAAGAAGGAGTTGTCTGCCATGGTACTGAAGACTGGTGAAGAGTATATTGAAAGTCTGAGAGAAAGAGGTCCACTCACAATCTATATGTTGGGTGAAAAGATCGAAAATCCAATAGAACACCCCATCATCAGAGCATCAATTAACTCAGTAGCTCTTACGTACGATTTGGCTCATAATCCTGATTTTAAAGATATAATGACAGCAACCTCCGTTCTTACAGGGAAGAAGATCAATAGATTCTGTCACCTGCATACCAGTACAGAGGATCTTCAAAATAAAGTCAAGATGCAGCGCATTCTAGGACAGCTATCTGGAACTTGTTTTCAAAGATGCGTCGGAATGGATGCGCTCAATGCTGTTTATCTCACGACATTCGAGATTGACGATAAGTTAGGAACAGGCTATCATCAGAGATTTATCGATTATATCAAACAAACTGAAGATGAGGATTGGGTCATCGATGGTTGTATGACCGATCCAAAGGGTGATCGAAGCAAACGGCCAAGCGAACAGAAGGATCCTGATGTCTTTGTTCACGTAATAGAAAGAAGGGATGATGGTGTTGTGATTCGAGGAGCAAAAGCTCACCAGACTGGAGCTATCAACTCTCATGAACATCTCATTATGCCAACGTTAGCTATGCGGAATGAAGACAAAAATTATGCAATCTGTTGTGCTGTTCCTGCAGATGCAGAGGGAATAACTTACTATTATGGACGTCAGTCTTGTGACCTTCGCCGTCTTGATCAAACTGAGTCTGGAGATGTGGACTGTGGTAATTCTGTTTTTGGTGGTCAAGAATGTCTCATTGTTTTTGATGATGTCTTTGTTTCGAATGAACGTATTTTCATGAATGGAGAAAGCGAGTTTTGTAGCCGGCTCGTTGAATCCTTTTCAGCATACCATCGCCAAAGCTATGGCGGATGCAAGGTTGGGGTCGGCGATGTTCTTGTAGGTGCGGCAGCATCAATAGCTGAATACAACGGTGTTGAGAATGCATCTCACATTCGCGATAAAATCACTGAGATGATTCATTTAAACGAAACATTGTACTCGTGTGGAATAGCCTGTTCTGCTGCAGGTCATAAAACGCCTGCTGGAAATTATCTCGTAGACCTTCTTCTCGCTAATGTCTGCAAACAGAATGTGACGAGGTTTCCCTATGAAATTTCTAGACTACTGCAGGACATTGCAGGGGGTCTCTTTGTGACATGTCCAAGTGCACAAGAACTTAGCAATCCTGAAACTCGCAATATCATTGAGAAATATTTGGTTGGAGCAGAAGGGGTCGATACCATTGACAGGATTAAGATGTTAAGATTAATCGAGAATCTGACACTTGGAAGAGCTGCTGTTGGGTATTTGACCGAATCTATGCACGGAGCAGGTTCTCCTCAAGCCCAAAGAATTATGATCAATCGTCTAAGCAATTTGGAAGAAAAGAAGAAACTCGCAAAATCCTTAGCTAAAGTCTCGAAGTAAAGATTCTGCTAGATAGTGCTTACCACACTCCTTCTCTCCCTTTTCTTTCAGATGTACTATGCATAACGCCTTAAGCAAACTCCCGCATCTTGAATGTACAGGCAAGTAACTATACAGACGTTTCAGACTGGTTTTCTTGAGGATTAACGACCTTTTTGTACTTCCACATGAAGTTCATTTTATTTTTGCATGACCTGAATTCGCAACAGCGAGTGATACATTATGACAGATTTTAAAATCGAAGCCGTCGAGGCTACAATTTCCGAGCTCAAACCCGGAATGAAAAGTGTAAACATTTCCTTCAAGGTTATGAGCACTGGAGAAGAAAGAACAGTTGAATCCCGCAGTGATAGCCAGACACACCGTGTACTGGATGCTACAGTCGGTGATTCGACCGGACTAATCACTATGCCCTTCTGGAACGAGACCATTGATACAATGAAGGAAGGCGAAACCTACAATCTTACCAATGGGT
>Ga0307423_1001254_pt1 | contig 15548 bp, 13 predicted proteins | sample SalMarWE160310MG_FD_202154 | JGI IMG/M metagenome (GOLD analysis project Ga0307423, IMG submission 202154) | Salt marsh sediment microbial communities from the Plum Island Ecosystem LTER, Massachusetts, United States - WE1603-10 | ecosystem: Environmental > Aquatic > Marine > Intertidal zone >...
GTTTTTGAATTCGAAAAGTGGTTGGAAGGGTGACTACGTTCTAGATAACGGTGATATTCCATGTATTCCACCTTCTAAAACTGGAAATAGCGTCGTAAGTTTTTCTCAAATTGTTCGTATGAATGCAAAGAAGTTGAAGCTGTTTCGGGCTCAAGTGATCGGACATCTTGACCCCAAAATAGCGCGTGAACTCGAGCCGTTTGCTAGAGAAGTGCCATCACTTACAACAGAAGAGCGCAAACTTGTTGTAAAAGGGTTGGCGCGAATCAGGTAAAATTCAGTCTTTAAGTCTTCACCCCCGTCGAGCCAAAGCCGCCCGCGCCGCGAGCCGTTTCGGGCAGCACGTCAACCTTTTGCCAAGCCACGCGCTCATAGGCCGCGACAACCATTTGCGCGATCCGCATGCCGCGCGTGATTGTGAAATCCTCACCGCCCATATTGGCCAGAATAACCTGAACCTCGCCGCGATAATCGGCATCGATGGTGCCCGGACTGTTTAAAACCGAAAGGCCGTTTTTAAGCGCAAGGCCGGAGCGCGGGCGAACCTGCGCCTCATATCCTTCGGGCAACGCGATGGAAAGGCCGGTCGGGATCAGCTTGCGCTCACCGGTTTTCAAAACAACATCCTCTTGCACCGCGGCGCATAAATCCATGCCTGCGGCATGTTCGGTTGCATAAGCGGGAAGTTCCAGCCCCTGCGCATGAGGCAAAACGGTAATGGAAACGGGAAGCGTGGTCATAATTAGATTCCTGATGGTTATGATTGTACTGCAGTTATGATTTCATCAACCAATCTTTGGGCGATGGTTTGTTTGCTGGCGAGGGGCCAGTTCTCGGATTGAATCTCGCCTTGCGCATTGCGGCGTAAAAGCGTGACTTCATTTTCGTCCGCGCCAAAGCCTTTGCTGCCGCTGACATCGTTAGCGACCAGCCAGTCACAGCCTTTGCGGGCGAATTTTTCCTGCGCCAGTTTTTCAAGATCGCCCGTTTCTGCCGCAAAACCGATGACGAGTTTGGGTCGTGTGGGCGAGGGCTTGGACAAGGTCGCCAGAATATCCGGATTCTCGGTCAAGGCAAAAGCGGGGGGCGCTGTGTCCTCGGCCTTTTTGATTTTCTCTGCGGCTGCATCAACAGGTCGCCAATCCGCCACGGCGGCCGCGCAAATGGCAATATCGAACGCGTCACTTTGCGCGGCGGCGAGCATGTCCTGCGCCGTTTCGACGCGCATGGTTTTGCCGATCTGAAGATCGGGCAGGGCGGTCGGCCCTGTCACAAGCGTGACGTCTGCGCCCATTCTTGCCAAAGCGGTTGCAATCGCGTGGCCCTGTTTGCCGGAAGAGCGGTTGCCAATAAAACGGACGGGATCAATCGGTTCATAAGTCGGGCCGCTGGTGACCAAAGCGCGTTTGCCCATCAAGGGGAGCGAGGCTGCAAAATGCGTTTTGACGGCTTGGCGGATGTCGCCAATCTCGCTCATGCGGCCAGCGCCTTCCTCGCCGCAAGCAAGCGTACCGCTGGCCGGGCCGACGGTTTTCACGCCGCGCGAAAGCAAGGTTGCAACGTTGGCTTGCGTGGCCGCGTTTTGCCACATCATGCTGTTCATGGCTGGTGCAAGGAGCACAGGTTTGTCGGTTGCCAGCAAAACGGCGGAAGCCAGACTATCGGCCATGCCGTGCGCCATCTTGGCCATCATGTTTGCACTGGCGGGGGCAACGACAATCAAATCTGTTTCGCGGGAGAGGCGGATATGCCCGAAACGTTGTTCGTCTTCATCGGAAAAAAGTTTTGTGAAGACGGGCTCGCCGGAAAGGGCAGAAACGGACAGAGGCGTGATAAATTGCGCGCCGCCTTCGCTCAGGATGCACCGCACCTGCGCGCCGTCTTCTTTCAGACGGCGGATAAGGTCGAGGCTTTTATAGGCTGCAATGCCGCCCGAGATAATCAGGAGGATTCGGCGACCCGAAAGATCGTTCATGGAGCAGCTCCGGCTGGATCAGTGATTGTTTGAGGATAGCCCTTTGCGGTTATGGCATCAAAGGTTCTTTCCATGTTGTACTCGCCAAGAAAAGGAAGGGCAAAATGGCCATATTCAAAGGAAAGCTGCCTTTTTGCGATAGTGGCTGGTTCGTTTTTAACGGCGGCCAGATAGAGTGCCGAGGCAAATCCGGCGCGGTCGGCGCCCGCTTTGCAGTGGATCAGGATCGGTTTTTCGGAGTCTTTAAAAAGCGTGATGAGGTCTGTGATTTTTTCGGGCGGTGGTTTCCTGACCGCCGAGATTCCAAAATCGATATGCTTTATGCCAAGTTTTTCGGCTTCTGCAATTTCGTCATCATACCATGCGTTGCCAGCGTTAGCACCGCGCAGATTGATGATGGTTTTAAACTTGTATTTGTCGTTAAGCGTCTTGATTTGTTTAGGCGAAAGCTGCGCTGAACGGTAAAGTTCATCCGCCACAACAGTATGAAAATTGCCAAAGCTGTAAATGTGGAGCAGATACGTCCCCATCATCGCCCAAAGCAGTAACGCGAAAAGGGCGAGGCAGATAATAAGCGATCGGCGTGATTTTCTAACGTAAGGTTTCATGCGGATAGGTTCCCCAGAAGTCGTCTTTTTTCATATAGCCTTCGATGTCTTTGATCTTTATCTCGCACCAAAGCTTATCACAGGATTCGATAAGGCCGACATTACCTTCTTCTATGTGGGCCATCACGGGGGAATCTTCGCTGTCGTTGCGATAGAGGTTTTTTGTACCGCCCGTCACAATGGCCGAGCGTTTGCCGGACAAGGTGCTTTTGTGGACCCAGCCTTCCGAGCCTTCCCAGTCTTTGACGCGACGCCAGACATCATACTCGGCTGTGATTTCAAGAGGCATCCTTTCCTTGCGGAAGACCCACTCAATGGGATAGCGTGTACCGGGGCCGGTACGCATGTTGACTTCGTCGGCGCGCAGGGACGCAAAGCGCGGCAAGGGCAAGCCTGAGGGCCCCCTTTTATTGTTTGGCACCTCTTCGGCAAAGGTCCAACTGCTTCCCGCCATTAGCAGAAAAAGGACAAAACCAACAATTTTAAACTGCCTCATTTGACGACCCTGATCCTAACCTTTTGAACGTAGTTATTTCTTAACAGTTTCATGCCTTCTTATAGCTTAAGAAGGCGTGAAAACCTACCATTGTAGGGCGAGTTTTAATGCTTTTTTCTCCCTAATCGGATTGACTTAGTCCGAACCTTCCTTTTGGTGTTCTTGTGTCTTATAAAATACCTCATCTTGTTGTGGTTGTTCCGATGCTGTTCCTTACGGCCTTTCTTGGGCTGTTTGTGGGGACTGAATATGCTCGCTTTCAAAGCGACTCGGAAATGAGAAGTATTTTAACGGCCCCGATACCGGAAGCGGTCAAGCAGTTGCAGGATTCCGTTGCGAAATTGGAAGCTGCTATCGCTCAGCCAGTCTCGCCCGAGAATGACGGGGCTATGCTTATCACCTCAATGCATCATTTTTATGACCAGGTTCTTCGCGATGAATCGGTTTTGACCGCCTTGTATTTGAATGAAGCACTTAACGCCAAAGAAAGTCTGCTTGAAAACGATAAGCTCTCGGATGTCAGAAGAGAGTTAAGGAAAATTGATCCTTTGCTGCCAGAAATCGGGGCGTCTTATGAGGTTGCCTCTCTTGTGGCGGCGCACGCCCAAATGGGTCGGGTGATTGAACGTGTTCGCGATTTTAGAGATACAGTCGATTCAATTCATAAAAAAGAAATCGAACATCTTATAAACGACAATCTTGGTTTTGAACGACGTCGCGCCCTTTTAACAATTCTGGTTTTGATTAGCGGCTTTATCCTTGTCTTTTCTCTTTTGCATAGTGTTTGCCGTTATCGGGAAAACGCAGGCAGAGCCATGGCCGCAGAGCGTTATAATGCCCTTTTTGCCGCGGCGCTTCATTCGACGCGCGTTGGCGTTCTTATCCGCGATATGCAAAAAAGCACGACGCCTGTGGTTTTTGTCAATGAAGCCTTTACCCGTATGACAGGCTATGCCCTTGAGGATATCGCTGGCGATACGTCGGAGTTTCTTTTTGGCTGGAATACGGATGCCGCCGCGATTATGGCGTTTCGCCGTGCCTTGTCGCTTAAAGAAACGGCGACGTTTGATCTATTGATTTATAGAAAGGACGGCTCGCCTTTCTGGAGCGAGTGGCACCTTAGTCCCGTGGTCAATAAAGCGGGGACATTAACCCATTTTGTAAGCCTTTTCACGGACACAACGGCGCTGCGCCAAACGCAAGAGGATTTGATCCAAGCCAAGCAGCTTGCCCAGCACGCCAGCACGATCAAGACCAACTTTTTGGCCATGATGAGCCATGAAATAAGGACGCCGATCAACGGGATACTGGGCGTTCTTAAACTTGTTGAAGAAACGCCGCTGGACAGCGATCAAAAACACCTCATCAATATTGCCAAGACATCCAGTCACGCGCTTCATGGCATCATCAATGATATTCTTGATTATGCGAAGATGGAGGCCGGAAGGATCGAGATCTATAATGAGCCTTTCTCTTTGCCAGAGCTTCTTGACGGCGTGTCCGGTCTTTTTCAGGGGCTGGTCAAAGAAAAGGGCATAGATCTTCAATTTGATATTATGCCGGATATTCCGGCCCATCTTTTTGGCGATGTGGGGCGCATTCGTCAGATCATTTTAAATCTGGTTTCAAACGCCATTAAATTTACGGATAAAGGGTTTGTCCGTCTGCGCGTTATATCTCTTTTGAGTCAGGAGATTGACGGCGAGGCAGGGCTTCTCTTGCGTTTTGAAGTGCAGGATACGGGGCTAGGGATAAGCCCTTCGGATCAGGAAAAACTGTTTAAGGAGTTCAGCCAGATCGAGCGCTCCTTCACGCGGCGTTTTGGCGGGACAGGTCTTGGTCTGGCCATCTCGCGGCGGCTTGTTGAACTGCTTGGCGGCGAAATCAGCGTGGAAAGCCAGTCTGGCAAGGGCAGTAAATTCTGGTTCATGATCCCCATACGCATTGGCGTCGAGCCAGTTGTACCAGTGTCGGATCAACAAGGCGCAATAACGTCCAGTATCTCCGATTCCAACCAGATCCTCCATATCCTGCTTGTCGAGGATAATGACACCAATCGGCTCGTCGCGCGTCGTTATCTTGAAAAGGCCGGCTTTTTTATTGAAGAGGCGGTCAACGGCGTAGAGGCTATAGAGAAAGCGAAAGTAGCGGACTTCGATTTGATTTTAATGGACGTTTCTATGCCGGAGATGGATGGCATGATGGCGACGTGTCATATTCGCGCTTTGGGCGGGAAAAATGCACATGTGCCCGTCATCGCTTTGACGGCCCATGTCATGACTGGCGACCGCGAATTGTGTCTGGCGGCTGGTATGAATGATTATCTGAATAAACCGCTGGATTATGATATGCTTTTGCGCACGATTTCAAGGTGGCTGAACAAGAAGGGACCCGAGCCGGTTGCGGTGGAAAAGACGCGGGAGACACGTGCTCCGGCAGCTCCTGCCTCTCCAACCGTGTCCGTGGGCGATTCAACGCCGGATATATACGAGATGCCGGATTTTGAGCCCAAGATACTGGAGCGCATGAAACAGGATCTTGGCGGCGAAACCGTGGATCAGGTCACGCAAACCTTCCTTGATGATTCGGCCAAACGCATCTTGATGTTTGAAGAGGTCAATCGTGAAACGGTTATGGACACGGCCCATACCTTGAAAAGTTGCAGTGCCAATTGCGGGCTTATGCGCTTTAGCAAGCTGATGGCTGATCTGGAAATGGCCGCAACACAATATGATACGGGCGCTATGACCCGTTTATTGGGCCTTGTCACCGAAACCTATAGGGCAGCGCGGGTACGGCTTGAGGCTGAAAAGGGAAAATATACGGCTTGAAATAGGGGCGTTAACCATGTTTTATGGGCATGGTCTTTCTGTTCCCTGAATCCCCTCCTTTTGGCTAACCGGTTTTTTCATGGTCTCCGATCTTTCCCTTACGCTTTATGAAGCTCCGGAAACGGAGGATGGAGTCGTTCGCATCGATCCGTCCGATATGCACGTTCTTGGCGTTGTTGCGGGCGATGTCATTGCCATAGAAGGCGCGCGTAAAACTTATGTGCGGGTTCAGCCTGCCTTTATGGAGGATCGCAATCAGCGGCTTGCTCGCGTTAGCCTTCTGACGGCGCGGAATATCGGTTTTCTTTCGGGGCAGGTCGTGAAGCTTTTGCCGGAGCGGCTGAAGCCGCCTGTGGCCGAGCTTGTGATGATCGAAGCCGGTGATGATCTGGATCGCCTCCATATTCAGGCGCGGCAAAAACAGCTTGGCCATTTTTGGCGCGAAAGAAATGTTCTGAGCGATGATACGTTGCAGGTTCCGACCCTTGATCGCCATGCGTTGGAAGTCAAAGTTGTTTCGACGCAGCCAGCGGGGCCGGTTCATATCGGGCCGGGCACAACCTTTACCGTTGCCACCAAAAAGAATGAAGGCGACTTCACCAAAATTGGTGGTTTGCGCGACAATTTCCGGTCTTGCCAGATTCTGGTCGAGGGCCATTTTAAAAAACGTATGGAAGGTTCGGCCCAATCTGTCTTGCTTTATGGCCCTGCCGGTTGTGGCAAGGCTCTTCTTGTGTCCCGTATCGCCAAAGAGCAGGGCATCGCCTTGCGAGTCTATGATGCGCACAATCTTTTGGACCAGTGGTTGGCTCATGGCAGCTCGGAGCTTGTCGTCTCTTTATCCGAGCTGGCGCGTAAGGGGCAGGCGATCATTCTGTTGGATCATCTGGATGCCTTGGAGATTCAAGAAGGCATGCCTTCGGCGCTCGCGATTGCCGCACGTTCGGTAACGGCACAGATTTGCGCCATGCTGGAGGAAGTGCCAACCCAGCCCAATATTATGGTTTTTGGTGTCAGTGCGGTTCACCTCGGGCAGCGCTTTTTAAGTAATCGCAGATTTGATCTGCAGATTCCGGTCGATGCGCCAAACCGTTGGGGTCGTCATGAAATCCTGCTTTTGGAAACATCCGGTCTTCCTTTGGCGCAGGATGCCGATCTCGCCGCTCTTGCGATGATGGCGGATGGCGCGACGGGCCGCGATCTGAAGGGACTCGTGACAACGGCGCGTCTTATGGCCAACGGCCCCAAGATTGGCGAGCGCGATCTTTTCGCCGCTTTCCGGATGATGGTGCCCTCAGCGGCAAGCGAAGTGCGTTGCGATATTCCAACGACGTTGTGGGACGAGGTTGTGGGACTGGACGACATCAAACAGATGTTGCGTGACACCTTGTCATGGTCGTTGCAGCTTTATGATAAATTTGCGGCGGCTGGTGTGCGTCCGCCGCGTTCGGTTCTTCTTTCGGGCGGGCAGGGAACGGGGAAAACATCGCTCGTGCGTTCTCTGGCCGGTTTTATGCCTGTGAACTTTATCGAGATTGATTGTCCCATTTTGTCGGCGCGCACCTATGATTCTGCGGCTGCCTTTTTGCGCGACAGCTTCGCTTTGGCGCGTCGTCGTGCGCCTTGCCTCGTCTTTTTTGACGAGATTGATGTTTTGTTTGAAGCCGAAGAAGGCGAAACGGATACCGTTCCGCGCCACCATTCAATCGTTTCGCAATTGATGGCCGAGCTTGACGGGCTGGCCTCTCTGCCGGGCGTGGTTGTCATTGCCGCGACCAATCGTCCGGACAGATTGACGGCGGACATGCTCCGTCCGGGCCGTTTTGATTTTGCCGTGACATTGCCTTTGCCTGATGCGATTGCGCGTAAGAAAATCCTTCAGATCCACGCGCATAAATTGCCGCTCGCCTCGGATATCGATTTCGACCGTTTGGCTTCTGTGACACAAGGCATGTCACCGGCGGAAATTGCCAATCTGTGCAATCGCGTCGGCATGATGGCGCTGCGTAATTCGCTTTCCGGCCCTGAAAGCGGCGTGATCCCGCCCGTCGTCAATGGCGAGCTGTTCGAGCAAGCTCTGCGCGGCCGGAAGAGCTGAGCTTTACAAAAAACTATAGGGATCGATATCGACCTGCACCTTGATGGCGCGGGGGATTTTTAGCGGCGCAAGCCAGCCCTGAACCGTGGCGGCGAGGCCTCCTGCTCGGGTGGACTGGATCATCAGCCTATAGCGCGTTTTACCGCGCAGGATCGCAAAAGGCGCAGGCGCGGGGCCGAGAACCCGTAAAGCCTTATCCCGAGGCGCGGCGGCGGCAATCATCTGCGCAACCTCCATGACTTGATTGGCCTGTGCGCCCGAAATGGTCAGGCTGGCCAGCCGCCCAAAGGGCGGCAGGCGATAGGCGGCGCGTTCGCTCATTTCGGCTTGCATAAAGGCGTCACGGTTGCCTTTGATAAGGGCTTGCATCACGGGATGCGTAGGCGTCACGGTTTGCAGATAGACATGGCCCGGATCGTCTGCGCGGCCACTGCGGCCCGCGACTTGCTGCAAAAGCTGGAAGGTGCGCTCTGCGGCGCGGGGATCTCCCCCTGCAAGACCGAGATCGGCGTCAATCACACCAACAACGGTCAGGCGCGGGAAGTGATAGCCTTTGGCCATTATTTGCGTGCCGATCAGAATATCCAGCGCGTGATCGTTCATCTGCTGCACAAGTTCGGCGGCGGCTTTGGGGCCAGCAAGCGTATCACTAGCCATAATGGCGAAACGCGCGTCGGGCAAAAGCTCTGTGACTTCCTCGGCAATGCGTTCGATCCCGGGGCCACAGGCGGCGAACTTGTCTTCCGCGCCGCAGGACGGGCATGTCTTGGGTAAAAAGGTGCTATAGCCGCATTGGTGGCAGTGCAGGCGCTTGGTGCGTTTATGTTCGATGAGCCAGCTTGTGCAGGACGGGCATTGCAAGCGATTGCCACAAGCGCGGCAGAGGGTCAGCGGGGCATAGCCGCGACGATTTAGAAACAACATGGCTTGTTGCTTGTTTTCGATTGCGCGTTGCAGGTTTTCCAAAAGAGGTTGGCTGATAAAACGCTGGGCGGACATTTTTTCCTGCCGCAGATCGACAATCTGGATGGTCGGCATGACGGCTTTGCCAAAACGGCTGGGCAGCACGACATGCCCGTATTTGCCGCGCTGGACGTTATAGACTGTCTCGAGCGACGGCGTGGCCGAGGCCAGAACAACGGGAACCTTTTCCGCATGACCCCGCGCGACGGCCATATCGCGCCCGTGATAGATTACGCCTTCTTCTTGCTTATACGCGCCTTCATGTTCTTCATCGACAACGATGAGACCAAGATTGGCATAGGGCAGGAAGAGGGCAGAGCGCGCGCCGAGAATAAAGCGGGCGCGGCCCTGCGCCACGGCATGCCAATTCAGGCGGCGTTGTTTTTCGGTTAGCTCGGAATGCCACAATGTCGGCGCGACGCCAAAGCGCGTTTTCAAACGATCAAATAAAGCCGCTGTCATCGCGATTTCGGGCAGGAGGAGAAGGACTTGTTTATCCTGCCTGAACGCCTGCGCCATGCTTTCCGCATAAACTTCTGTCTTGCCCGAGCCAGTCACACCATCTAAAAGCGTGACGGAGAAATCCTCTGCGCGGACTTTTTCGACTAATGTTTGCGCGGCCTGATTTTGCGCTGGCGTAAGAATCTGCTTGCTGGCTTCTGGATCGGGCAGGAGATAGGCAAGCGAATCTTTGGCTTTCAGCGGGCGGAATTGTCCCCCCATCACCATCTTGAGAATCGCGCCCGGCGGGGTCAGCGTATAACCCGCGACCCAATCGACGAATCGGCGCGTTTGCTCCGTTAAAGGCGGCGCTTCAAGAACGGCCATTATCTCTTTGAGTTTACTGGGGTCTATATCGCCGCTGCCAACAGCCCACACGACGCCAATGGCCTCTTTGCGGCCCAAAGGCACCGTAACAAAGGACCCAAGCTCAAGCGCAGAGCCTTTCGGCACAAGATAATCATACCCATTTCCGACCGGCATCGGTAAAAGGACACGGACTGTCTCAGAAAGGTTGGCAGAAGGGGTCTTCATTGGCTAATGTGTCCCTAGTTTCACTCGAATCGTCTTTTGGAGTTTATTATGAAGTTCTTCGTTGATACCGCCGATCTATCCGATATTAAAGAGCTGGCTGCAACCGGTCTCTTGGATGGTGTAACCACCAATCCGTCGCTGGTCGCCAAATCCGGTCACAGCAACTTTATCGAGCTGATCCGCGAAATCGCGGCAATCGTCGAAGGCCCTGTCAGCGCCGAAGTCGCTTCCACGGCTTTCGAGCCTATGATGGCCGAAGCGCGCACGCTTTCCAAGATAGCAGATAATATCGCCGTCAAGGTACCTTTGACACCCGCAGGCCTGAAAGTCTGTAAGGCTTTGTCCGAAGACGGCATTATGGTCAATGTGACGCTTTGTTTCTCGGCGGCGCAGGCTATTCTGGCGGCCAAGGCGGGCGCTTCGTTCGTGTCGCCTTTCGTCGGGCGTCTGGACGATATCGGCCAAAGCGGGATGGAACTTATTTCGGATATTTGCTCGATTTATGCGGCTTATCCCGATTTTTCAACCGAAGTTTTGGTTGCCTCGGTGCGCAGCCCGATGCATGTTGTTGAAGCGGCAAAGATGGGGGCCGATGTGGCCACGATCCCGCCGAATGTTATCCGCCAGCTTTTTGGCCATCCATTGACCGATAAAGGCCTCGCCCAATTCGTCGAGGATTGGAAAAAGACCGGTCAGACCATTCCCGTGAGCTAAGGAAGAAAGCGCCTTGTCCTCAACATCTCAAAATCCACGCGATATTTTAAGCGAGATGACGCCGGAAGATGTGCGGGCTTATCTGCTCGCCCATCCCGATTTTCTTGAAGACAATGGCGACATTCTGGAGGCTATGGTGCCGCCGGATTCCCGCGTCGGCGATGAAGGCGTGCGCGATTTCCAGCGCTATATGCTGGCGAAGTTGCAAAACGATTTCCTGATTTTAAAAGGCGAACACGACGATTTGATGGATTTGATGCAAGAGCATTTGCAGCGTCAAAACCGGATCAATATGGCCGTGATGACGCTGTTGGATGCCAAGGATTTCGATTCAACGTTGCATTTGATCGGCAAGGAATTGTCGTCTTTGATGGAGCATGAAGGCGTCGGCTTTTTCCTTGAAGCCGGAGGCTGGCTGGAGGTTGGCGAATATAATGGCCTTAAAGTTGTGCCGCCCGGTTATGTTGGACGCTGGCTTTCGGGTCGCAATATCGTTTTGGAAGAGATTGAAGGCGGCGCTTCGCCCGATCTTTACGGCGACATAGCCAAATCCGTTCATTCGCAAGCCCTTGTGCGGATCGTGATCCGCGAAGGTTTGCCGCCCGGCCTTTTGGCGCTCGGGCATGGCGATCCGCTTTATTACGCCACCGGTCTTGCGACCGAGCAGATCGAGTGCCTCGGCGGAGTCGTTGAACGCTGTATGCGCAAATGGCTGACGTAACCAAGCTTGATCTTTTGCCTATCGCCGACGATTTGCGTGCCGCTATCTATGGCTGGCGCGATTGGCTTGGGGGCGAGCGCCGCGCCGCGGCCCATACGCTGGAAGCCTATCAAAGCGATCTGGACTGTTTCCTCAAATTTCTTTCCGATTATAAAAGCAAACGCATCACGCTCGGCTTTTTGGCCGAGTTGACCTTGACCGATTTCCGCGCGTGGCTGGCCCATCTGGCGGGGGATTCTCTTCAGGCCGCCTCACGTGCGCGGGCCTTGGCGGGGGTGCGCAGTTTCTTTCGCTGGCTTGATCGCACAGGGCGTTTGCACAATCCGTCCATCGACTTGCTTCGTGCGCCCAAGACGGCCAAACGTTTGCCCCGCCCTGTAAGCGAGGATGCCGCCAAGGACATCGTCAAAACGGCCAAGAGGGAACCAAAGGAAAGCTGGGTTGGCTTGCGTGATGAAGCTTTGTTTACGCTGCTTTACGGGGCAGGTTTGCGTATCAGCGAGGCGCTGAACCTATGCTGGCGCGATCTTCATCAGCAAGAGCGCCTGACCGTTACGGGCAAAGGCAGCAAGCAACGGAACGTGCCGCTTTTGCCCATCGTCAAGGAGTCGCTGGACAAATACAAAGCCGCCTGTCCGCATCCCGGCAAGGCGGACAGCCCCGTTTTTGTCGGCGTGCGCGGCGAGGTTTTGAACGCTGGTGTCGCACAACGGGCGCTACGCCAATTGCGCCGTGATCTGGATTTGCCCGACAGCGTGACGCCCCATGCGTTGCGGCACAGCTTCGCCACGCATCTGCTGGCTTCCGGCGCTGATCTCAGGAGTTTGCAGGAGCTGCTCGGCCATAGCTCGCTTTCAACCACGCAGCTTTATACGCGCATCGAATCCAGCCAGCTCTCCGACACCTATCGCGCCGCCCATCCCCGCGCCAAAATGCGGCGGTAGATTCTAGAGCAATTTTTAGGTAGGTTGGCCTAAAATTCCCCTCCCCTTGCGGGATCAACGCCGAAGGGCGTTGATGTTGGGGAGGGGTTGGCGAAACAAACGACCCCTCACCAAGAAAAACCAAGCGGTTACGCTGTAACCGCAGGTTTTTCTATCCTCTCCCGCAGGGGGAGAGGAAGTAAGTGATTGGTCCAGCCTACCTGAAAACCGCTCTAGCTTAACCCATGCTCTTGAAAGCAAGCGGTGTATTGCTTGTCTGTTCCTTGGATGTGGTTGACAAGCCAGTTGCTCAGGAAATCCATGAGCGGGATCGTCAACCCAACGGTTCCTTCATCGAATTGCTTTTTAAAATCGACGACCTGCGCGACAAGTTTGCGATGCTCTTGGATGTGCTGTACGGTTTTCGGATAGTTAAATTGCTCAAAATACTTTTCTTCAACCGCGAAATGGTCGGTCGTGTATTTGACAAGACCATCCAAAAGCGGGCCAGTAACGTCTTTGCCTTTTCCTTTGCTCATCGCTTCATGAAGATCGTTGACATATTTGACGAGGACTTTGTGTTGTTCGTCGATTTCGGTGATGCCAACGCTCAGGGCAGGTGTCCATTCGATTTGTGACATAGGGGCCTCTTTATTATGTGGTGAAGGAAAAGGTGGGGTAACCGCATTTTACGACGGGAGTATACATTCCCGTTAGTTGAGAATTTATAAAAATCTAATAGCAAATCATACCTTGTGAAGACGAAGAAGGGGCTGGCAGTGATTATTCGAAAATTTGAGGCGAGGTTGTTAGGGTTGGCTTACGGCAATTTTCCCACATGAACTCAAAAGAGTTTTTCAGAGATTCAGCCAAGGGATCGCTTGTGATGATGATAACTTTATTCATATCCATTGTTGTAGTTTTGTTATAAACACACAAGGCAATTTTATTTTGAAAAATGCAGTAAAGATTATAGCGAAAATAGCGTTTTGGAACCCATCGATATGAATCAAGAGGGAGGCAAAGGTGTGTCTGGCCTTCTTCAATGAGTAGGCGACAGCTTGTGGCGCTCTTTCTTGCTCTTAGTAAGGCATCCCATTCCTGAGACGTCATGCGCGTTTCATCTGCGTTTGCAAAGAGGATCTCGCCACCACATCCTTTTAGAAAATGATAAATATAATCCATAAGGCATGTAAAACAGTCATCTCCTTCGATAACATCCATCTGATTGGAGCGTAGGCGAACACCAGTCGAATCCGTAAACTCGATATCCGCTTCTTCAAGTGCGGAAACAATGGATTTCATCGTTTTGTCACGCGGCGAAATATGTCCCGCCTCAATCTTGCGGATCGTCGCTATGGAGAGGTCAGATGTGCTGGCAAGATCCTCTTGTGACCAAGCCAAAAGAGCTCTTGCTGCTCTGATTTGTCGTGCGTTGATCGTGTGCCGCGATGTTTCATTCATATGATTTGCCAGTCTAAAGGGGGAGGGCATACTCTAGCCTCGAAATGCTGGCACAAAAATAATTCGTTTTTGTTGATAAATAATGAAAATCCATTCATTTAATGCCGTCTTGGCCTCAAATCTACCCCGTACCATCCCTGAACAATTTGCCGCCTTGCAAAAGCATAGCGGTTTGCTGGTCGATGAAGGTGCGGGTTTGCGCGATCCGTTTTTCACGGATGCAGTTACGGAACGGCGAGGCCGGATTCATCGGCTCGGTAATATAAAATTGCAGACCTAACCCTTGCTGGGTCAGTGATTGGTGGAAAACGGCTGTGAGACCCGTTGCCAGCAAAATAGCCGCCTGTTCCCCGACCGATTGCCTTGCGAGTTGGAGGAGGCCTTCCAAGGCTTCCTCAACGCTGCCTGCGTGAACGGTGGTGATGACCAAATGGCCGGAAGTCGCGGCGCGGAGAAGCTGGTTCGCCGCATCAGGTGTGCGAATTTCACCCACAAAAATATAGCGTGGATGCCAACGCAGGGCGCGTTTAAGCATTTCGGCCCATTCTTCATCTTCGCGCACTTCAATTTGATAGCAATAGCCGTTTTTGTTATGGCGACCTTCAAGATCATATTCGACAGGATCTTCGATGGTAAAGGCGACGCCGCCATGCGTGCCAAGATAATCCCGCAACAAGGAACAGGCCGTCGTGGTCTTGCCTTGGCCCGTCGCGCCGCACAAAAGCACAAGCCCGTTGCGTTTGCCCAGATTGCGCAAATGGGGAATAAGCCCGGGAATAACGCCGATTTTTTCAAGTGTCGGGGGGATCGAATTGATTTTGCGCAAGGCGACCCACAAAAGGCCGCCGGAGGTCCGCACTTTTGCGGCACGCATGCGCACACCTTCAAAAGTCAGCCCCATTTCGTCGCCAACGAATTTGGCGCGAAGATAGCTGGCCAGATTGGCAACCGCATCCTGAAACTCGTCCGGAATGTCGATATCGCCGCCCGGATTGTTGCCATTGACTTGCTGATGATAATGCGGCTCCGCTTCTCCTTCGAGGCAGACGTAAAGATCGACGAAATCAAGCTCGTTTAGTTTGCGTGCAGGCATGGATTATATTTGTGGCAAGGAGGGAAACGATTCTGGGACTAGCTATAACATAAGGATGCCTAAAAAACCACCTGCGGATCAGCCAATGCCATAGCTCTGGACCAAACTGCCAGAGATCAAGTACCAGCCATCGACAAGCACGAAGAAGATGATTTTAAACGGCAAAGAGATAACGGTTGGTGGCAACATCATCATGCCCATCGACATCAAAAGCGAAGCGATGACCATGTCGATAATCAGGAAGGGCAAGAAGACAAGAAAGCCGATTTCAAAGGCGCGGCGAAGCTCGGAAATCATAAAGGCGGGAACAAGAGCGCGTAGCGGAACCTCTTGTACGGTTTCCGCTATCTTTTTGCCTTCCTTTTTATCGGGAGCTTCAATTTTGGCCATCGCCATAAAAAGGGATAAATCCTTTTCCCGCGTGTGTTTGAGCATAAACTCGTGAAAAGGCTCGACACTGCGCGTGAACGAGGTTTGCTCGTCAATTTCGTTGTTCATCAACGGTTTGACGCCTTCGTCCCACGATCTCTCCAAAACGGGCTGCATGACAAAGAACGTCAAAAACAGCGCAAGGCTGATGAGAACGATGTTTGGCGGTGTTTGCTGAACGCCGATAGCCTGACGCAC
>Ga0307423_1001256_pt1 | contig 15547 bp, 9 predicted proteins | sample SalMarWE160310MG_FD_202154 | JGI IMG/M metagenome (GOLD analysis project Ga0307423, IMG submission 202154) | Salt marsh sediment microbial communities from the Plum Island Ecosystem LTER, Massachusetts, United States - WE1603-10 | ecosystem: Environmental > Aquatic > Marine > Intertidal zone >...
TCCCGGTTACATCCTGGTGCGCATGAACCTCACGGACGACACCTGGCACATCGTCAAGGACACCCCGAAGGTCACGGGTTTCGTGGGGGGTGGCGAGCAGCCCACGCCGATCGATGATGAAGAAGTCGCTCGGATGACCCAGCAGATCAAGGAAGGAGCGGTCAAGCCCAAGCCGAAGATCCGGTTCGAGGAAGGAGAGAGCGTCAGGGTGATCAGTGGACCGTTCGCCAACTTCTCTGGCTTCGTGGACGAGGTGCTGTCGGAAAAGGAGAAGGTCCGCGTCATGGTGCAGGTCTTTGGTCGGGCCACTCCGGTGGTGCTCGACTACATGAACGTGGAGAAGGCCTGAAGGCGAGTCCCATCGTCCAATGTCGACGGGGAGGTCGGATGCTTCGCCGACCGCAGACCCGGAGGGAGTTGTTTCAGAATGGCGAAGAAGGTGATCGGTATCGTGAAGCTGCAATGTCCGGCTGGACAGGCGAATCCGTCTCCGCCGGTCGGACCCGCGCTCGGACAGCATGGCGTCAACATCATGGAGTTCTGCAAGACGTTCAACGCGCGCACCCAGGACAAGGCCGGATTGATCATCCCCGCCATCGTCACGGTCTACGCCGATCGCTCCTTCACCTTCGAGCTCAAGACACCGCCTGCGGCGGTCCTGCTCCGAAAGGCGGCGAAAATCGAGAAGGGCTCGGGAGAGCCGAACCGGGTCAAGGTCGGCACCGTCACACGCAGTCAAGTCCGGGAGATTGCGGAAATCAAGATGCCGGATCTGAATGCCCACGATGTGGAGTCCGCGATGCGCATTGTCGCCGGTACCGCCCGCTCCATGGGGCTGGACGTGGAGGGCTGAGAAGATGACGGTACACAGCAAGCGCTACCGGGCCGGGCTCGACTCCATCGATCGGAGCAGGCTCTACGGGCTCGCCGAGGCCGTGGGTCTGATCAAGGACTGCCCGGGGACGAAGTTCGACGAGAGCGTCGACATCGCCCTGAACCTCGGTGTCGATCCCAAGCACGCCGACCAGATGGTGCGTGGCGCGATCGTGCTGCCTCACGGGACGGGTCGCTCGGTGCGGGTCCTCGTCTTCGCCAAGGGTGACAAGGAGAAGGAAGCCCAGGACGCAGGAGCCGACTACGTGGGGGCGGAGGATCTCGCCAAGAAGATCCAGGACGAGGGCTGGCTCGACTTCGAACGCGTCATCGCGACACCGGACATGATGAGCGTGGTGGGACGCCTCGGAAAGGTGCTGGGACCGCGTGGCCTGATGCCCAACCCGAAGCTTGGCACGGTCACACCCGACGTCGGACGGGCCGTCTCCGAGAGCAAGGCGGGCAAGGTGGAGTTCCGCGTGGACAAGAACGGGATCATCCACGCCTCGATTGGAAGAAAATCCTTCGAGGCGGCGAAGCTCGCCGACAACGCCACCGCCATCATCGACGCAGTGCTCAAGGCGAAGCCGGCGGTTGCCAAGGGGACCTATCTCAAGAAGATCGCCATCTCCACCACGATGGGCCCGGGGATCCGGATCGATCCCTCGTCGGTTCAGAAGGCCGCCTGAGGGAGGAATGGAACCGTGCTGACACTCGCGCAGAAGAAAGAGGCGGTCGTAGGGCTTCGCGACAAGTTCGCCCGCGCGAAGGGGATCTTCGTTGCGGACTACTCGGGGCTCGACGTCGAGGCCGTGAACCAGTTGCGTCGAAAGCTGCGCGCCGAGGGAGAGGGCGACTTCGAGTACCGCGTCCAGAAGAACACCTTGCTGCGGAGGGCGGCGGAGGGCTCGGAGGTCGAGCCCATCGTCGAGTATTTCGTCGGCCCCACGGCGCTGGCGATCTCGTACGGCGACCCGGTGGGACTCGCCAGGGCCCTCGTGAACTACGCCAAGGAGTACCAGGCCTTCGAGCTTCGCGGCGGGCTGCTCGATGGGCGCCCCATCGACACCGGCGAAGTCGAGATCCTGGCGACCCTGCCGAGCCTCGATCAGATCCGAGCGAAGCTCGTCGGGCTGATCCAGGCGCCCGCACAGAAGATCGCAATGGTGCTCTGCGCACCGGCCGGCCAGCTCGCCCGAGTCGTCGAGGCGCGCCGGGCCGCAATGGAGGAGTCGGGGGACGAGGCCTAGGGCTCTCGTCTCTGCAGTTTCAAACGGCGGGAGGGTCCGGAAGCGGGTCCGTCAACACCGCCTTCAACATGGAGTGTCAAGTCCAAATGGCCGATCTCAACGCAATCGTAGACCAGCTCTCGACCCTGACCGTCATGGAAGCGGCCGAGCTCTCCAAGCTTCTCGAGGACAAGTGGGGCGTCTCGGCGGCAGCACCGGTAGCGGTCGCCACCATGGCCGGGGCCGCCGGCGGCGAGGCCGCAGCAGCGGAGGAGCAGGTCGAGTTCGACGTGATCCTGCTCTCCGCGGGCGACAAGAAGATCCAGGTGATCAAGGAGGTCCGAGCGATCACCAGCCTGGGCCTCAAGGAAGCCAAGGAACTGGTGGAAAGCGCCCCGAAGGCCGTCAAGGAAGCGATCCCCAGGGATGAGGCGGAGAAGATCAAGGAGAAGATCGAGGCAGCGGGCGGCCAGGTGGACATCAAGTAGGTGGCCGGCTTGATGATCGCGGGCCGCCCGGGTGGACCACGTTTACCGATTCGGCGCGTCTGACGCTGTCCGAAGGTCCCTGGTTCAAAGGAATTGGGAGGGCAATGAAAGCCGTGCCCCAGATACAGTTCTCCGAAAACGCCCCTCGCGTTCGCAGAGACTTCACCAAGATCTCCAGACTTCTGGAGATCCCGAATCTCATCGCGATCCAGAAGCAGAGCTTCGAGCGCTTTCTCCAGGTTCGCGTCGAGCCGGAGAAGCGCGAGAACATCGGGCTTCAGGCGGTCTTCAACTCGGTCTTCCCGATCACGGATTTCAATGACACCGCCTCTCTGGAGTTCGTCGGGTACGCCCTCGAGGAACCCAAGTACGACGTGCAGGAGTGTCTGCAGCGCGGGATGACCTACGCCACGCCCTTCAAGGTCACCATCCGGCTGGTGGCCTGGGACGAGGCGGGCGGCGGACAGGCGATCCGGGACGTAAAGGAGCAAGAGGTCTACTTCGGGGAAATCCCGATCATGACCGACAACGGAACCTTCATCATCAACGGCACCGAGCGGGTGATCGTCTCCCAGCTGCACCGCTCGCCCGGTATCTTCTACGACACGAGCACCTCCACGACGATCAGCGCCGCGGGCAAGAAGCTCTTCTCCTGCAGGGTGATTCCCTATCGCGGATCCTGGCTCGATATCGAGTTCGACCACAAGGATCTGATCTACGCCCGTATCGATCGCCGGCGGAAGATCCTGGTGACCGTTCTGTTGAAGGCCCTCGGGTACTCCTCCGAGGATCTGTTGGCCTATTTCTACGAGTCCGAAATGGTCCAGGTCGACGGCAGGAGGATCATGAAGAAGGTCGTCCCCGACCTTCTCGCGGGCCAGCGCTGCACCAAGGACGTGAAGGATTCCTCTGGCAAGGTCATCACCCGCAAGGATCGGAAGTTCACCAACGCAGCCGTCCGGAAGATCGTCGAGGACGGCATCGAGTGGATTCAGGTCGCAGTCGAAGACATCATTCGCGAGGACCCGGTGAAGCGGGTCGCGCCCATCGACATCGTGGACGAGTCCACGGGTGAGGTCATCCTCGAGTGCAACGAGGTGATCACCCAGTCGCATCTGGATGAACTCAAGGCGCGAGGGATCTTCGAGTTTCCGCTTCTCTACCTGGATCCGCTCAACACGGGAACGGCCCTCCACGACACGCTCCTCGCCGACAAGACGGTGACGCGGGAAGAGGCGATCATCGACATCTACCGCCGTGTGCGTCCGGGGGATCCGCCCACTCTCGATACCGCGACGAACCTGTTCCGAAACCTCTTCTTCAATCCGGAGCGCTACGACCTCTCTCGTGTCGGACGCCTCAAGCTCAACCACAAGCTGGGCTTCGATCCGGAGGAGCGGGTGGTGTTCCGACCCAAGGGCGAGAAGGGTGGGGCCGAGGAGATTCCGCTCCGCGAGCTGCTGACCCTGCGCGAGCAGGACATCCTCGCCGCGGTCAAATACCTGGTCGATCTCAAGAACGGATCCGATCCGGAAAAGCGGGTGGATGACATCGACCATCTCGGCAACCGCCGGGTGCGGGTCGTGGGGGAGTTGCTCGAGAATCAGTACCGCATCGGCCTGGTGCGGATGGAGCGTGCCATCAAGGAGCGCATGTCCCTCCAGGAGATCGAGACGCTGATGCCTCACGATCTCATCAACTCGAAGCCCGTCTCGGCGGTGATCAAGGAGTTCTTCGGGTCCAGCCAGCTCTCACAGTTCATGGACCAGACGAATCCGCTCTCGGCGGTGACGCACAAGCGCCGCCTCTCGGCGCTCGGTCCCGGCGGGCTGACTCGAGAGCGGGCGGGCTTCGAGGTGCGGGACGTCCACCCGACGCACTACGGAAGGATCTGTCCGATCGAGACGCCGGAAGGGCCCAACATCGGACTGATCGCGTCCCTCTCGACCTACGCGCGCGTGAACGACTTCGGCTTCATCGAGACACCGTACCGGGTGGTAGAAGACGCAAGGGTTACCGATGAACTCAGGTACCTCTCCGCTCTCGAAGAGGAGAGGCTCGCAATCGCCCAGGCGAACGCTCCCATCGATGCCGAGGGCAGGTACTTGAGGGATGCGGTGTCGGCGCGCAAGGCCGGTGACTTCCAGATGCTGCCGCCCAACGAGGTCGAGATGATGGACGTGTCGCCGAACCAGCTGGTCTCGGTGGCGGCCTCGCTGATTCCCTTCCTCGAGAACGACGATGCGAACCGCGCGCTGATGGGCTCCAACATGCAGCGGCAGGCGGTTCCGCTGCTGCGAACCGATGCGCCGCTGGTGGGAACCGGCATGGAGTCGGTGGTGGCCCGGGATTCGGGTGTCACGGTGGTGGCCAAGCGCGACGGCATAGTGGTTTCCGTGGACGCCAGCCGCATCGTACTCAAGCCCGAAGACGACGAAGAAGGGGCGGGCTCGAACGTCGACATCGTCAACCTGATCAAGTATCAGCGCTCGAACCAGAACACCTGCATCAACCAGAAGCCCATCGTCAAGGTGGGGGATCACGTCAAGAGGGGACAGGTCATCGCCGACGGCCCCGCGACCGAGCGCGGCGAGCTGGCTCTCGGGCGAAACGTGCTGGTCGCCTTCATGCCGTGGGGAGGATACAACTTCGAGGACTCCATCCTCATCTCCGAGCGCATGGTGAAGAACGATCTCTTCACCTCGGTCCATATCGAGGAGTTCGAGTGCGTCGCCCGGGACACGAAACTCGGCCGGGAGGAGATCACCCGCGACATTCCGAACGTTGGCGAAGAGGCCCTCAGGGATCTCGACGAGTCCGGCATCGTGCGGGTCGGGGCCGAGGTCAAGCCCGACGACATCATGGTCGGCAAGATCACGCCAAAGGGGGAGACCCAGCTCTCTCCCGAGGAGCGGCTGCTTCGAGCGATCTTTGGAGAGAAGGCAGGCGACGTTCGCGACACCTCACTGCGCGTGCCGCCGGGGGTCGCCGGGACGGTAATCGGGGCCCAGGTGTTCTCGCGCCGCGGCGTCGAGAAGGACGAGCGGGCCCGCGCCATCGAAGAGGCGGAGGTCGAGCGGCTGCGCAAGGACCAGGAAGACGAGATCAAGATCATCCGCTCCAGTGCGATGATCAAGGTCGAGGAGCTGATTTCCGGCAGGACGGCCGCGAATCGGGTCTACGACGAGCGCCGCAAGCAGACCTGGTGCGAGTCGGGAGAGACCATCACCCGGGAGACGCTCGCCGAGATTCCCACCCGGAAATGGAAGGACATCCAGGTCTCCGATGGGAAGGTTCAGGACCAGATCGACCGGGTCTTCGCCAGCGTCGATGAGCAGGCGGGCGTGATCAAGACCGTCTTCGACGAGAAGATCGCGCGGCTCAAGAAGGGCGACGAGCTGCCGCCGGGTGTCTTCAAGATGGTCAAGGTCTACGTAGCCATCAAGAGGAAGCTCTCCGTTGGAGACAAGATGGCCGGCCGACATGGCAACAAGGGTGTCATCTCGCGGATTCTGCCCGAGGAGGACATGCCGTACACCGCCGAGGGAGAGCCGGTCGAGATCGTTCTCAATCCTCTGGGCGTGCCCTCGCGGATGAACATCGGACAGATTCTCGAGACCCATCTCGGGTGGGCCGCGCGAGGGCTCGGTGAACAGGTGAACGACCTGATCGAACAGGAGGTCGGGACCGAGGCGCTTCGCGAGAAGCTGAAGGATCTCTACCGCGACGAGCGCATCTCGGCGGTTCTCGACGGCGCCTCGCCCGCTGCGATTCGGTCCCTGGCGGAGAACGTTCGCCGGGGGATTCACGTCGCCTCGGCGGTCTTCGACGGTGCCGTCGAAGATGAGATCAAGGACGAGCTCGAGCGGGCGGGACTGCCGAAGAGCGGACAGACTGTGCTGTTCGACGGGCGAACCGGGGAGCCCTTCGACTCGAACATCACGGTCGGGATCCTATACATGCTGAAGCTCCACCACCTCGCCGACGATAAGATTCATGCCCGCAGCATCGGCCCGTACAGCCTGGTGACCCAGCAACCGCTTGGCGGAAAGGCGCAGTTCGGCGGCCAGCGTCTGGGGGAGATGGAGGTGTGGGCGATGGAGGCCTATGGCGCCGCGTTCAGCCTTCAGGAGTTCCTCACGGTCAAATCCGATGACGTGCTCGGACGCACGCGGATGTACGAGTCCATCGTGAAGGGCGAGTGCACCCTCGAACCCGGTCTGCCGGAGGCCTTCAACGTGATCGTGAAGGAGCTCCAGGCGCTCGGGCTCAACGTCGAGCTGATCGAAGACAAGAACAACTAGGGGATTACGACTTGCGCGACCTCTATAATCTGTTCGAGAAGCCCAAGGATCCGTTGACCTTCAACGCGATTCGCATTTCGATCGCCTCACCGCAGTGCATCCGGGAGTGGTCGTTCGGCGAAGTGAAGAAGCCAGAGACGATCAACTACCGGACGTTCAAGCCCGAACGCGACGGTCTCTTCTGTGCCAAGATCTTTGGTCCCGTCAAGGACTACGAGTGCAACTGCGGCAAGTACAAGCGGATGAAGCACCGCGGGGTCGTCTGTGAGAAGTGCGGCGTCGAGGTCATCCAGTCCAAGGTCCGACGTGAACGCATGGGCCACATCACGCTGGCGACCCCCGTTGCGCACATCTGGTTCCTGAAGTCGCTCCCCTCGCGGATCGGCAACATCCTCGAGATCACGCTGCGCGATCTCGAGAAGGTGCTCTATTTCGAGGCCTACATCGTCATCGATCCAGGCGAGACCGACATGAAGCAGGGCGAACTCCTGACCGAAGAGCAGCTCGCCGAGGCCAGGGAGCAGCACGGGCGAGACGCGTTCGAGTACGGGATCGGGGCCGAGGCCGTTCGCGATATGCTCTCTCGCTTGGACGTCGAGGAGGCGTGCAAGACGCTGCGCGTGGAGATGAAGGAGGCGACCAGCGAGGCCAAACGCAAGAAGCTGGCCAAGCGCCTGAAGGTCTTGGATGCCTTCCGCGAGTCCGGGAACAGGCCCGAACACATGATCCTCGAGGTCATTCCGGTGATTCCCCCGGACCTGCGACCGCTGGTGCCCCTCGACGGCGGTCGATTCGCGACCAGTGATCTGAACGATCTCTACAGGCGTGTGATCAACCGGAACAACAGGCTGAAGCGGCTCCAGGAGCTGAACGCACCGGAGGTGATCATCCGGAACGAGAAGCGGATGCTTCAGGAAGCAGTGGATGCGCTCTTCGACAACGGTCGTCGCGGACGCGTGATCACCGGTCCGAGCAAGAGGCCGCTCAAGTCCCTCTCCGACATGCTGAAGGGAAAGTCGGGGCGCTTCCGGCAGAACCTGCTGGGCAAGCGAGTCGACTACTCCGGGCGGTCGGTGATCGTCGCCGGTCCGGAGCTGCGACTGCACCAGTGCGGGCTTCCCAGCCGGATGGCGCTGGAGCTGTTCAAGCCCTTCATCTACTCGAAGCTCGAGCAGCGTGGCTTCGTCACCACCATCAAGGCGGCGAAGAAGATGGTGGAGCGCGAGCGCCCCGAGGTGTGGGACATCCTGGCGGAGGTGATCAGAGAACACCCGGTGATCCTGAATCGCGCTCCCACCCTGCACCGGCTCGGGATGCAGGCCTTCGAGCCCGTCTTGATCGACGGCAAGGCGGTGCAGCTGCACCCCCTGGTCTGCAAGGCATTCAACGCCGATTTCGACGGTGACCAGATGGCAGTCCACGTGCCCCTCAGTGTCGAGTCTCAGATCGAGGCCCGTGTGCTGATGATGTCCACCAACAACATCCTGAGTCCGGCCACGGGTCGGCCCATCATCGACCCGAGCCAGGACATCGTGCTGGGCTGCTACTACATGACCCGGGAGCGTCTGGGTTCCCGCGGCGAGGGCATGGTCTTCTCGAGTCCCGAAGAGGTCCGGGTCGCCTATGACGCCGGCGAAATCGAGATCCACGCGGGCATCAAGGTGCGGATGAACGGCGCGCTGGTGGAGACCACGACCGGACGCATCCTGCTCTCGGAGATCGTCCCCGAGGGTATTCCCTTCGAGATCATCAACCAGGTGATGGACAAGAAGGCGCTCGGAGAGCTGATCGACCAGGCGTACCGTCACCTTGGAAACAAGGCGACGGTGATTCTGGCCGACCGGTTGCGTACCCTAGGCTACCAGAACGCGACCAGGGCCGGAATCTCCATCTGCGTCGACGACATGATGGTCCCGCCGGACAAGGAGAAGTTCATCACAGCGGCGACCGAGCAGGTAAAGGAAGTCGAGCATCAGTACCTCGACGGTCTCATCAGCGATGGCGAGCGCTACAACAAGGTCATCGACATCTGGGCCGAAGCGACCGAGCGGATTGCCGGCCAGCTGGTGGAGAATCTCGGGGTCGACGTGGTGGAGGCGCCGGATGGATCCAAGGCCCGCGTGCCGAGCTTCAATCCCATCTTCATGATGGCCGATTCGGGAGCCCGTGGCTCCGCCCAACAGATCCGTCAGCTCGCGGGAATGCGCGGCCTGATGGCGAAGCCCTCCGGTGAGATCATCGAGACGCCGATCATCTCGAACTTCCGCGAGGGACTCTCGGTGCTCCAGTACTTCATCTCTACCCACGGCGCTCGGAAGGGCCTGGCCGATACGGCGCTCAAGACCGCGAACTCCGGTTATCTGACCCGGCGTCTCGTCGACGTCGCGCAGGACGTGATCGTCCGTGAGGAGGATTGCCACTCGACCGATGGCATCGAGATGCTTCCCCTGGTCGAGGGCGGCGAGATCATCGAGAGCATCGGAGAGCGCATCCTCGGTCGCGTCGCACTCGAGGACGTGTGCGATCCGATCAACGGTGAGGTGCTGGTGCCGGCGGGGGTCGAGATCAACGAGGACCGGGTGAAGTGCATCGAAGAAGCCGGAATCGAGCGGGTCGTGATCCGCTCGGTGCTGACCTGCGCCGTTCCCCGCGGCGTGTGTGTGCTCTGCTACGGACGAGACCTGGCCCGAGGCGAGATGGTGAATCTCGGCGAAGCGGTTGGTGTGATTGCGGCTCAGTCGATCGGTGAGCCCGGAACCCAGCTCACCATGCGCACCTTCCACATCGGTGGGACTGCGACCCGGCGCGTGGAGCAGTCGCACCACGAGGCCTCGAGCGAAGGCGACATTCGCTTCTCGAACCTGCGCACGGTCAGGGATCGCCAGGGAAAGCTGATCGCGATGAACCGCAACGGAGAGATCGGTCTGTTCGACGTGAGCGGCCGGGAGCGCGAGCGGTACCCTGTCGTTTATGGCGCTCATCTGAAGATCGAGGACGGGCAGCATGTGAAGCCCGGAGACACGCTTCTCGAGTGGGATCCCTTCGCGAATCCGATCCTCACCGAGGTGGGGGGAACGATCAGGTTCGGCGACATCGTCGAGGGTTCGACCATGCAGGAGCGGGTCGACGAGTTCACCGGTCTCTCCTCGCGGGTGATCGTCGAGTCGAAGGATCCCGATATGCGACCGCGCATTTCAGTTGCCAACGCAGAGGGCGAGACCGTCGCTCGGGCCCTTCTCCCCGTCGGGGCCTACTTGTCGGTGAGCGAAGGTCAGGAGGTTGCCGCCGCCGACGAGGTCGCGAAGATCCCGCGGGAGACCACCAAGACGAAGGACATCACCGGTGGTCTGCCACGCGTGGCCGAGCTCTTCGAGGCCCGGAAGCCCAAGGAGTGCGCGATCGTCTCCGAGATCACCGGAATGGTGAGCTTCGGTCCGGATTCACGCGGCAAACGCCGTGTCATCGTCACGCCGGAAGAAGAGATGGGGGAGCCCCGCGAGTATCTGGTCCCGAAGGGCAAGCACATCAGCGTGCACGAGGGAGACCGGGTGCGCGACGGTGAGGCGCTCATGGATGGATCCTCCAATCCCCACGACATCCTCCGGATCAAGGGGGAGAAGGAGCTCGCCAAGTACATGGTCGACGAGGTCCAGGAGGTCTACCGCCTCCAGGGCGTCAAGATCAACGACAAGCACATCGAGGTGATCGTCCGGCAGATGATGCGCAAGGTCCGCGTGAACAACGTGGGCGACACCGATTTCCTGGTGGGAGAGCAGGTGGATCGCGTCTTCTTCGAGGAGGCCAACCAGCGGATGGACGCGTTGGGCAAGGAGCAGGCCACCGGCGAGCCGCTGCTGCTGGGGATCACCAAGGCGTCGCTCTCCACCGAGTCGTTCATCTCGGCGGCGTCCTTCCAGGAAACCACGAAGGTGCTCACCGAGGCGGCGATCTGGGGCAAGACCGACTCGCTGCACGGTCTCAAGGAGAACGTGATCATGGGCCGCCTGGTTCCCGCTGGGACCGGCCTCGCGAAGTACAAGAACATCGGGATCCAGATCAATGCTCCCGAAGAGCTACTCGCGATGGACGAGGAGGAGGGTGCGACAGGTGGTGAGGGGTTGGGGGAGGAGCAGCCGGAAGCTCCCGCTGAATCCGTCCCACAGATAGTTTGAGCGAGGTACAAACACCACATTTTTCTAGAGGCCAGCCCCTCTGGGAGGCGTCCCCAGGACGTTGACAGCGGGTGCAAGCCGGCTAGTATGCTGCGGTTTCAAGATCCCGGGCAAAAGGCCCCACTGCGGCCGCCCCGGAATGGCGAAGAGCGGGCGCCTGAAGCGGTACTTCCGGCCTCTTCGCTGCCGCGGGCGATGCCGAGAGGGGGGTCGCGTCTTTCCCGATGCCGCAAGAGGGGATCCCTCGAGTCGGAGGCTGAATGCCTACGGTGCAACAGCTCGTGCGCAAGGGGCGGGCGAGCAGGAAGAAGCAGTCCAAGTCGCGCGACCTTCAGAGATCGCCGCAGCGGCGCGGGGTGTGCATCCGCGTGTACACCGCGACGCCGAAGAAGCCCAACTCCGCACTGCGCAAGGTCTGCCGTGTACGGCTCACCAACGGGCGCGAGGTCACCGCCTACATCCCCGGCGTCGGCCACACGCTTCAGGAGCACTCGGTGGTCCTGGTTCGCGGTGGCCGCGTCAAGGACCTCCCCGGCGTCCGCTACCACATCATCCGCGGGACCCTGGATTCCATGGGTGTGGCGGACCGGAATCAGAGCCGGTCGAAGTATGGAGCCAAGCGACCCAAGTGATGCCTTTCCGGCGGCCGGTCGGGTGCTCGGGAGCACCGATCGGCCGCCGGGCTCTTTGGTGAGACGAGATGCCGCGACGCCGTGAAATCGAGAAGCGAAAGACCGAGCCCGATCCGAAGTTCAACGATCGCACGGTGGGCCGGTTCACGACCGTCATCATGCTGGCGGGGAAGAAGAGCGTCGCGGAGCGAATCGTCTACGGAGCCTTCGATGTCATCGAGAGCAAGACCAGGAATGATCCGCTCGCGATGTTCCGGCGTGCTCTCGACAACGTTCGGCCCCGGATCGAAGTGAAGTCGCGCCGCGTCGGGGGAGCCACCTACCAGGTGCCCATCGAGGTGCGTCCCGAGCGGGCGACCTCGCTGGCGATGCGATGGCTGGTGGCCTGTGCCCGCGCCCGTGACGGCAAGAGCATGCAGGACAAGCTCGCCAACGAGCTGATCGATGCGGCGAACGAGCGCGGAGAAGCGGTCAAGAAGCGCGAGGATACTCACCGAATGGCGGAGGCCAACAAGGCCTTCTCGCATTATCGGTGGTGAGGGCGGAGCAATCGGCGCCCTGGTGCCGAACGAGAACTCATCATGCCGCGAACGGCACCTCTCGAGAGAACCCGGAACATCGGCATCATGGCCCACATCGATGCCGGCAAGACGACTACGACCGAACGGATTCTCTACTACACCGGGGTCAACTACAAGATCGGCGAGGTGCACGACGGCGCCGCGACGATGGACTGGATGGAACAGGAACAGGAGCGCGGGATCACCATCACCGCCGCAGCCACCACCTGTTTCTGGAAGGGTCACCGCATCAACATCATCGACACACCTGGCCACGTGGACTTCACCGTCGAGGTGGAGCGATCGTTGCGCGTTCTCGACGGTGCGATCGCGGTCTTCTGCGGGGTCGGTGGCGTCGAGCCGCAGTCGGAGACGGTCTGGCGGCAGGCGGACAAGTATCGGGTTCCGCGCCTCGCCTTCGTCAACAAGATGGATCGGGTCGGGTCGGATTTCCCCCGCGTGGTGAAGATGATCCGGGAGCGGCTGGGCGCGACCCCGCTCCCCCTGCAGATTCCGATCGGCGAGGCCGAGGGCTTCACCGGAGTGGTCGATCTCGTCGGCGAGAAGGCGATCTACTGGGATGACGAAGATCTCGGCAGCGAGCCCCGCGAGGAAGAGATTCCCCCTGCTCTGGCAGCCGTCACCGCCGAGTATCGCGAGAAGGTGATGGAGGCGGCGGCCGACGTAGACGAGGCTCTGCTCGCCAAGTATCTGGAGGGCGGTAAGATCGACGCCGCGTCGGTCCGCAAGGCGCTTCGCGAGGCGACCCTGCGGCTCCAGATCGTCCCGGTGCTCTGCGGCTCGGCCTTCCGCAACAAGGGCGTGCAGCCCCTGCTCGACGCCGTGCTGGATTTCCTGCCCTCACCGCTCGATGTGCCGCCGATCGCGGGGGTGAAGCCGGGCAAGGATGAGGTGGTTCAGCGCAAGGCCGACGACAACGAGCCCTTCGCGGCGCTGGCGTTCAAGCTGTCCACTGACAGGCACGTCGGCCACCTGGCCTACGTTCGGGTCTATTCGGGCAGCGCGAAGACGGGGGATCAGATCCTGAATTCCGCCACCGGCCGCAAGGAACGGATCGGTCGCCTGCTCCAGATGCACGCCAACAAGCGCCAGGACATCAATGAGGTCTACGCCGGGGATATCGTCGCCGCGGTGGGACTGAAGGGCGTCGCCACCGGGCAGACGCTCTGCGACCCTCAGCACCCTGTGCTTCTGGAAACCATCGAATTCCCCGAACCGGTGATCTCAATCGCCATCGAGCCAAAGACCAAGGCGGATTTGGACCGACTCGGGCAGTCCCTGGATCGGCTGGTTTCCGAGGATCCGACCTTCAGGGTGAGCGTCGACGAGGAGACCGGTCAGACCATCATTTCCGGAATGGGGGAGCTTCACCTCGAGATCATCACCGATCGCCTCCTCCGGGAGTTCGGCGTCGGGGCGAACGTGGGCCGTCCCCAGGTGGCCTACAAGGAGACGATCATCGAATCGGTCAAGGCCGAGGGCCGCTACATCAAGCAGACCGGTGGCGCGGGGGATTTCGGCGTGGTCGAGATCGAGGTCGAGCCGGGCGATCCGGGGAGCGGCTTCGTCTTCGAGTCAGCGGTCAGGGGCGGCGCCATTCCCAAGGAGTTCGTCCCGGCGGTCCGTCAGGGTTGCCAGGAGGCTTGCCAGAGCGGAGAGATCGCCGGCTATCCCGTGGTGGACCTGAAGGTTCGACTGCTGGACGGGCAGACACACGAGGTGGATTCCTCGGAGCGTTCCTTCAAGATCGCTGGATCCATCGCCATGAGGGAGGCGCTACGGAGGGCGAAGAGCACGATCCTGGAACCGGTGATGAGCGTCGAGGTAGTGACACCCGAGGACTTCGTTGGTCTGGTGCAGGGTGACCTCAAGAGCCGCCGCGGCAACATCACCGGCGTTGGGATTCGCGGAAACGCCCAGGCGATTCGCGCCGAGGTTCCGTTGGCGACGATGTTCGGCTACGTAAACTCACTGCGTTCCATGACCCAGGGGCGCGCCACCTACACGATGGAGTTCGACCACTATTTCGAGGTTCCGCCGGCGGTCGCCGGAGAAATCGTGAAGACCTACTAGCTAGGAGCGAGAGGCCCATGGCGAAGGAGAAGTTCGAGCGCACGAAGCCCCATGTGAACGTGGGGACGATCGGTCACGTGGACCATGGAAAGACCACGTTGACGGCGGCGATCACGGCGCGTCAGGCGCTCAAGAATCTGGCGAAGATGACTTCGTTCGACGAGATCGACAAGGCACCGGAGGAGCGGGAGCGAGGGATCACGATTGCGACGGCTCACGTGGAGTACGAGACGGAGAATCGTCATTACGCTCACGTGGACTGTCCGGGTCACGCGGACTACGTGAAGAACATGATCACGGGTGCGGCGCAGATGGACGGTGCGATCGTGGTGGTGAGTGCGGCGGACGGTCCGATGCCGCAGACGCGGGAGCACGTTCTTTTGGCGCGTCAGGTGAACGTTCCTCACATCGTGGTGTTTTTGAACAAGGTGGATCAGGTAGACGACGAGGAGCTTCTGGAGCTGGTGGAGTTGGAGGTTCGGGAGCTTTTGAGTGGTTACGATTTTCCTGGTGACGACATTCCGGTGATCCGGGGTTCGGCGTTGAAGGCTGGGGAGGATCCGACGAACGAAGAGGAGAACCGGTGCATCGACGAGCTGATGGTGGCGCTGGACACGTCGATTCCGCAGCCGGAGCGGGCGTTGGACAAGCCGTTTTTGATGCCGATCGAGGATGTTTTTTCGATCACGGGTCGCGGTACGGTGGTGACGGGTCGTGTGGAGCAGGGAGTGATTCACACGAGCGAGGAGGTGGAGATCGTCGGTATTTCCCCGACGCAGAAGACGGTGGTGACCGGTGTGGAGATGTTCCGGAAGCTGTTGGACGAGGGTCAGGCCGGTGACAACGTGGGCTGTTTGTTGCGCGGGATCGACAAGGACGCGGTGGAGCGGGGTCAGGTATTGGCGCATCCGGGATCGATCACGCCGCACACGAAGTTCAAGGCGCAGGCGTACGTTCTGACCAAGGAGGAGGGTGGTCGTCACACGCCGTTCTTCAACGGATACCGTCCACAGTTCTATTTTCGGACCACGGACGTGACGGGGGTGGCGAACCTGCCCGAGGGGACGGAGATGGTGATGCCTGGTGACAACGTCGAGTTGAGCGTGGAGCTGATCACTCCGATCGCGATGGACAAGGAGCTCCGTTTCGCGATCCGCGAAGGTGGACGAACCGTCGGTGCCGGTGTCGTTGCCGA
>Ga0307423_1001257_pt1 | contig 15535 bp, 14 predicted proteins | sample SalMarWE160310MG_FD_202154 | JGI IMG/M metagenome (GOLD analysis project Ga0307423, IMG submission 202154) | Salt marsh sediment microbial communities from the Plum Island Ecosystem LTER, Massachusetts, United States - WE1603-10 | ecosystem: Environmental > Aquatic > Marine > Intertidal zone >...
AGGGAGAGGGAGGTCTTTTCTTTTTTTCGTGAAAAAGAAAAGACCTCCCTCTCCCTTCCCCCCGCGCCCCCCATCTCTCTCCCTCCAAAAGAAAAACCGTATCAATGGATTATTGAGGGGAGGGTGATTTGCAAGGGGAAGGATGCGCGTCTCGTCATCAGGCGCTCACGCATGAGGAAACGTCGATGATTTCGGCGCGTCGTCGTCCAATGCGCGAAGCGTAATCGGTTTTTTCTTTTGGAAGGGGGAGAGTCCAGAGAGGGGGGAACCTTTTCATTTTTCACGAAAAAAAAGAAAAGGTTCCCCCCTCTCTGGCCGCCGGAGGCGATTATCGTCCCAAGAGTCGTCCTACCAGGGCGCGGGAGTTGGCCTCGGCCTGGGCGTATTCTTCGGACGTGAGGCCTGCGCCCAGGGCGACTTTTTTACGCAATTCAAGGGGGATGAGGTCGCCGGGCGCATGGGCGTCGTTGTCGAGAACCAGTTGCGCCCCGAATTTTCGGGCCAGGGAGGCCACCAGGCCGTTGGTCAGGCTGTGTCCCTTGCGGGAGGTGATTTCAAGGCAGACCCCTTTCTCAGCGGCCAACTCGGCCTCCTGGGGGGTGAGCATGCCGGGGTGGGCCAGAATGTCGGCGCCGCCTTCGATGGCGGCCAGATTTGTGCCGATAAGCACCGGCTCGACCACGGTTTCGCCGTGGACAACCACGATCTGGGCGCCGCGCTTGCGCGCCTCGCGGATAAGGTCCGGGATGAGCGGCGGCGGGACATGGGTGATTTCCACGCCGCACAGGACTTCAAGGTCCAGGTAGGGGCCGGTCTCTTTGACGAAGCGGCCGATGTTGTCGAGAATGATGCCAAGGTTGGAGGCGTCGGCGTGGTCGGTCATGGCCATGGCCTTGTATCCGGCCTTGGCGGCGCGCCGGGCCAACTCAGCCGGGATGAGGACGCCGTCGCTGAAGGTGGTGTGGGTGTGCAGGTCGATCATGCGCGGCGCGCTCCTACATTTTGTATTTAGTGTCGTCCAGACTGAATTTCTCTAAAATTTCATTCCATTTGTCCGCGTCTTTGGTGGTCAGGAGCGGCTTGGCGGCGTTTTTTGCGTCGTCGGCCACCTGATCCAGCACGTCCTTGTTGACCATGATGGGCACGGCCGCGCGGATGCCCAGGGCGATGGCGTCCGAAGGGCGGCTGTCGACGAATTTGCGCTTGCCGTCGATCTCCACTTCGATCTCGGCGTAGTAGGTGCCTTCGCGTAGGGCGGTCACGGCGATGGCGGCCACTTTGCCCCCGAGTTCATTGATGGCGTTTAAGAGCAGGTCGTGGGTCATGGGCCTGGGCAGGCGCACCTCATTGAGGGCCAGGGAGATGGCCATGGCCTCCATGGCGCCGATCCAGATGGGAAGAACGGTTTTTTCTTCCAGGTCCTTGAGGATGAGCACGGGAACCTGCGAGTCCTCGTCCAGGGCCAGTCCGAACACTTTCATTTCAATCATGCCGTTCGCCCGCCTTTCCCCAAAGGGAGTGCTTTTTGGCTTTGAGGATTTTTACCGTAACGTAGGCGCCGGTGATATCCTCCCGGCCGGAATGCGGGAAATTCACCACCCGTCCAGCCGGGTCGCGGCCACGCCAGGAGACCGCCCCGTTTCCGGGTATTTTGCTTCGCCCTTCCACAATGACTTCGGTTTCCCGGCCTATCCGGGATGCGAGGTCCCTGTCCTTGAGCGTGTCCAGGAGCGTCTGGAGCCGCGCGAGACGTTCGGATTTGACCTCGAGCGGAACCTTCCCTTCCATGCGCTCGGCGGCCACTCCCGGACGATCACAGTACATGAATGAAAAGCCGCTATCAAATCCCGCTTTTTCAACCAGGGCCAGGGTATCCTGAAAATCCTTCTCAGTCTCTCCGGGAAAGCCCACGATCAGATCGGTGGTCAGGAAAATGTCCGGCCTTGCGGCGCGCAGCTTGGCGATCAGCTCCAGGTAGCGGGCGGAGTCGTATTTGCGGCCCATGCGCTTGAGAATCCTGTCCGAACCGGATTGGGCGGGTAGGTGCAGGCTGGGGGCAAGCTGGGGCAGATCACGGTAAAGGGCTATGACTTCATCGGGCAGATCCTTGGGGTGGGAGGTGGTGAAGCGAATGCGCCGGACGCCGGGAATGTCCGCAACCAGGCGCAGAAGCGCGGCGAAGGAGGTTCCGTCGCCCTGGGCGTCCAGGCCGTAGCTGTTGACGTTTTGCCCGAGCAGGGTGATCTCGCTTACGCCGCGTTCGGCCATATCGCGGCATTCGGCCAGCACGGCCGCGCTCTTTCGGGATTTTTGCCTGCCGCGCACGAAGGGCACGATGCAGTAGGCGCAGAAATTGTCACAGCCCTGCATGATGTTGACAAAGGCCTGGGCGGGGAGAGCGTCGTCAGGAAAGGCGACTGCGCGCTCGGGATAGTTTTCGGTGAAATCCACGAGGCTCAGGCGCAGGCCCGGTTCGGCGGCCAGTCGCGCCAGGGCGGTCGGGGCGCCTGCCACGCCGTCCGAGCCGAAGACAAGCCGGACCATGCGGAAGCGGTTCCACAGCTTGGGCCCAAGTTGCTGGGCCACGCAGCCGCCTACGGCGACAAAGGCCTCGGGGTCCCGTTCCAGCTGTTCGGCCAGACGGCCGAGTTGGCTGTAGAGCTTGAGTTCGGGTTTTTCGCGCACGCTGCACGTGTTGACGATGTAGATACGGGCCTCGTCCAGGGGGGCGGGTTCCCAACCCATGGACACTAGGGACCTGGTCAGCCAGTCGGAGTCGGCGACGTTCATCTGGCAGCCAAAGGTGATGACGTGAAACTTCATCCCAGCATAATAACGCACGCCTGGGCGGCGGTAAAGGAGAGCGTCTCGGAGTTTTGCCCGGAAAATAAAGCGTTTTGCCCCTTGAAGGCCGCTGGATCATGCTTATTCATAAAAATGAACGGGACGCCTGGAACGCGCGTCGGCGGAAGAATTAACACTTAGAACAAGCCAGGGCGAAAGCCCATTGAGCAAAAGACGATTCTTGCCATCGCGATCCAGGCGTCTCTTCTTGTTTGCCGCCAATTGTTAGGCTAAAAAAATTCCATGTCAGCCACTCCACAAATTGTATTTGAACGTATGGCCATGGCCGAGCCGATCTTTTGGATCAATCCCGGCCGCCGCAAGCTTGTTGATTGCCGCCAGGGCTTAGGCCTCGGCATGGAGGAGATCAATGACGCCGCGGACAGGCTCGTCCGCTTCGCGCCGCTTCTGGCCGCGCTTTTCCCTGAACTCGCCCTGACGGGCGGACTGATCGAGTCCGAACTTCTTGACGTCCCCGTTTTTTCGCGTCGCGTCTTTGAGGGAAGCGGCGGGCGGTTTGCGGGCGGCCTTTTCGTCAAGGCCGACCACGCCCTGCCCGTGGCCGGGTCCATCAAGGCCCGGGGCGGGGTCTACGCCGTACTCTGTCTGGCCGAGGGGATCGCCCTGTCGGCCGGACTTATATCCGGGCCGAACGATGTCTATGCAAAGCTGGCTCTGCCTGCGGCCGCCGAAGTCTTCGGACGCTTTACCCTGACCACGGGCAGCACGGGTAATCTGGGTTTGAGCATCGGCGTCATGGGCCGCGCCCTGGGCTTTCGGGTGGTCGTACACATGTCGACCGAGGCCAAAGCCTGGAAAAAAAGGCGCCTGCGGGCCTTGGGCGCGACAGTGATCGAGCACGACGGGGATTATTCCCTGGCCTGCGCCACGGCCAGACAGGAGGCCGCAGGCGATCCGCAAACCCGTTTCATTGACGATGAGAATTCGCGGGAGCTCTTTCTGGGGTATGCCGTGGCCGCGCTGCGGCTGAACGACCAACTCGCCGCGCGAAAGATTTCCGTGGATGCGGAACATCCGCTGTTCCTGTATCTGCCCTGCGGCGTGGGCGGTGCGCCGGGCGGATTAACGTTCGGGGCGCGGCTTGTATTCGGGGATCACGTCCATTGTTTCTTCGTCGAGCCGACGCAGGCGCCGTGCATGCTGCTGGGATTGGCCACAGGGAAGCGCGAGGCCATAAGCGTCCGGGACATCGGCCTCACTGGCCGGACCGAGGCCGACGGCTTGGCCGTGTCCCGACCTTCGCGGCTGGCGGCCGCGTACATGGCGCCGCTTGTGGACGGCGGCTTCACCGTGGCCGACGAGGATATGTTTTTGGGGTTGCTTCAATTGCGCGAGGCCGAAGGATTAGAGGTGGAGCCGTCCTCGGCGGCGGTCCTTTCCGGCCCCAGGCGGCTTTTCACGGAGCCCGAAGGGCGGGAATATCTTGAACGGACCGGTCTTTTGGCCGTGGCCGACAGGACGACGCATATTCTTTGGACTTCGGGCGGGGCGCTCATTTCGTCCGACCGGCACAAGGCGTTTCGCGAGAGAGGCCGGGAAGCGCGGGAGGCTCGCAGCCTACGTCCATGATCATCAGCGCCAGCCGCCGCACGGACATCCCGGCCTTTTACCCCGAGTGGTTCATGAACCGGGTGCGGGCGGGCTTTTGCGCCGTCCCCAATCCTTTTGACCCGTCCAAGGTCGCCCGAGTGGACCTGCGTCCCGAGGCGGTGGAGGCCGTGGTTTTCTGGACGCGCTACCCGCGCCCGCTTTTTCCCCATCTCGAAGAACTCGACCGGCGGGGCTTCCGCTATTATTTTCTCTTCAGTCTGCTCGATTATCCCCGCGACCTGGACGCCCGCAGGCCAACGCTCACGGCGAGCCTCGCGGCCTTCTCCGAACTCTCCGCCCGGATTGGGCCGGACCGGGTCGTCTGGCGCTATGATCCCATCGTGCTGAGCAATGTGACGGACGTTTCCTGGCATCTGGAGCGTTTCGAGCGGCTTTGCGAGGCGCTTTGCGGTCTGACCCGGCGCTCCGCCGTCAGCTTTTTGGAACCGTACCGGAAAATCGCCCGGCGCATGGCCGGGCTGGCGGAGCGGGGCGTCATTTTGGAGAATCCCGGCGCAAGGGCGCTGCGAAGGCTCATCGCGGGGATGAACCGTCTGGCGGAAAAGAGTGGTATTTCCGTGTACGGCTGCGCCCAGCGGGAAGAGTATGCGGCCATGGGGTTGGCGCCCGGCGCCTGCGTCGACGCCGAACTCTTGCGCCGGGTTTTCGGACTGGATGTCCCCCCCGGAAAGGATTCCGGGCAGCGGGCCTTATGCCGGTGCGCCCCGAGCCGGGACATCGGCATGTATGATTCCTGCCAATTCGGCTGCCGCTATTGCTACGCCACCTCGGATTTCGCCGCATCCCGCGTCAATTTCCAGACGCACGACAAAGCCTCGTCCTCGCTTCTGGGCCGGCATGAGCCGTCGGGGCCGCGTACGTCGGCCGATCAGAATGGTCAGGGGTCGCTGTTGGATCTGGCCTGAACGGCGTAATATTGCTTAAAAATAGCCGGGACCGGAAATCTCCGGTCCTGGCATGAAATGTTCGTCACCGGCGGTGAATCCGGCCTGCATGTTGTGAAGGCTACATGAAAAGGGTGTTGAAGATATCAAAAAGACCGGTGGCTTCCATATGTTGCAGGGTGCTGTCCAGGCCGTAGTACAAAGCCCAATCGCAGTACTCGGGGAAAACCGCAAAAATGGGGTTCATAGAGCCTCCCTTCTTGACTGGAATATAAAATGCTTGAAGATAAATATCAGGAATTCCAGCTTGATGCAAGGGAGATGCGCTTTCCCCTTCCTTTGTTAAATCTCGCGCTCGGCCTTGTCGTTACCCTTGGCGCATCATGAGCTTGTAGCGGGTCAGGCCCGAGACGGCCAGGAGGGGCTTACGGGGCTGGTGGGCTTCCGGATAGTCCGGCATGTCTTTCCCGGCGGGCGCGCCCGTCAGACCCTCAATGCCTTTAAGTTCTGAGATATGCGGCATCTCGGGGATGGGGGGCGCTTCTTGGGGGATGGGGCGTTGGGCGGCGCTGGTCTGGCTGGACGAGGATTTGACGCCGCCTAACTTGAAAAATGACGGGATGTGGTGGCCGCAGTTGGGGCAGGCCATGGTCACGCCCCCGACGCCCTCGGGGATGCGCAGGGTTTGGCCGCAGGCGGGGCAGGGCTTGGTCGTATCTGACAAGGTTTTGCTCCTTGTTGGATGCTTGGGTTCGCCCGCCGACAGCGGCCGGGCTGTTTTTTGGTAAGCAACATTGATGCCGGATGTCTCTTTCAGATAAGACGGAGGAGAGGGGCGTGAGGATACAGATGGGATGCGATGCGGGCGTTATTGGGGCGACGCGGGGCGCGCCAGCTTACAGGCTGACCGGCGAGGAGAGCCAGGGGCGGATGAAGGCCAGGGCGCGATTCGCCGCTTCTTTTGGTGAAAGTCTTTCCGAATCCACAGTAACTTCGGCGGCGGGATTTTCCTCGAAGGCGACATCCACCCCGATGACCTCGCCCAGGCCTTCGAACTCCTCCCCTGTGGCCTTGCGCTTGATGGCCTTGGCGTAAAGCCCGGCCATGACCTGCCCCTCGGGCCGGGCCGCCTCGCGCTTCATGGCCGTGGCCACGGAGCATTTTACGCGCACCTCGGCGAATTTGCCGATGAGGCCTCTGGCGTATTGGCGCATGGCCAGTTTATAGGCCGAGCCGTCCATGATGACGATCTTGCCCAGTGCGGCCATTTCGGCCGCTTCCCCGGCGAAGAGCCGGTAGGCCTCCTCACGCTCCTCGCGGGTGTATTTTGGTTTGGGGAAATAGGTTTTGCGTCGGGCGTCCATTTCCAGATGGACCGCCTCGCGCCCCTCGGCCAAAAGCGCGTCGCGTACGTGCCTGGCCACGCTGCTCTTGCCCGATCCCGGTATGCCCGTGAACCAGATTGCCGCCCCGCGCCCGGCTGTTTTGGGGCCGTCGTCCATGATTTGTCTTGCCGTGGCGCCGGACATGGTTACTCCATGTATTTGTTGATGTTCTTGTAGTCGAAGGCCGCGTCCTCAAGGACGTTTTCCATGAAGCGGAAAAGCCCCTTGCGCACAGCCTCGGGGTGGTTGGGATACCACTGGGGCGAGGCGATCACCAGACCCCGGAAGACGTAGAAGGGCGCGATGACCTCCAATGTCTCCAGGTCCCCCGAGGCTTCCAGGTACTCTTCCCAGAAGGCCATGTAGAGCCGCTCAAAATCACCGGACAGGCGCGGCTTTTCGTACAACCCGAAGAGCAGGTAGTTGATGCTGAGGGTCGCCGCGTCGTCGGCCGGTTCTCCCCATTCGCCCCGGCTGCGGTCGAGGACGGCGAAATCCCGCTTTGGCCCGTCTTCCTGAATAAGAATGTTCCAGGGGTGGAAGTCGCCGTGCACGTCGCCTAAGCGATGGGCGTAATCGCGCAGCTTCCAGCGCCAGTCCACCGTACGTTTTTCAAGCTTTGCAAAACGCTCGGGAGGGAAGAGCGGGTAGGGGTGGGGGTAGGCGTCCACCAGCCCGAAAATACATTCCGAGGCCCCGATCAGGTTGCGCACGCGTCGGTAGTAGAGGTCGTTGTCGTCGAGCTTTTTGGCGTGCAGGCGGGCCAGGAATCGGGCCAGCGTCCGAGCCATGTCCTCGTCCTTCTTTTCGAAGCCGCCCTTGCGGATGCGATCCAGATCCAGGTAATAATCGTACCCTGGGGCCATCTCGTTGACGATGAAGAATTCCTTTGGTCTCGCCATCGGAACGAGCCGGTCGTCCTCGTCGAAATAGCCAAGCCCGAGCGGCCGTACATGCTTTTCCATGCGGCCGCTGGTCTCGTACTGGAACATGAGGATGGCCGCCCGGTCCCAATAGAATTGATGCCCGTACTTGTCGCCGCGCATTATCGAAAGCACGGCCTTGCGCCGAACGCCTCCGGCCTCGAATTCGATGCACAACGGTTTGCCGTAGCCGAATTCCTTCATGCCCTGGGTTCCGGGGGAACCGATGTCGCAGACCCCGGCCATGCAAGCGTCCGGCCCGAAAGTTTCCTTGAGGTATCGCTCCACATCTTCGGTCCTGATCTGGATTGGGGTCTTTTTCTCGGTTCCCGTGCGCATGGCGTCCTCCTTGGCGCGCTTGGCGGAGAGTTGGTCTTTCCCTCACGCGCTCCATCCTTTCCCGAGAATCTTTATCAGTTAGGAGACCGGGGGGAAAGCGTGGTTGGGGGATTGTAACAGCAGTTCGGGGGGGATGATCAAGGGGAAAAAGATTGGAGGCAATAGGGGGCATGTTTCGTGATTGTTCAGGTTCGCGGCATTTGTCGCACGAACCTTTGCGCATTCGGATTGGGGAACGAGCTGGAATTTATTAGGAGAGTATTTCCCTCTCCCGGCGTCGAGAGGTTACTGGTCTGCGTTGTCCATCCCGAGACGTGAGACATAGTCGATCCCCGAAGATTGTCGCAAGACGCATTACAGCGCGTATCTGTCTCCCAAATAAAAAAGCGGAGAGCCGGGGCTCTCCGCTTTGAACTTGAACGCGGGAACGGTCTAGACGCAGCCGGTGGGCTTGGGCAGACCGGCCATCTTACAAGCTCCCTTGCCCGGTCCGGACGGGAACAGCTCATAGATGTGCTTCAGCTTGAAGCCGGTGACCTTGGAAAGGATGCGCACCATGGGGGCGATGCCGTTCTTCTTGTAGTAATCCTGAAGGAATTCGATGACCTTCTGGTGTTCGTCGGTCAGGTCCTTGATGCCCTCGGAGTCCTTGACGAACTCGACCCAGTCGGTATTCCAGTCTTCGAACTTCTGCAGGAATCCGTCTTCATCGACCTCAAAAGATTTTCCTTTGAATTCAACAGTAGCCATGCGCATCCTCCTAACGGTTGATGGAAAGTGTTGCTAACATTGAACACTGCGATAGTGTCAAATCTGCCCCTTCACAAGAAAGGGCGCCCTACCGTAAAACAGCATTCCGCTGTTTCATGTCATTGCGATCGGAGGTGGAATCCGCCAAGGCCGATCCCGCAAACTGCTCCTGCCGGAAGATGACCGGGAAAAATGCGGGGGGTAAAACCTCGCGTCTTTTTCGATTGGAAGCGGTTCCACGTTTCCGTAGTTTTGGTTTCTTAAAAGGTATGGTCGGTTATTGTCAATCTCTTTAAGTAATTTTCCGGCTTCATTTTGGCGATCCATCCGTTATGGCGGGCCTTTTCAGGGCAATCCCGAATGGTTGGGAGAACGTTATTTCGACATCTTCTGGCGGCCCGATGTCAAACGCCTTCGCCTATTCGTGAAGCTCCGCCAGATGCCGTGCGGCGAAATCCAGACTCGGATCAAGCTTCAGGGCGGCCCCCAGGAAATGGGCGGCCTGGTCGTGGTTGTCCATGAATTTGTGGCACAGCCCGAGGTTGGCCAGATCCATGGCCGAGCCGCTGTCCAGAGCCAGGGCCGATTCGAAATCCTCGGCCGCGCGGGCGTACTCCTTGGCCTTGAACCGGGCGACGCCGCGCAGATTGTAGTATTCCTTGACGTCGGGACTTTTTTCAATGGCCCGGTCGCACAAGGGCGCAAGCTCGTCAAAACGGCCAAGGAGCGACAGGGCGTGGGCTTGATAAAAAGCAGCCAGGGCTTGGTCCTCGGCCTGGGGCTGTTTTTTCTCGGCCAAGGCGAACTTGTCGAGCGCCTCGGAATAATTCTCCAGGCGCAGGGCCACAAGGCCCTCGAAAAACGGCAGGAAATGGCCGTTGGGGTAGATGTCGGCCAATTCCCGAAGTCCGGCCAGGGCCGCCGCCGGAGAGGCGTCCTCGGCCAGGATGCGGCCGGTGAAAAGCCCCAGAGAAGCCATGGGCGTGCGCTCGCGGAAGGCGAATCCCGGCACGAAATTGTAGTTGGCGGCGATGCCCAGATCGGGGTGGGTGGTTTCCACGCTGTAGAGGGCGTAGCCCGCCTTGTCGAGGCCTTGGGCCAGAACGTCCAACTCCTCTTTGATGTCCGGCCGCTCAATGGATGGGAGGCTTGAGAGGGAAATCACCGGGCCGCGCGTGAGCCAGGGGATCTCGTCCAGGGTCTGGTATTTTGAGAGCCCGGAGGCTTCGTAATTGCTTCTGGTCTCGAAGTCGCCCGCCAGTTGGGCGATTTCGGTGATGGCCCGGATGGCGGCCTTGACCGGTGAGGACGCCGTCCCGGCCGTAAAGACGATCTCGGATTCCTCGGGGAACGAGGCCGGGTCGTAGGCCAGGGCGGCCACCGTGGGCGCGGGCATGCCGAGAGTGAAATCCTTGAGCCAGAGCTTGACGCCGTTGTCGCGGAAGGCCTTGATCAGTCCCAAAAGAACCGGGTCGCTCACGTCGTCAAGGTCGATGGTGGCAAGCTCGGGCCGCTCCCGGTCGATCACCGCGCACACATGGCGCTCCACCAGTTCGCAGGCGCCTTGGAGGATGGATTCCTCAAGGCCGTTTCCAGCGGATGATCCATTGAATTCGTTGAGCTTTTTGAACCAGTCCAGGGGAACCATCTCTTCAGCGCCTGTGGCGATGTTCATGGCCGGGTAAAAACGCCAGCCCACCAAATTCATGATGGTTTCGGCCTGGTCCTCGGGAAGGGATTCCCCCACGGATTGAAGAATGCGCGAGAGCGGCGCCAGCGTGTCTGGCCAGCGTTTTTTCGCATCCGACCAGGATGCAGTGGTGAAGCGCTCGGAATCGGCCCAGAAATGGAAATAACTGTAGCGCTCGATGAGTTCCATAAGCGCCGAGGCCTCGGATTGCTCCGGGGAGGCGCCCTTGCCCATCTGTTTGCGGGTGGGCATGATTTCGCGGGCCAGCTCGCCGCAGACGCTCAAATAGACCGGAATGCCCAGGCGGCCGGTGTCGATGCGCCGGGTTGCTTCCAGGATGCCGTCGCCGAACCGGGACAGGACTTCCTTGGCTCTGGCCACGGTTTCGGCCGGGGTGATGATCTTGTCGCCGTCTTTGACATAGCCCTTGGCGGCGGGGGTAAGCTTACGCATGTTTTCTCGCCCGCATCCGGTAGATGGTGGTCAACTGTTTTTCCTCGCCGCCTGACTCGGATTTTTCCTTATAGCCGATGACGCGTTCCGAAATGTGGAACTCTTTTTCGGCCAGATTGAAGAATTTCGTGGCCTTGCGGCCGTAATCCTTGGCCAGAACGATTTCGGCGTCGGCGCTGGTTTGCAGGTGGGCCAGCAAAAATTTCACCAAAGGCCGGTAGGTCTGGTCGAGGTAGACGGCCTCGGAGGCCAGGATGTAGTCGAAGCGCTCGGGCAGGCGGTCGGCGGTGAAGTCGGCCTTTACCGTGCGGGCTGTGTCCTGAAGCCCGTTTTTTAGGATGTTGATTCTGGTGAAGAGCAGGGCGTCCGGGTGGATGTCGGTGATGGTGGTCGCAAAGCCCCGCTTGGCGGCGAACAAACCGCAGACGCCGACGCCCGCCCCGATTTCCAGAACCTTGGGGTGGGTCTTCGGGTCGAGGCGCTGTATGAAATAGGAGAGCAGGATGCCTGTGGGCCAGATTTTGGCCCAAAGCGGCAGTTTGAGCAGTTCGCCCGGCGCCAGCTTGTGGTCCAGGCGCTCGATGTAGGCCCCCATGTCCGTGATTTGCAGAAACTCCAGGGTCTCATCGCCCACAGTCACGGGTTCGAAGCGGGTTTCGAATTTGGAGTTGGCCAGGGCCAGGAGATCATCCAGGGAGGCGTTGTCGTCAATATTGGGCGTATACGTCACGGTCGCTCCGGGGCGCAGGTTGGACTCGGCCCGGCCAGGCGGGAACAGAATGCCGGGAGCCTAAAAAAAAAGGACCGGCGCACGCGCCGGTCCGGTTTTTTCGTGGAGCGGGAAACGGGATTTGAACCCGCGACTTCAACCTTGGCAAGGTTGCACTCTACCGCTGAGTTATTCCCGCTCATGGAGGCGGCATCCGGATTTGAACCGGAGAATGGAGGTTTTGCAGACCTCTGCCTTACCACTTGGCTATGCCGCCTTGGCATCGAAGGATCAGTTTTATAATCAAACCCTTCGGGCCTGTCAAGCGTCGCTTGTACATCTTTTCGCAGCGCTGCCTCGCGACGCGCGGCGTCGCCAAGTGGAGAGGTGTCTATAAAGAAACCCGGCCCGCGTCAACCAAGAAATGTCATTCCTCGCTATTTATTTTCCCAGGTCAGGTGGCTGACGCCCCGTAATCCCCTGAACGGCGCGCCCGAAGCGATGTCGGCCAGGGCCGGTTCCGCATCGGCGACATCGCATCCGGCGATGACGTTGATCCCTGCGGCGAAGAGCGAGGGCGCAAACGGGGCGCTCGGCCCGATCATGATCACCAAAGCCTCAGGGCGAAGCAGGGAGAGCATCCAGGCCAGATCGCCGTTAACCAGGGTCTGGGCGGTTAGGGCGGCCAGATCGGCCCGGCCGAGGACTTCCGGCGCGGCGTCAAGGCCTTTGTCGCCCGGACGGGTGTTTTTCTCCAGTACGGTGAATTCCGAAAATGAGGCGCCCATGCGTTCGACAAAGGGAAAATGACCGGCAACGACCACGCGCCCCCCGCGCCCGAGACGCAGGATCAGTTCCTGGGCCTTTGTCTCCTTGGCCTCGGCGGGCGGGGGGAGCAGGGCGTTGGCGGCGGCCATGGCCAAGCTGGCGGCCAGGGGCGAGGCCGCGGGGTCAAGGAGCATGCGGGCCGATTCCCTGGCGCTTTGGCCGATGAGGGCCTCGGGGCCTGTGGGCAAATCAAACGTCGCGCCGGGAACCGGGCCGGCCAAATTCGAGCATAGGCCCGTTCGGTCGGCTGTGACCGCGACCAGGCTCGCCCCGGCCGTGACGCCGGTGATTGTTTTGTCGGCGACGCCGTCCAGGTCGCGCATGAGGCCAAGGGTCAGATCTTCGCGGGTGAGGGGTTGGCGTGATTTCATGCGTGGAGATTGGCCTGGAAAACGGCATATTGCAAGCGTGGGGATACGTTATCCTGTAAACCAAGGGATGGAGCAAGGGAATGCCAAGGTAACCGCCTAAAATAATTGTTTTTAGGCTTGAAAGTATTGGTCCAATGCGCCTCCTGGCAAAGCGGGGGGTATCGGACTAAAAACATTGCACGGCGTACATCGTCATGGCAGACTGTGGGAACGGATAGCAAAATCCTAGGGATGAATTCGTTTTCCCATGATGAAGAAGCTGTATTCCTTGCCATCCATTATTGCAATGTCCGGAAGATGTCTCCACTCTTCAAATCCGAAGGACCTGAATAGTTTGAGACTCGGTATATTGTGCGAGAAAATATATCCGAAAAGCGTCTTTATTTTTAGATATTTTGTTCTATTTATTGCTTCCAGCAACAGTTTTCTCCAAAGACCTTTCCCTCTGCATCTCTGGTCTACGTAAATATTAATTTCAGCGGTATTATCATATGCTGGACGACCATAAAATGATTCAAAACTCACCCAGGCAACAACATTGTTGTCGATTTTATGAACAAGTATCTGGCGATTTCCTGGGGTATGGTGCAAAAAAACATGGCAACTTCGATGCTACGCTGACCTCTTCCGTGTCAGCTGTTAAAGAGCGAGAGTGTATTCTCGAATTGTAAATTGACACTATTGTTGGGAGATCTTGTTCAATGGCTTGTCACATACAATCATTCTTCCTATGCCACAAATATTGAGCAAAATACACTTGGCTCAACTGGTCGGACCGTCGTTGGCAGAGACATAGAGCTCTTCGTGTCTTGGGGGGCGCGTCCTAAAAACGCAAATAAAATTTCTTGATATTGGTTTGGATTCCCGCCCGCTCCATTTTCCCCGCATTGAATCGGCCTGTTCCATCAGCGCACTTTAATGACGATTTTACCCTTGTGATGTCCTTCACCAAAATACTGCAGAGCCGTCGGCGCATCCTTCAAGGCAAACGTTCTGTCGAGAACAGGTACAAGTTTGCCCGTCTCCAGGAGTTTCCTTAAATAATCAAGGTTTTTGTTCGGCCCGTCCATCACCACATGAAAACGCCTGTTGTCGCGCATCAATGGCGCGAAAAGATTCTGGAACATAATTGTGAATATCCGGAATGTTTCGCCGCCGATCACAGCATACTTTCCATCCGGGGTCAGCGCTCGTCTACATTTGGACAAAGGACGGGACATGTTGCAATCAATGATCAGGTCGTACTGGGCGCCTGTTTCCGTAAAATCTTCCCGCGTGTAGTCAATAACAAGGTCCGCGCCAATGGATTTGATCGCATCCAGCTTATGCGGGGCGTCTACCCCGGTAACCTCCGCGCCGTCCAGTTTGGCAAGTTGGATGGCGAATGACCCAACGCCGCCGCCGGCTCCGTTTATCAAGACCTTTTGCCCCGCCTGCGCCTTTGGACCTTTGCGATACCCTCCCAGCGCCAGAACGGCGGCCTGAGGCGTCGCCGCTGCTTGCTCAAAGGAAAGGTTCGCAGGCTTGCGCACGACCGCAGTCTCACGAATGCAGGCAAGCTCGGCAAACCCTCCCCAGTTGTTCCACAGATCGCCGAACACCTCATCTCCGGGCTTAAATAGCGTAACCTTTGAACCTGTAGACTCCACCACTCCGGCAATATCAGCGCCAAGTCTCTGTTTGCCGGGCTTTGGCTTAAATAGTCCGAACATGGCTCGATTGACAAAAGGAACACCGTTTAAATACTCCCAATCCCAGGAGTTGATGGAAGAGGCGTGAACGCGCACCAGTAATTCGTCTTCCTTGGGCTTCGGATCGGGAACATCTAAAAACTCCAGGTCCTTGGTTCGACCGTATTTTGTAAAGACGATGGTCTTCATACTTATACCCTTTGTGCGGGATCGTTTTGGACTATCTTGTCAAGGCCGTGCTCACGGCTTACGTGGGACGATAACGCTTTACGTTAGCAAGCTCCAATACGCGCGTCAACAGCAACTCCACGATGTTGATCAAATGGTAAAACGGAAACCTGTTGTCCATGAAGATTTACTACGCAAGACGTAGTTGAGTTGGGTATGTGTGGAAGTCTTACCGGTTGTGGGGCCCATACGTCTCCAACCGTTGTTCCAATGTTCCGGTGTGCAGCTCAAAGAGATGATTGTCATGGTCATAGAAATAGAGTGATAATCCTTCGCCTGGAACTCTTGGACGGCTGGTGCGGAATCCCACTCCATACTTGCGAAGTCGAATTTCGTACTCCTTGAATATTTTATTCGAAATCTTCAAGGCAACATGGTTGTATGTTTTTTCAGAAAGAGGCTGCCCTTCCATGATTGCAATCCACACCCCTCCCACGAGATAGAATCGTTCGCGGGTAATGGAAAATGTGTCATCGCCACTGGCATAAACTTCCTCTGCGCCAAAAATAGTTTTCAGAAACTCTCCAGCCCTAGGACTTCTAATACGCGCGCCAAGGGCAAACCGACGACGTTGATCAGGGATTTTTAGCTGTAACTCTTTGTAGTTATTAACCTTGATATACTTTTGGTGGGAAGTTGTGTGGGACGACCCAACCTGATTCTGGCGTTCCCCCGATGATCACCTGAAGCACGCATCATGCAACGCCTGAATGGTCACTGGGTGCGTGAACATCTCTGCAGCGTCATGACCCACGCCGGGGATTTCTATCCATGCGTGGATCGATTCCGCGACTTGAGCCGGAAGGCG
>Ga0307423_1001258_pt1 | contig 15529 bp, 13 predicted proteins | sample SalMarWE160310MG_FD_202154 | JGI IMG/M metagenome (GOLD analysis project Ga0307423, IMG submission 202154) | Salt marsh sediment microbial communities from the Plum Island Ecosystem LTER, Massachusetts, United States - WE1603-10 | ecosystem: Environmental > Aquatic > Marine > Intertidal zone >...
AGGTGCTGAGCAAGTCATCCGGCGCGGGGTGCCTGGTGGTTTGCGGCCCCAAGGCCCCGGCCAGGCGGCGCGCGGCCCTGGAAAAGGCCGGGGCTCAGGTGCTGGCCTTGCCCTCCGGGCCTGCGGACAGGGTGGACCTGACGGCGCTCCTGGCGGAATTGGGCCGGCGGGGCGTGATCAGCCTTCTGTTGGAAGGCGGCGCAAGACTGGCCTGGGGTTTTCTGAGCCAGGGTTTGATCGATGAAATCGTTTATTTCTACGCGCCCAAGCTGATCGGCGGGGCCGAAGCGCCGGGCATGATCGGAGGGGCCGGGTTCGCCAAGATGGCCCAGGCGGTCATGCTGGAAAAGCCGAAGCTGCGGCGCCTGGGCGATGATATCATGATGCAAGCTAGAATCATCAAGACCTGACATAGGGATTCATATCACTGAAGGCGAAAACGCCAGCCGCAATGAAGACCCAGCCAAATATGGACGGCGCAGCCAACCGCGAATATTACAAACCAGGCGTCATCAGGCGCCGCACCGGATTGGCCCAGATTTCCGCCAACCTCATCGGCGCGGCGCTGTGCACGATTTATTTCACTTTTCTGGACCCGTCCCAAGCCATTCCCCAAGCGGATGATGTTCTTCTCTTCAGCCTTTTGATCACCCTTATGTTTGTCATGATAGGCACGCTCTATAGCATCTGGTGGCAAAAGGACATCATGGATTATTTCGGTTTACTGTATGCAGACCAAACCCCGCCCGATCAGCTGAGGTCGCGTGTGCAGAGAAAGGCCCTTAACGCGCCGTTTTTCGGTGCGGCTTTAAGCATGGCCATTTGGATTGTGGCCGCATTCCTTATGGCCTGCTTCCGCTACTACATGCCCGAGGAGCTCCTGGGCGGTTCGCCGGGCATCTACAACGCCTTCCGGGTTTGGGTGGGCACCACGGCCTCGGGAGTTGCCGCCAGCGCCATCGTGTTCCTGAGCTTTGAGGCCATCAGCCGGCCCCTTTTGCCGCTTATTTTTCCCAATGGCGGACTGACCAGCACCAAGGGCGTGCTGCGCGTCAACCTGAGATGGCGTCTCCTGGTCAGCTTTTTCCTGGTGGGGGTGGGGCCCATGATTCTGGCGGGCCTTATTTTCTATCACAAGGCCACCGGCCTGGCCCAAGGAACCGGCGGCGATTTGTCTTCCATCGCGTACGTGATTTTATTTATCGTGCTGACCTCGGTGGGGCTGTCCTACGTGCTTTCCCGCCTGGTGTCCTCCAGCGTGGTGGGGCCGGTGGGCGAGATGCAAAAGGCCACGGCCCGGGTCAAGGAGGGCGATCTTAGCGGCACGGTGCCGGTGACCAGCAACGACGAACTGGGGGCCTTGGGCGAGAGCTTTAATCTGATGATGGAAGGCATGCGTGAGCGGCGGCTCCTCAAGGAGACTTTTGGCAAATATGTGAGCCGCGAGATACGCGACGAGATCATGGCCGGGCGCATAGCCCTGGACGGCGAGAGCAAAGAGGTCACCTTGCTTTTCGCCGACCTAAGGGATTTCACCACCATGGTGGAAGTCACCCCGCCCAAGACGGTGGTCAGGATCATCAATGATTATTTCCAGGAGATGGCCCAAGCCGTGCAAGCCCAGCAGGGTCTAGTGCTGCAATTCATCGGTGACGAGATCGAAGCGGTGTTCGGGGCGCCGCTATCTCTAACAAACCACGCGGAGCGGGCGGTTGCCGCGGCGCTGGATATGCGCGGGCGGCTGAACGGCCTAAACCGGCGGCTCATGGAACAAGGGCAAATGCCCCTGCGGCACGGCATCGGAATTCACACCGGGACGGTCCTGGCCGGCAACATCGGCAGCTCTGACCGCCTCTCCTATGCGCTGGTGGGCGACGCGGTCAACCTGGCCTCCCGCATCCAGGACCTCAACAAGCAGTTCAAAAGCGATATCCTCATAAGCGTTGCCACCTATAAAGCCCTGCGCCAAGCTCCGGATATCAAAAAGATGCCCGCAGTAACGGTCAAGGGCAAAAGCCGGCCGGTGGAGGTCTACGCCGTTTTGTAGCGTCCTGCTTTTTACCCGCGTGCGGCTTATAATCAAATATACACATGGGCGCAGGGCAACCCGTACGGAGAGCGCGGATATGGCCTCGGGAAGCTTGCTAACATCTTTTACCGAGTGGTGGCGGCAGCGCAGGGCGGCCAAGCAAGAGGCAGCCCGGAAGGAAAAGGCGCTGCATGAAGCGTTGGAGGCGTTCGTCGACATGGCCGGCCATCATATCCGCGCGGTGGGCGGCTATGCCAAAAAGCTGCGCCCGGCCATTGCTACTGCCTTGGAGTATATCAACGGCCTGGTGGCCACCATCCCCGGTCCCTTGGAGATCAGCCCCCGGGCCTGGGGGATGGACCCGGCGGTTAACGCGCTTTTCGTAAAACAAGATGACCTGGCGCCCCTGTTCACGCGCATGGGCGAGGCCAAGAAATTCTTCGCCCGCAAGCGCCCCGCGGAGACCTACGCCCTTTTGACCATGGACCGCGCTGAAAGAACGGTGTTCGCCGCCGAAATGCAGGGCGCGATCATGAAGCGGGACATCCCCCGGACTTCGGTGACTTTTAGCAACCACCGCCTCATCGCCCTGGGTGAAAGCGAGGAGGAAACCAGGGCCGAGCTCAAGACGCGGTGCTTTGGAGTTTTGGCGGAGCTGGTGCGCGAGGAGATCGAACAGGCCAAAGCTCGCGAGCAGGAGCTGAAATACCTGGAGAACCTCTACAAGGTGAAGCTGAACAGCCTGGGGGACTGGGTTGACGACAAAGTGCTGCATGATGACATCGCGCAATACAAAAACCCCAGCATCGCTGAGATGGAAGCCTCGCTTGGCCAGGTGCGCCGCGAGCTGCATGAGGTGCGGCAGGTGTTCTACAGCAATGAGGCCCATCTGAAGGCGCTGGAGCGGGTCGTGGCCCGGGTTCCGGAGATCCTCCAGGCGCGCACCGTCAGCACCGAGCTGAACGAGTTCTCCATGCTGGCCAAGGAGGGCGCAAACGAAGCAAGCCACCAGATCACTCTGGCCCGCATCAGCTTGGGCGAGGAACGCCAGAGAGAGGCGGTGGTGGTGCGGTTCAAGCTTGCTGATTTCAGGTGATCCGTCAAAGGCGAGGCGCTCGAGCATTAACCGGAAGATGATCCCTGAGCCGCCTGGCGGGATGCCTAATCCAAAACTTCCCTTATAGCCTGGGCCATTGCAGTCTTGGCAAAGGGCTTCATGACCAGCTTGTTGATCCCGTATTGATGCATGACATCCGGGGAAAGCTGGCTGCTGAAGCCGGTGCAGATGATTATGGGAATGTCCCGACGCATGCCGCGTACCTTCTGCGACAACTCCAAGCCGTTCATCTTGGACATATTCATATCGGTAATCAGCAGGTCATATTGGCCGGGATCCGCCTGAAACAAGCTAAGGGCTTGTCGGCTGGAATTGCTCACGGTGACCTCATAGCCCAAAAGCTCAAGGATGCTGGCGAAAAACCCGCTGATCGCCTCTTCGTCGTCGACAAAGAGGATTCTCTCGTTTCCGCCGGGCACCAGCTCCTCTTCGGCGGCAAGCTGGGCCGCGGCTTCGCTGTGGGCGACCGGCAGGTAGACCTTGAAAACAGATCCTTGGCCGGGTTTGCTTTCCACCGTGATCGCCCCGCCGTGACTCTTCACAATGCCATGGGTGACGGCAAGTCCCAGGCCGGTTCCCTCTCCGGGCTCGCTGGTGGTGAAATAGGGCTCGAAGATTTTGTCCAACAGCGCAGGGTCAATGCCTTTGCCCGTGTCGCTCACGCTTAATAAAAGGTATCTCCCCGACTCAAGTGGGGTCTTTCCCGTGGCCTCGGCCCCGGTCAACAGGGTTTCGCTCAAGCTCACCCGCAAGACGCCGTCGCCCGAACTCATGGCCGAGGCGGCATTGGTGCACAGATTCATAAGGACCTGATGCATCTGGGTGGCGTCGGCCATGATCGTGCTGTCGCTGGCGTTGATTTCCTGGCGTATCTCGATATTGGCCGGCAAGGTCGCCCGCAAGAGCTTCAGCGCCTCCTTGACGATGGGGCCGAGATCAAGAGGTTTGAGCTCCTGCTCACTGGACCGGCTGAAGGCAAGAATCTGCAGAACCAGATCCTTGGCGCGGGTGCAGGCCTTGAGGACTTCAGCCAACTGGGCCCGGCATTCCTTTTGCGCCCTGCGCCTTAAAAGAGCCAACTCGGTGTAGCCCATAATCGCGCTCAAGATGTTGTTGAAGTCGTGGGCTATGCCGCCGGCCAAGGTTCCCACCGCCTCCATCTTGGCGGACTGCCTGAGTTGCGACTCCATCTTCTTCTGGACGGTGATGTCGCGCAGCACCACCACGCTTCCCGCCAGCTCGCCCTCGGCGTCACGCCAGGTGGCGGCGTTTATGCTGACATCCAAAACCTGGCCATCTTTGGCGAGGCGCTTGGTCTCGAAGTTTTTTAAGTCTTCGCCATTTTTCATGCGGCTTATCATGCGGGCGGTTTCCGGCCTGGCTTCCTCGGGCACATATTCGATGGTCCGGTCTATCAGCTCATCCATGGTCCAGCCGAAAACCCGGGAGAAGGTCGGGTTGCAGTACAATACGTTGCCTTGCATGTCATAGAGCACCACCGGGTCCGGGCCGGAATTCAGGATCAGCTGGTAGCGTTCCTGGCTCTGCTGCAGGGCGGCTTCGATCTCGCGGCGCTGGGTGATGTCGCGGCTCACCCCGATGATGCCCGCAACCTGCCCGTTTTCGTCGAATAGCCAGGAACAGGTGTCTTCGCACCAAATGGTGGGGCCGTCCTTGCAGTAGGATTCCAGGTTGATTTTCAGCACCTCGTCCGGCCTGGGAGGCTCCTCAGCTATATCTTGCCGCACCTGCCGCAGGGCTTTTTGGGCTTTTTCCAGCGAGGCGGGAGTAAAAACCTTATCCGGACTCAGGGAGAGAAATTCTTTGGAGGTGAATCCCCTCTGGTTTTTGATGGAGGGCGAGACGTAGATGAAGCGTTCCTCTTGCAAGTCCAGTACCCAGATCACGTCGTTTACGTTATTAGCCAGCAGCTTATATTTTCTCTTGGACTCCTGCAGCCTGTCGTACAGCGTCTTTAGCTTGGCCGTGGTTTCGTTGAAGGCCTGGCTCAGCTCCGCGATTTCATCCCGTCCCTTCACAGGAAGGCTGCGGTCGAAATCGCCGTCCGCGATGGCCTTGGTGCTTTTGGTAAGGAGCTTAAGCGGCTCGGTAATGCCCTTTATGAGCAGGTAGCCGAAGATGACGGTAGCTGAAAGGGCCAGCAGGTTGACGATGATTACCGTGACCAGAACCGTATTGTTGATGCGACGCATTTTTTGAAGGGCCTGGACCTGCTGACCGGCGATCCGCCGGTCCAGTTCGCTAACCACCTCCTTGGCGGTGGAGCCTATGGTATCGCCGGAGACCATGTCGAACAGTTCTCTATACACACCGACCAGGGTCGAGATCTTCACATCGGTATCGTGCACCAGGGCGCTCTGGAGGGTGAGCTGCCTGATCTGCCAAATGCTGACCAGGCTGCTTAGGAAAAGCAAAAAGGAAACAAGTCCCAGCACCAGGAAAAGGCGATGCGCTATGGTTAAGCGAACCATCAGGCGACTGCCTTTGTCAGCTTTTCATTCATGGGGTAATCCAAGCCGACCATCTTGACCGGTTGTCCTTAAGCCATTTTCTGGCCGCCTCTTGGGGACTGAGCTTGTCAAGCGCTACCATGCCCAGCAAGGCGTTCTGGTCATGGTTGCTCAGGTTGAAATTGCAGAGCAATTGGTAGGCTTGCGGCGCCATTTTCTTGAGCCCCGGCCAGGCGATCTTTAAAAGGATGTCCGGCGGGTAGTCGCAATCCACCAGACCCTTGGCCGCCCCTCTGTAGCATTTATCGCTATAGTTGGGCAGCTTGATCTCGCGCAGATCGTATTTCACCACCAGGTAGTGGGGCCGCCAAAAATACAAAAGCACCGGATGGCGCGCTTGGCAGGCCTTTTCCACCGCCTGGATGAGCGCCTTTTCGGATCCAAGTCTTTGCACCTGCAGCTGGAGTCCCAGGTTCTTGATGATGTCCTGATCGTATTGAGTCCAAGAGGGGTCACCGGCCAGGAAATAGCCTTTCCCGTTCTTTTGGCCGTCGTTGAAAATAGATGCAAAGCCAGGATCCCGCAAGGCTCGCCAATCGTGAAAGCCGGGGTTATCCTGGAATACATAGGCGGGCGCGAACCAGCCCATTTTGCCCACCACGCCCAATAGGCCGATAAGCTCCACGGAGCGCTCTTTCTCAATGTATTTTTTAATATCATCGGTGTGACCCGAGGGCCAGACTTCCAAGCTAACGTGCAGATCACCGGACGCAAGGAGCTGCCATTGACGCTGCTCATCCACTGCAATAATTTCGGTCCGGTAGCCCAGCTCGTTTTCCAGAATGCTCTGGGCGATCAACGCATTTAAAGATGAGCTTAGCCAAGGATTGGCCGCGAGCTTAACCGTGAAATCCTTTTGGCATCCGGGGGCTGCCAAAAGCAGGGAAATCAGCAAGAAAACCAGGTTCTTCATTAACGACTTTAAGCTGCTATTCACCCTTGCATCCATGATTGCATGCGGGAATTTCAGGGCAGGTGATGGAAACTATCGACATGTCAGTAAACAAAAAACGTTTTTTATATGACTCGCCTCTCCTGCGTTTGGCCCGGCCTTTTTTTCAACAAAGCGAACAGTTATGGCCGGTGCTAATGCCAAAGGGATTTTATTAAATTATGAGTATTTATCACATGCTTTTACAAGCATTTCCTGAGGCGATTCCGTGACATAATATACCAGCGTCCGGATCGGCAGCCCTTTTAGCCCGGGTTTTGGGTTAGCTAGTTTTTTCTTTTTTTAAGGGCGCAGGCTAAAAACCCCAGCCCGCATTTAGGGCTTGGCTTTTTTATCATTGGCGAGATCATTTTCAAAGGCATGTAATCGGGGGGGCTCATGTCAAGCAAAGGGTCGTCTTCAACGCAACCCGGCCAGGCGGGCATCAACCGCCGCATTTCTTTGCAGTCCTGTCTGGCCTTGGCGGCTGCCGGGGTCCTGCCCGGCAAAATATCGGCCGCGCAAAGCGCAGGCATCTTTGATGCCGTAATCGTAGGCGGGGGCCTCAGCGGGCTCTCGGCTGCCCACAAGCTCCAAGACCAGAACATCCTGGTGCTGGAGAAAGCCTCCGCCCTGGGCGGGCGCGTGATCGAGGGTCAGTGGGAGGGGTTTCACTACGCCCAAGGCGCCGAATATATCGGCCCTCCCGAGGATGATGTCGCCGACCTCTTCCAGGAGCTGGGCCTGGTCCCCACCGCGGTCACCCCTCCCGCGGATGCGGTGGCGCGCAATGGCAAGATCCATGCGGGCCATGCCTACCTGGGCTTTCTGGAGAACCAAAACCAGGTCAAGGACTACTGGCGGCTGGTTAAGCTCTTGGAAGCTTTTGAAAGCGCCGGCGGGGGAGGGCGGGAATTCCTTGCCAAGGATACCTCCCTGGACGCCATCTCCATGCTGGAGTGGCTGCAGCAGCAAAAAATTGACCCCCTGGTGCAGGAATTGATCGAGGTGGAGAACCGGGGGATTTTCGGGGCCAGCAGCGGGGACCTGTCATTCTATTTCGATGTGCAGGAAATGGCCTGGAACATGACCTACCCCGAAGACGCGGACCAGAGCGAGGTGTACTCCTTTCCCAAAGGCATGTACGAGGTCATCGTTGCCCTGAAAAACGCCCTGGCCGGGCGGGTGGTCACCGGGGCCAAGGTGGTGGCGGTGGAAGCCGGCAAAAGCGGGGTTAGCGTCTCATACGTTTCCGGCGGCTCTCTGCACGCGGTGCAGGCCAAATGCGCCGTGCTTTCGGCGCCCGCGCCGCTTACGGCGGCAATGGTGCAAAGCGGGTTCTCGGCTGCGGTCATGCAGACCCTTGCCTCCATCCCCTATGCGGCCTACGCCACCCTGAACCTGTTTCTGAAGGAGCGCCCCTGGCGCGAGGCCTGGGCCGCCTCCTGCCTGGGGGAGTATTTCGTCACCATCTACGACGCGGTACGGCTCCAGGTCCAGCCCGGCTATGACGGCAAGAGCGTGCTGGGAGTGTATCTGGCGCCGGCGGGTAAGGACGATAAGTATCTGCTGAACGCCCCGGAAGAGGAAATCATCAATAAATCCCTGGCGGGCCTGGAAAAGTACTTCCCCAATATAGGGTCCTTGCTGCTGGGGCATGATTTCTACCGCTTCAAGTACGCGTTTCCAATTTTCCATCCGGGCTATTTGCAGGTGTTGGATAGGCTGAGGAATGACAACTCGGTCAAGGGCCCCTTGTTCCTGGCCGGAGATTACATGTCCTACGCCACCATCGACGGCGCGGTGCACAGCGGATTCAGGGCGGCCAGGCGGGCGAAGGCCTGGCTGGCAACCTAGGCCGCCTTGCAAAAAAAAGAGTGCCTACTCCCCCATGCAATCCGGCAAGGGGCAGGGACGGGGCAAACCAGAATCACTTCTGCTTAATGAAGTAGGCGTACTTGGCGTCTTCTTCGGAAATGTGGCTTTGAAACCATTCGGTTCCGTATTCAACGAACTCCTTTAGGAAAGCCATGATCTCAGCGTGTTTGTCGGCGCCCTCCTTGAATTCTTTGAAAAGCCCCAGAAAGGTGAGCCGTTGCGCGCTCATCTTTGACATGAAATCGTCATGCAAATCCAGATGGGACAGGTATTCCGGGTAGCCCGCATCTATCATCAACTTTTCTTCGGTGTAGAAATGCAGGAGCCCGTAGCTCCTCCAGGATATGAGAAGGCGCATAATCTTGTATACGTCCTGCTCATTGAGTTCGCTGAGTTCCAGCAGGGGGTCGGTGCTCTCCAGATACTCGAAGAACTTACGATGCTGGGCGTCAATATCTTTGATATTAAGCTGATACTTGTCTTCCCATTGAGTCGGCACCGGTTTCCTCCGCAAGTATTTTTTAGCCAGCCGCCAGCCGCGTAAAGGCAAACAACGCCTAAAAAATGCCCTTACTAATCGCCTGCAGTAAACCTACCTTTTTATTATAGAGGTTGCGATAAGGCCTTTGTGAAAAGATTAGGAACGGGGCTCTCGAAGGCCTTGCTCAAAGATAGGCGAGCAGGGAGGCTTTTTTCTTTCGGGCGCCGGGCTATAATTATTTAGTAAGGGCGCGTATTGGCAAACATGCGCAGCATCGAAGGGACGGCATTAGCGCCCCCTTGGCCGAGCCGGTCCTGGGTTAAGCCGGAGCGTTGCTCCGCGATTATTAACGATCCATTGCAACCGCAGGAGCGCCTGGCATGGAAAGGCTGACAGGTAAGCAAGATGTGGCTTTACCGAGGGAGCAGGGCATGAAGCAAGTCAGCCTGCGGAGCCCCGGTTATCACGTCAAGATCCAGGGCTGGTTGGCGAGTTGATGCGGCCCGCTTCTTTCCTGATTTTAGGCGGGGCGGGTTTCCTAAGCATATTCAGCTCCACTTTGTCCAAGAGCCCGGTCCTGCCATTGTTCGCGGCCCACCTGGGGGCGGGTCCGGCGGCCATTGGCGCGGTGGCGGCGGTTTCGGCCTTTACCGGCGTGTTGATCAGCCTGCCCGCCGGCCTTCTATCGGACAAGCTGGGCCGGCGCAATCTGCTTTGGCTTTCTGCCCTGGTATTTGCCAGCGCCCCGTTTTTATATCTGGCGGTCAGTGACATCTGGCAGCTGGGCGCGGTGCGTTTTTACCACGGCCTGGCCACGGCGGTGTTCGTGCCGGTGGCCATGGCCTTGGTGGCGGATCTGTTCCCCGGCTCCCGCGGCGAGAAGATGGGCTGGTTTTCCACCGCCACCCTGCTGGGGCGCTTTCTGGCTCCCTTGGCCGGCGGGGCGTTGCTGGGCTGGTTCGCCTCCAGTCCCGAGATAGGATTTCAGGCGGTATATCTGGGTTGCGGCCTGGCCGGGCTCTTGGTCTTGGGACTGGTCATGTTCTTGCCCAAGCCCGAGGCGGGTCCCAGCCAGGCCACGACTTGGGCCGAGGCCAGGGCCGCCCTCAAAGTCATCGCCTCGGACAAAAGGATCCTGGCCACCGCTTCCACCGAGGCGGGGGTTCTTTTTGCCTACGGCACCTTCGAGGTGTTCCTCCCCTTATACGCCATCAGTCTCGGCCTCAGCGCCTATCAGGTGGGCGTGTTCCTTTCTTCCCAGATAATCACCCTGGCGCTGACCAAACCTCTTTTGGGACGCTTTTCCGATCGTCACGGCCGTGCTCCCCAGATAACGGCCGGCTGCCTGCTGGCTGGGTTGGCCATTGGGCTTTTCCCCTGGCTGAGTTCCTTTTGGGGTTTTCTGCTTTTGAGCATCTGTTTCGGCTTAAGCCTGTCGGTGGTCACCTCGGCGTCCTCGGCCTTCGTGGCCGACCTGAGCCACGAAAAAGGACGGGGGTCGGCCATGGGGCTTCTCGGCACCATCATGGATATCGGCCACTCCAGCGGACCTTTACTGGGAGGTATAACTGCCGCCTGGTTGGGCCTGGCCAGCTCCTTTTGGCTGGCTGCGCTGGTTATCGCCTCCACGGCCGTGGCCTTCGCCTTGACCATGCACTGGGCCAATGACGGGGACTGATGACGGTATCAGCCAGGCCTTCGGAAACCATGTTCAGGATAGGCCCCAAGCCTTCCGCTCCTCATGATTCGCCTAAAGGGCGATCGGCCAAGGGCGTCTCAATGGGTTGAGCAGGATATGCAAGGGTCGTAATTGCGAATGGTCTGCTCACACAAACGGCGCAGCTCATCCAAGGGAATATCCAGGTTGCGCGCGGCTACTCCGCCCAGATCGTTTTCTATGGCCCGTTGGTTCTGGGAAGTGGGGGTGACGATATTGGCCCGTTTGATTAGACCCCGCCCGTTGATCTCATAGGAGTGAAACAAGGTCCCGCGCGGGGCCTCGGTGCAGGCGGCGCCCCGGCCTTGGCTGGCCGGCACCGCAAAGGACGCCGCCTGGGGCTGCTGATAGGCCTTGATGAGGCGCAGGGCTTCCTCGCAGGCCAGCACCAACTCCACGGCGCGCACCACGATACTCTTAAAGGGATTGCGGCAAGGCGGCCGCAGTCCCGCCCGCTCTGCGGCTTTGGCGGCCAAGGGCGTCAGTTGCGCGTGGTTCAAGCTGTAGCGGGCCAAGGGCCCAACCTGGTATGTGAGTCCGCTGTCCTCCGGCTTCAATTTGAGTACGGCCCGCAGGGCGGTGGAGTGGGCCGCCTGGTCCTCGATGACGTGGGACTCGAAGTCGTCCACCGCGATCTCCACGCCGGCCGAGGTCTTGAGCACCCGCCCCCGGTCGATGGCATACATTTGCGGATGGGCAAGGGCCATTTGGACCTCGCCGCCCTCGTAGTCGGGGAAAGCAAAGCCGGCTACCCAGTCCACCGCTGCCAGGGACGCCTGCAAGGCCTTTTCCAGGTCCGGTAGGAGGACGGCCAATTCGCTGGGCGCAGGCGCCCGGTAAAATCCCCCCACCCGCTGATTGATGGGGTGGATCTCCCGGCCGCCCAGGAGGGCGACCAGCGCGTTGCCGGTTTTTTTGGTGGTGAGCCCGGCCTCGACCAAGGCCCGGTGTTGGCCGGCCATGCTCAGGGCGTCGGCATAGCCCAGGAAGTCCGGGGCGTGCAGCATGAAAATGTGCAGGGCGTGGCTTTCGATCCACTGGCCACAGTAGATGAGGCGGCGCAGATCAGCGATGGCCGGGTCCGCCTCCACTCCGCAAGCCTGCTCCAGAGCCCTGGCGCTGGTGATCTGGTGGGCCACCGGGCAGATGCCGCATATGCGCGCGGTGATGTCCGGCGCTTCCCGAAAATCGCGGCCTTGCAGCACGCCCTCGAAGAAACGGGCCGGTTCATAGAGACCAAAGCGGACCCTCCTAACCTGGTCGTCGTCTATCTCCAGACGCAGGCTGCCCTCGCCCTCGACCCGGCTTAAGGCATCAACCTTGATCCGGTGCTTCATGTCGCTCACTTTCCTCGGCAAACTCCGGCGACCGGCAGTTTATGCCCCGAAAGGCCCTGACAAGCTCTTCCGGCGACCGGTGTTGCTGGTGGGCCAGCCAAGCGGCCAGGGCTTGGGTGTTGGCCGATTTCTGGGGGCCGAAGCACCCGTAGCAGCCCCGGTCGTAGGAGGGGCAGATGGCGCCGCAGCCCGCCTGGGTGACCGGTCCCAGACAGGGCAGGCCGCGGGTTACCATCACGCAGACATTGCCGTTTAGCTTGCACTGATGGCACACGCACCCGGACATGAGGTCGGGCTTGCGGTTTTGCACCAGGGCGGCCAGCACCTCCAGCAACTGAGTTTTGCTGATGGGACAGCCCCGCAACTCCAAGTCCACCGGCACGTGGTCCGAGATCGGAGTGGAGTGCTCCAGCACTTTTATGAAACGGGGCTGGGGATAGACATCCTCCAGGTACTTTTGCAGCGACCCGTAGTAGCGCAGGGCCTGCACCCCGCCCGAGGTGGCGCAGGCCCCGATGGCAATCAGGGTCTTGGACCTGCGGCGGATGTCCTGGATGCGCTGCAGATCATGCTCCGTGGCCACCGAGCCCTCCACCAGGGAGATATCAAAGGGCCCCCGCCGCCGCACAGTGCCGGCCTCCAAAAAGTAGGCGATCTCGACCGCCTCGGCCACCGCCAGGAGCTGGTCCTCGCAATCCAAAAGGGACAGTTGGCACCCGTCGCAAGAGGAAAATTTCCAAACCGCCAGTTTAAGCTTAGCGGCCATGTTTTACAGCTCCCGCAAAGAGATGAGCGGCCGCACCCGGTCCAGGCTATAGACCGGGCCGTCGAGACAAATGAATTGGGGCCCCAATTGGCAATGACCGCACAAGCCCACGCCGCACTTCATATCGCGCTCCAGGGAGAGATGAATGCGCTCGTCGGGCAGGCCGGCCAGGTTTAATTCTTCCGCCATGGCCTTCATCATGCGTTCGCTTGAGCAGATCAGGGCGTTGGTTTGTTCCGGGTCGATCTCCAAGCCCGCGATGAGGGATGTGGCCACTCCGATGTGTCCCCCCCAGTCCGGTCCGGCGCTGCCCACCGAAATTTCCACCCGCAAATCCCAGCGTGCCTTCCAGTCGGCAAGCTGGCGGTGGTAAAGCAGGCGGTCGGGGGTGCGCGCTCCGTAAAGCAAGGTGACCTTGCCGTACTGCTCGCGGTGGTTGAGCACATGATAGATGGCCGGACGCAAGGGGGCCAGGCCCAGGCCGCTGGTGATGAACACCACATCGCCGCCGGCGATCTCATGCACCGGCCAATTGGTGCCAAAGGGCCCCCGCACTCCCAGGGTCTCGCCCCGGCTTAGATCGCAGATGGCCGCGCTGACCTTGCCCACCGCCCGTACCGTATGCACCAGGCAAGCGGGTTGCTGGGGGTCGCCGCTGATGGAGATGGGCACCTCGCCGTTGCCAAAGATATAGAGCATGTTGAACTGGCCGGGCCTGAAATTGAACTGACCTGTGGACGGCTCCATTTCCAGGGTGAAGATGCCTGGTAGCTCCTTGTGCACCTTGCGCACCACAAAGGGTAATGGCGCCAGATCCGTTGGCCGGACTTCCCCGCCAGGCTCATTCAACCGCGTGCTCATGGATCACTTCCAATAGTTGCAACCGGGTTGCCTTGAGTAATTGGGCCAGCGCCCCGGAAAAGCGCAGCATGAGCTGGTAGCCCAGTTCGTGGTCTTGCTCGCACTCGCCCCGCAGGCAGCGGCCGTCCATTTCCTGCACCAGGGTGGGCTCCAGAGCCCGGTAGTCAAAGGAACGGCGATAGGGAGGAAAAAGCCAGTCCGCTCCCACCACCTGACCGGCGGCTTGGGTGAGCAAACCCACCTCTCCCAAAGGCGAGGTGTGGGCCGCAATGGCCACCCGGCCCTCTTGGATCAAATAAAAATGGTTGGCCGGTTCGCCCTCATGGCAAAGGTATTGGCCCTTGCTGAAGCGAACCCCGCGGGCGCAGCCGGCCAAGAGGTCGATGTGCTTGGCGCTCATGCCGGCAAAGAACCGGTGGCCAGCCAGGTATTGCCGCATATCATCCATGGCTGGCTCCATTCCCGGATTCGGCTTTAGGGCCGGCTTGGCCGGGCTGCCGCAACATGCTCACCTCGTGGGTGATATCCATGCCCACCGGGCACCAGGTGATGCAGCGCCCGCACCCCACGCATCCCAACACGCCGAACTGGTCCTGCCAGGCAGCCAGCTTGTGGTGCACCCACTGGCGGTAGCGTGCCTCGGGAGCCGCCCTTACGTTACCCCCGTGGATATAGGAGAACTCCAGGTTGAAGCAGGTGTCCCAGCGCCGCGCCCGCCAGGCGCCAAGCCCGTCGAGATCCTGGCCGTCGTACAAGGTATGGCAAAAGCAGGTGGGGCAGACCAGGGTGCAGTTGCCGCAGGTCAGGCAACGCCGGGCCGCGTTCTGCCAGTGCGGGTGTTCGCGATTGGCGTAGAGCAGTTCCTTGAGCCCGGCGGTGTCCAGGTTGCGTCCCATGCGTCCGGCTGCATCGCAGAGCATACGCCCCGCGGTTTCAACCTCTTCGCGGGCAGGCTGGTGCTCCACCTGCTCCATAAGCTCCACCCCGAGCGCACTGCCGGTCTCAACCAGGAAGTAATGCCGCTCCGGCTCAACCACCTCGGTCAAGGCTAGGTCGAAGCCGTCCCGCGCCTGGGGCCCGGTTCCCATGGAGGCGCAGAAACAGGTTCCTCCGGGCTGCGTGCAGTTGACCACGATGATCACGGTCTCGCGCCGCCGGGCAAAATAGTGGACGTCGGGATAGGTGCGCTCGATAAATATCTTGTCGAGAATCTTGATGGCGGCCAATTCGCAAGGCCTCACCCCCAGCAGGGCCAGGGGGGGCGCTTGGTCCGTCCGCGCCTGCACGGTGAAACCGGAGCCTTCCCGCCGCAGATTCAGCAAGGTGAGTTGGGGAGGGTGCAGGTAGCGTTTCCAGGAATCGTGACCCAGGCTGTAGCCAAACAGCGCCGGGCCGTCCTCCTGGTGCAGGCGGAAAGTCCCGGCTTCCCGTTCTTCCCTCAGCCCTCGGGGAAGCTGATCGGTGCCCTGGAGATCGGCATAGATCAAGGAGCCATTCTGGAGAGTGGGGCCCAGCACCCGGCGTCCCTGCCGGGACAGGGCCTCCACCAGGCCGGAGAGGCCTTGTGGCGTGATTATGACCGGGGCGTTAGCGGTCATTGGCTCTGGGCCCCAAAAAGCTGGGCCAGGCCGGGGCAGCCGGGGAAAAGCGGGTCAGCCGCGGGAAACATGAACTCTCGGCTGAAACTGGCGCACGATGTACTCATTAGACACCTATGGGGGTTTTTGCATGTTTTTAGCGGAGTCCTTTGAAACGGGGGCAAGCCTATATTATACGGCGACCTTCGAGCGTCACCTCGCTATGGCCCTCCAGTATTCCCGGTGCCTGCTTTTACCCGGTGGGGCAGGGGAAAGCGGCTTCATGCCCTACCTGTCAATGCGA
>Ga0307423_1001259_pt1 | contig 15525 bp, 18 predicted proteins | sample SalMarWE160310MG_FD_202154 | JGI IMG/M metagenome (GOLD analysis project Ga0307423, IMG submission 202154) | Salt marsh sediment microbial communities from the Plum Island Ecosystem LTER, Massachusetts, United States - WE1603-10 | ecosystem: Environmental > Aquatic > Marine > Intertidal zone >...
CGGTCGAGGTGGTCAATGGCCGCAAGGGCGGGCCGCGCCTGTTCGTGAGTGCCGCCATCCACGGTGATGAACTGAACGGCGTGGAGATTATTCGACGGCTGTTGCGTCACTCCGCGCTCAAGCGCATGCGCGGCACCCTGATCGCCGTGCCGGTGGTCAATGTCCACGGGTTGCTGCACCGGTCGCGCTACCTGCCGGACCGGCGCGACCTGAACCGCAGCTTTCCGGGCAGTGGCCGTGGATCGCTGGCCGGGCGCATGGCCGAGCTGTTCATGCGCGAGATCGTGGCCAATTGCACGCACGGCATCGACCTGCATACCGGTGCGGTGCACCGCGAGAACCTGCCGCAGGTGCGCGCCAATCTCGATGATCCGGATACGCTCAGTCTCGCCGAGGCATTCGGGGTCCCGGTGCTGCTCAACTCGGTACTGCGTGACGGTTCGCTGCGCGAGGCGGCGATGGAGGCGGGTATTCCGATGCTGCTGTATGAAGGTGGTGAAGCGCTGCGCTTTCACGAGATGTCGATCCGAGCCGGACTGAACGGTGTGCTGCATGTCATGCGCGCGCTGGGCATGTTGCCTGCGCGGCGGAAGGGTCATGGTGTCAAGCCGGTGGTGGCACGCAGCTCGTCCTGGGTGCGCGCGCCGGTAAGCGGTGTACTGCGTTTCCAGGCCAGGCTGGGGGAGCGGGTCCAGAAGGGGGATACCCTGGGTGTCATCGCCGCGCCGCTCGCGAGTTCGGAAAGCAAGGTCCTCGCGCCTTTCAACGGCATCCTGATCGCTCAAACACACCTGCCGCTGGTGCATGAAGGCGAGGCCCTGTTCCACCTGGCGCGTTTCGAGAGCAATACAGCCGTCGCGGAGCAGGTCGAGGCACTGCACGAGACGCTGGGGCCGGATCTGCCGGAGGATGAGGTGATCTGATATGCCGGTTTGGCGGCTGTCCTGGTGCCTGTTACTGTCTTGTTTGTTGCTCGCGCCGGCTGTACCTGCGGAGGAACCCGGCGAGGTCGCAGCCTGGATCGATACGGCGCGTACCGAACTCGGCCGCATACAGAACACGCTGGACGCATCCGGGGAATCACTGCAGGTGCAGCGCCAGCTGGCCGTTTTCAAGGGTACCATCATGCCTGCGCGCATCGAGGCGCGCGCCTGCGTCACCAGGGCGCAGGGCACCATCGATGAGCTGAACGCGCGCATCACCGCGCTGGGCAAACCGGGTGCGGACGAGACACCCGAGGTCGCCAGGTCGCGCCGCGACCTGGACACGCAGCTGCAGCAGGCCAACCGGCAGCGCGGCGACTGCGAGCAGATCGCGCAGCTCGGCCAGGACCTGCTCGACCGCGTGCTGGCGATGGAGCAGGCGGCACTCACCTCGTACCTGCTGACCCGCGAGCGCGCCACCTGGGAGGTCGTGACCGCTGCCATCACCGAACCCGCTGCCTGGTCGCGGCTGGTGACCGGCCTGTTGTCAGCCGGCAGTGGCTGGGACCGGCTCTCGCAGCAGCAGCGCGCCGCCACGGGGGTCTTGCTGGTCGTTCTGTTCCTTGCGGGTCTGGTGTTGCGGCACTACGGCCACACCCGGTTCATGCAGTCGATCCAGACGCGCAGCCTCATATCCGCCCTGCCGGCGCTGTTGCCAGCGGGCGGTGTGTTCCTGCTGTTGAGCACCCTGCTGCGGGAATGGCCGCCGGCACTGATCGCCAGCGTGGCGCTCGCGGTGGTGGTCTGGCTGGTCGCGGGCATCATCAGCGATACCTGGCTGGCCGGTCGCATGGCCAGGGGGCTTGCCCCCAACGATGCGAAGTTGCTGGGACGCTGGGCGCGCATCCTGGCGGCGCTGCTGCTGATGGGCGGCCTGCTGTTGTCCGCCAATGCCGTGATCGGCCTGCCGGCTCCGCATTACGCGTTGTTGCGTACCGCTTCGGTCTGGCTGCTGGTGGTGGGCCTGGCCCGGCCGGCACTGATACTCAGACGCGTGCCGGGCCTGGCGGGTACCCGCATCGTGCGCATTTTAATGGTGCTGGCGGCCGTGGTGATCGCGCTCACGGAAACAGCCGGCTACCGCAACCTGTCGGTTTACCTGCTGGTCGGGCTGGGCGGGACGGCAGCCGGCTTGCTGGTCATCAGGGAAGCGAGCCTGCTGTTCACGTATCTGTACGACGGGCTCGATGAAGGCACCTATGCCTGGCAGCGCGGCTTTCGCCAGTATGTCGGGCTGGCGGCGGATGAGAAGGTGCCGGGACTGATCTGGTTCCGCCTGGCCAGCAGCCTGGTGATCTGGGCGACCTTCCTGCTGTGGGCGCTGTGGGTGTGGGGCCTGTCCGAGCAGGGCGTTTTCCTGTTGCTCGACCAGGTCACCGGCGGTTTCGAGATCGGTTCGCTGAAAATCGTGCCGGCCAAGCTGGTGGGCGCGATCGTCGTACTGACCATCGGGATGAGCCTGTCGCGGTGGATGCGCTACAAGGTGGTGCCCGATCTGGTGCGGCGTTCGCGGCTGGATCGTGGCGGGCGCGAGGCGATCACCACCATCAGCGGCTACATCGGCGTGCTGATCACGCTGCTGATCGCACTGGGTGTCGCGGGCATCAATTTTGCCCACCTGGCGCTGGTCGCCGGTGCGCTGTCGGTCGGTATCGGGTTCGGCCTGCAGAACGTGGTGAACAACTTCGTGTCCGGCCTGATCCTGCTGTTCGAACGCCCGGTGCGCACCGGCGACTGGGTGGTGGTCGGTGATGTACAGGGTTTTGTACGCAAGATCAGCATTCGCTCCACGCAGATCGAGACCTTCGATCGCGCCGACGTGATCGTGCCGAATTCCGAGCTGATCTCGAACAAGGTTTCCAACCTGATGCTGAACGATCCCTGGGGCCGTATCATCGTGCCGGTCGGCGTGGCCTATGGCTCGGACGTGAAACAGGTCATCGAGACCCTGCTGGCCGTTGCCAGCGAGCACCCGGGCGTGCTCAGGAACCAGCCGGGCGTCTCGCCGCCCAAGGTGTTCTTCACCGAATTCGGCGACAGCGCGTTGCTGTTCGAGTTGCGCTGTTTCATTCGCCAGATCGATCGCAAGTACGAGATCAAGAGCGACCTGAACATCGCCATCGATGCCGCCTTCCGCGAAGCCGGTATCATCATTCCATTCCCGCAGCGCGACGTTCACCTGCACACGGCGCCGGGGGAGGGCAGCAAGGAATAGCGCCCGGTTCCGGTTATCGACGGGTCCGCCGCGCGGCATGCCCGGCAGTCGGATGCATTTCATCCGCAGAGGCTTGCGGGAACACGCCCCGGTCTCAAGTGCCCACCTGGTGTGAAGACAGTCTCTGAGTAGTGAGGAATTTTACCGGCCTGCCGTAGCAATGAAGCCTGGCGCTGGATGTGCGCGGTATTGCTGACCGATGTCTGCCAGGAAAACCTGAACAGGACCCTGGCGTGGCTGCAACAAAGGGTAGAACAATACAATCACGAGGCCCGGTGGGCCGATGACATCATCTACAGTGGCGGTGCGTTACTGTTTGATGCGGCACGCCACGCCGGCATTGCGGACCTGATGGCCGAGGCCGATGTGCTGATGTACGCGCAGAAGGAACAATCGCGGTTGCGAACGGGGAGAGTCCCCGGTTCTCGTTACCTGGCAATGAAATCCGGCCCCGGGATTGGCGGCGATACCGCCGTCATTACGGCCGGCCGCACCTCAACTCCCACCCCGGTTGCGAAGTCGTCTCCGTTACAGCAGGCCATGCGCGGACAGGCTAAAAGCAGATCCTGTCACACGCCCGGCAAGGCCGGGTCATTCGGGTTTAATGGCCACCACCACGGGGATCGACATGCAGCCTGTCATACCCATAATTGTGCCGCCGGTGTTGTTGACACCGTTTAGGAAGCTGTTCTTTGCATGCACCGGGCCGAAATACAACAGGCCAAGCGCTATCAGGAAAGTGATCAACAGAAAATTCCATTTCATCATTTTCATCTTGATCTGAGCTCCTCCCCGGTCAGGTCTGACCAAAACGTGATCAATGTGTAGTCTGGGATAGAATTACTAGCAAAATACATACCACCTGGAGTCAAGCTGTATATTCAAGTAATTACAATAAAAACATTTATTTATGTACCGGAATTGTGTGACAGTATTGTCAGGACTGACATGTCAGATTTGGAAGCGTGTCATGTCTGCAGGGGCACGGCGAAGCAGCGGTCGCCAGGTCCGCGGGGTTGTTTGCAGGGTCGTTTTCGGGCGGTTCGCCAGCCGTTCCTGGCTGGCTCGCATCACCGGAAGGGCTGACTGGGACTGATGGCAGACATCATGCCTGTGCAACCTCTGCACGACAGGTGTGCTGCGAACCGCTGTGCTCTAGCGCTGCCGCAGCAGCTTGCCGACGAGGCTACGCACCTGCTTGCGCGTCCTGGCCGGCAACACGGGATGTTCCTCTTGTGACATCAGCCCGATGAAGACGGAGCCGGCCGGCCTGGCGCCGATGGTCCTGGCGGTCTGCTTGAGCTGTTTCATTGTCGTGTAGAACAGGCGTCCCATCGGGCCGGGCGCGGCACTGGACGCGATCAGGATGGCCCGTTTGGCGGCATGCTGCTTCCTGAACTTCGGGCCATGCGCGCCCCACGGCCAGTAGGCATACACCACCAGCCGTTCCATGAAGCGCTTGAAGAGGGCGGTTACCGAATAGAAATTGGTGGGGGAGGCGAGGATGTAGCCATCGGCCGCCTCGATCTTTTCGACCAGTTCATGCATGCGGTCCTGGTGCACGCACTCGCCGGGCGCGTCACCCGGCGGCTGGGTGCAGTGGCGGCAGTTGAGACAGAACTCGATGGGAACATCACGCAGCACGATGACCTCAACCGTCGCCCCGGCCTCGGTAGCCGCATGCATCGCCACCCCGACGGCCTGGTCTATGGCGCCGTTTTCCCGGTAGGAGCCGTTGATGGCGAGGAGTCGGGTCATTTCTTGCAAGTGTCCTGCTCGACGAGTGCAGCCAGCTGGTCTGCACATTGCCCCCAGCCCTGGTGAAAACCCATCTTCTCATGTGCCTCGCGGTCGGCGACCGTCCAGTGCCGGACCCGGGCCGTGTACCGGGTCTTTCCGTCATCGTCCTCGAACGTCAGGATCACCGTCATGAACGGTTTTTCCGATGGTTCCCAGGCGTTCGTGTAGGCGTCGGTAAAAACGATCCGCTCATTCTCGACGACTTCAAGATAGACGCCGCGGCTCGGCATCTCGTTGCCGTCAGGATCGCGCATCACGACCAGGCTCGAACCGCCGGGCCGCACGTCGAGTTCGGCATGCGGTGTCGTCCAGGGCAGCGGCGCAAACCATTGCTTCAGCAGTTCGGGCTGTGTCCACGCCCTGAACAGCTTTTCTCGCGGCGCATGGATGACGCGGTTCAATACCAGCTCGCGTTCGGAGGTGGTAGCCGCATTGGCCTTGAAGGTCATTGCCATCTCCATTGTCCGGATCGTCGCAGTCAGGCGACAACGTAACAACAGTATATTCCATCAGTTAACAATGTTCCTGTTGCAAGTGTCGCTTGCCGGGAACAACTGCCGTGCCCGGCACTGTGGCTGTTGGCGTAGTTTCACGGGTATTCATGCTAAAACCCTCTTTGGCATGGCAATTGCTGCTGTTATGGCGTAGTTGACCTAAAACAAGGAGAGCTGGATGAACAACGCACAACCAAACAGGATTGTTACCAAGGTTGATATCATCGTACACGTCGACGAGCTGCTGGACGAACAGAACAGGCGGCGCGTCGAGCATGCCATTCTGAAGACGGCGGGGGTCGAACGCGCACACTTCAACGACGAGCGGCAGCACCTGCTGATCGTCGGCTATGACCCTGCACAGACCGACTCGTCGCAAATCCTCAGGGTTGTCAAGCAGTATCAGCTGAATGCACAACTGATTGGCGGGTTATAGCAGCAAGTTCAAAGGCAGGGTCAGTTCCCGGTGTTGGACAGAAAGGGGGCAGAGGGATTATTCATTTTCCCTCCGTCCCCTTTCTGTCAATTTCCCAGGCCGACTCCGGTGAGTCATCAGACAGTCCTGCGTATTAACCGAGTCTGGCCCGGTTGATATTTCATCCGTTCAACAGATGCCAGCCGGACATGAGGGCAAGGGCGGCAAACGCGCTGGTTAGCAGCAGGCTGATGATTACCCCCGTGTAGGACAGCGCACGCCTCCACGGACTCTGTCCCCAACGTGTGCGCAGCTTGTCCCTGAACGTCCGTGATACGAGGTAGCGCCAGCCGTAAAAATAGTCAAACCGGTAGTTGTTGGTGTAATCAATCATCGTCATGTCATCCGCAGCTACCCAGGTAACCGCAACTCTAGACAAGGAATATGACAGGCAGATTACAGAAATATGACATTTCCGGAGGCGCGCGAATCAGTGACCGGTGCATTCAGGATCGCTGAAAGTCAGGACTGATCGCGACGTGACAATGCAGATTCACCGGTGCCAGTTCCGCTGATGCTTGGGGGCTTTAACCGGCCGAACTCGTCCGGCATCATTGATCTTGTGTACTTGATTGCGGGTCAGGCGGTATGACTTTCCTGCAGGATTTCGAGATCGCATTCAGGAAACCAGTAGTCGCCGAAGCGCTGGTCCTCGGTTGTCAGCACCCACTGGTCCGCGTAGGGCGTGTCTTCGTCATCCACAAACTTGTGATAGGAAAATACGGTCTCCGTACCAATGAGACTGATCAGTCTCGGGTCCAGATCATTCGTTATCTTCGGAGAAAAACGAGCCAACACCTTGAGATTCTTGAACGGCCTCATGAGCAACTCCTGGAAAATCATTTCACCGGCTGCTGACACCTGGCAACAACCGGATTTTGCATAACATGACGCCATGCGCACTGGCTTGCCAGCGCTATGGCGACTGCTCGTGCTGAGATATATGGAGGCGAATTATAGCGGGTGTTTGTTACAGAAATATTATGGTTGTGTAAACGACCGTAACCGGGGTCAGATCCCATTTGTTCCTTATATTAGCGAGAAACAGGATCTGACCCCTGTTTTTCACTGTCTGCAAGGGATCTCGTGATGGCGGTCTTGCCATTGCCATCGAAACAGCTACACGTACTATCGCCCGTGTCTTTCGGCGGCATGCCGCTTGCCGGGTAACCCTTGCCGTTGCAGAATTCACTGCACAGCCTGCCGGCTGATTTCGGCCCGATATTCCCCACGCCAAACTGGTGCAGAACGATTAACGCAAGCGGCAGCGCGGTCGCGCCGGCAGAGACCAGGATATGCTTCCTGTTGAAGCCGGGTGCGTCTTCAAGCCTTTTACCGGTGATGAACCCGGCGATCATGGAAGCCACCCACAGCACCAGGAAGGTGAGCGTAAAAAACACGGGGAGCATCTTTTCCGCAGAGCGGGGCCAGGGATTGTCGCCATGGACATAAATCCAGAGAAAACCGGCCATGACCCCGAATATAACAAAGGCGGCCAGCAGGGAAACCACAAAGCCGGGTATGCCAAACAGTATGGAGTAGAGGTAGCGTTTCTTCATTGCAATGAATCAAGGGTTCCGACCCGCCAATCGGTCAATGGTACAACGAATCAAACGATACTGACTCTTCGTTTCCGCACCGAATCAATCGAGTCTGACCCTGTTGTTAATTCATTCCCGGCCTGAACCGTTTGGGCTTATAATCCGAAATCCTTTTCATCACCGCGAATCCTGCCATGTTGCATCGCCTTTCCCTGCTGTTGCTGTTCCTGTCCCTGTCCGGCTGCGCCACCTACCAGACGCCGGGTGCCGGGGCGATATTGTCCGAGCTGACCGCCTCCGGTGCGGGCGGCGAGGCGGAGAGACGCCAGCCGGGCGCGGCGTTTCCCGCGCGGATCGCGCTGGTGCGGGTGCAGGCGGCGGACTATGGAACGACCAATCCGGCCTGTCACGGCGCGGGCCGCTACTGCGTGATGACCGTCCGCACGATCGAATCCGAGCGGGACATCCAGCGCCTGCGAACACTGCCGCAGGTCGCCGGGGTGGACAGCCTGCCCCCGGACCGGCTCCCGCCGTCGCTGAACACGGTCGACGAGCTGCGCCCGGTTGCCGGGGCGCAGAACGCCGATCTGCTGCTGTTGTATACGCTGGACACCCGTTTCAGTGTCGACCAGGCGAAGTACGATCCGCTGGGAGTCATCCAGCCGGGCTTCCCGCCGAACAGGGCAGCGCGCGTTACCGTGAAGACCTCGGCGGAGCTGGTCGACGTGCGTTCGGGCTTCGTCTACGGCAGGGTGGAGGTGAGCGCCTGGCGGGACCAGAATGCCGCGGTGTGGGCGACCCGCACCGCGATCGAGGATGAGCGCCGCATGACCGAGCGCGCGTCGTTCGGGCGGTTCGTGGACAAGTTCGAGACACTGTGGCCCGACGTGCTTGCCAAATACGGGAGCCGGTAAGGCGTGAACAGGGGCCGGATCCCGGTTTCCGCTGGTTTGTCTTTTGAACGCGTTCAGGCGCCGGTATTTTCTTTCTTTACACCCTCAATAAGCAGATAAACATCATCTTTCAGAAAACGCTTGCCGGTTACTTCAAGCACGGAAGATTCTTCAAGGTATTGAAGTGTTTTTCTGTCAAACCTTGCGCCATAGATTTTTTCAACAAAAGGCGCGAAAAAATCCTGACGCCTTCTTATTTCCCTGTTTTTTGAATAAACCATCTCCAGCAATTTGAATTTTCCGCCGGGTTTCAGCACGCGACCGAACTGTTCCAGTGCCATGGGCTGGAACTCGTCCGGCATGACGCAACAGAGGAAGGTGGATATGATCCAGTCATAGCGGTTCGATTCCACCAGGCGCATGACGCTGGCATCGTCATGCAGCAGCTCGATCCGGCATCCGGCCTTCCCGGCCTTTCGGGCGGCCTTTTTCAGCATGACATCGCTCAGGTCGACACCCGTCAGCTCGACACTCTCATGGTAATGCCGGAAATTTCTGCCCGTGCCTACCCCGGCTTCGAGCACCTTGCCGCGCAAATCACCCAGTAACGAAGGCCGCCATTGCCTGTATACCCGTTCCCACGGATAATCGAGAATGTCATAAAACAGGGCCGTGACATTGTATTTGGCGCGCAGGGAAAGGTTTTCTTCTCTCATGGGAATCTGGATAAAAGGGGTCAGTACCCTTTTATCATTTATTAATCCCTCCGTCCCCTTTATGCAAGATTCCCAGTGAAATATATCCGGACCCGTTGTTTATCACCGACCACTTACATCTGCAGGTTAATGCGCCATGCTTGAATACGTCTTGTTCGCAAAACAGCTCCGGGACCGCTTTACTTCCTGGCTGTATGACAACAGCATCGACTACCAGACCGCCGGGGACGAAGAGGAGTTGCTGGTGCTCGTCGACGAAGACATCGATGCGGACACGCAGGAGCGGATAGACGAGCAGTACGACCTGCTGCTGGACGAAAGCGCCAGGATTGCCGACGCGGAAGACGATTCACCGGATGCCGTGCACCTGGTCGGTATCCAGTTCCAGCGCAGCGATGGCATGGTCGGCATGGTGCGCATCACGCCCGAACTGGCGAACCGGCTGCACCGCTGCCTGGACATGGTCGAGCTGCAGGCCTTCGTACAAACCGTGGTTGATGCCGTGGAGGATCCGGACAACAGTCCGCTGTGCAAGCGCTAAACTGAGAAAGTCAAAAGGCCGGAGAAATGTATCCGGCCCCCTTAATTCCTACATAAATTTTATGTAAGCATAGCCCCGGTTCTGAAGATCAATTAGCCGTGTATAGGCATCAAACACAACTTTTACGCCGGGGATGATATCTTCTTTCGTCCAGCCATGGCCCTTCATCGTGACATGGCAAAGTTCCACGCTGACGCCATGGTCGATTAGCTCCTGTATTACCTGGGTATTGGGGTTTGCCGCAAACGGGTCATTCACCGCCATTTGATAACTTTCGTCGTTTAACATCCAGTAACCCGCGCTGCCATGTATCACCAGGCTGATATGCAGCTGATCCGGCTTGATATCCTGGTTCTTATAGGCTTCAAGCAGACCTCTTGCATAGTAGAGGGCTCTGCCAATACCGGCAGACATCTTGTCCTGGTTTATATCGTAAACCGCTTTGATACCGGTTTTCTGGGAAACATCAATGATGTTGTCATCAGAAAACGCTGTTTCTGTGTACGTGAACACAAGTACAAGGATGCATAACCAGTTTGAAAAAATATATTTCATAATGTCTCCACAAGTGTAAAGGTTAACCTTGGTCAGATCCCGGTTTTCGCTAAGGTGACCGGAAGTAGAGATCTGTCCCCGGTATTTTTTGATTCAATGCGGAAATCAAAAAGGGGCAGGCCCGATTGATTCGTCAATGTAGCGCCTAATCAATCGAGTCTGACCCCATTGAATTTTATGGCCTCGATGTCCGGGAAGGATGGCAGGTAGGCATCGATGGAGAACGGCCCCACCATCGACAGCAGTGCAACAACGAAGGTCAGGCGCGTGTGTACGACCGGACGGGCAGTGGTGGGTTCGGCAAAAGGTAAATGGCGTCAGAGCACATAATTCACGAATATTAGGGGTAAATGTGCTCTGAAACCATTTTTCTGTACTCATTTGCTACCGCCGGAGCAAAGACCGTGCAGCGTTGACGATCGTTGTGTATGCGTAGCCCTTGACTAGCCAGGACACGGAGAAAGCAACCAGGGCAATAGACTCGGGCCAGAATATCGGACTTCCATTACGTCCGGCGACTCCCGCCCAGATAATGCTGCCGACAATGGCCATGCCACACAGGAGGTACACCCTGTTGCGCCTGCGCTTGTCAGGCGTGACGTCCTCGCCGGCCGCCTTGATCCTGAACAGCCAGAGTGCGAATACCGCAAACATGGCGAATAGCGTGACAGCAAACACGTAATGCAAAATCCCTGTGGCAGGAGACCACCAGGACAGGGTCTGCGTGCCAGTCGGCGCTGCAGTGGGAAAGACGGCTACGCCAAGTGCCGCAATTGCGGCTATGGCGGAAGCCGCCCGGTCAGCCCAGTAATACCTGTTTTCGTAGCCGCGGTAGCTAAACAGAAAGAGTGAGAGAGCGACCAGCATGCCGACAAACGCCGCAACCGCGCCGGTGTAGTAGTACGCGCTGATAGAGTCCAGGCTTCTCCATTGCACTACGCCATCCCTGACCACGGCCATGAAGATGAGTATGAGCGGAAGAACAAGACCTATATACCCGATCAGTTGCCGGTGTGCATGATCTGACAGATCATCAGGTCTGTATGCTGGCTGTGTCGCTGTTGTGTTGGGTAGTGCAGGATCTAAACGAGCCTTCGTCAAGGTCACCATGTAATCCCCCAGGGTAAACCGGTGTCAGGGCGCATTTTTCGTTGATATTCGCGAAAAAATGGCGCTGACCCCATTGAATTATTTCTAATCAGCGAACTTTTCCATCAGGGCATCGAGTGCCTTGCGGGCCGCGCCGGTATCCCACTGGAGATCGGCAAGCCCGACGTAACGCACCATACCTGTGGCGTCGATGACAAAGGTCGTGGGCAGCACCTTGCTGCCCCAGGCAGCAAATTGCTGGCCATCGGTGTCAAGCAGTACCGGGAAGTTCATGCCATGCAACGTTGCGAAATGGCGTACCCGGTTTTCATCTTCCATCACATCGATTGCGAGTATTTCAAAGGGTTTGCCCGCGTAATTGGCGTGCAGCCGTTGCAGGCTCGGGAGTTCCTTGATGCAGGGCTGGCACCAGCTGGCCCAGAAGTTGACCAGCACGACGCTGCCCCGCAGATCGCTCAGGCGGTGCTCTGTGCCATCCAGACCGGGAAGCACGAATTCTGGACTCGGTATTCCCTCCGGCACAGGGCGCAACTCGCCTGCCAGCCCGTGTGTATTCACGAGCAGGCCGGCGGCTAGCATGAGCGACAATGCGTAGTGAAACGGACCGCGCTCGGCCGGAAGTTGCCTGCTGATCGGTAACCCGCGTGGGCGTTCTGACGCCGGACCAGTCATGCCGGCAAGCTAATGTGAGAATTCGACACGTTTATCAAAAAAAGATCAGGTAGCGATTGATGCACCAAGTATACGTCAAACCAATCGACGTCTGAGGCGCCCCATTGATCCCCATTTTTTCGAATGCCAGGATTATCAGTAAAACGTTACTCGGTCTCAGGGCACAATCGCCGCTGATATTAGGGAAATGTGCTCTGACAACATTTATTTTCGTTTGGGTTGCCAGGATAGCACCTGTCCCAATACAGTGAAACCGTCACGCCGGCAAAGTCATTGTCGATGGCGGCATTGAGAAATCCGCCCTGGCCGGTGACAAACTTCAGTTGATTGTAGGGCACAAAACGTGCGTTGAGCGTGTGCGACTGCATGGTCATACCCCTGTTTCATTCTGACACGCTTTCCAAAAACGCAGAAATATCGTGCATAACTTCAGAACGACCGCGATACGGAATTGAAAGTGCGGCAAGCATAGCGACATGATCGACCCCGTTGTAAATGTGAGGCTCAACGCTCCCTCCTTTTTGCCGCACGATTTCAGTCATATTGACGATATTGCGCATATAGACTTTCTTGTCCTGGTTGCCATAGAGCAGCAACATGGGTGGCTCGCTGCCGTCGACGAAGTGGCTGGGCTGGGACTCAGGGTAGTCCATGTCGGCAAAGAGTGCCGACATGTAGGGCTCATCGAAAATAAAATCATAGGGTGCTGCGAGACCGATGAAGCCGCGAATGTCTTGATGCAATCCCGCCCCGAGATAACGCTCATTCACGGTCAACATGGCGGCAATATGTCCACCGGCGGAATGCCCCATCAGGAAAATCCGATCCGCCCTGCCGCCAAAGCGTGCAATGTTGTTGCGGACCCACGCCACCACCGCTGTACTGTCTTCCATTATCTGCGGGAATAATACTTCAGGATAAAGACGGTAATCAGGAATCACTACTACATACCCCCTCGAAGTCAAGGCCTGGGCAACAAAACCATAGCTTCCACGTGTATAGGTGGTGCAGGCTCCCCAGCAGCCACCATAGAAAAAAATGACTGTGCCTTTTGCCTGCTCTCCGGGCTGGTAAATGTCCAGCCTGTTGAGAGTATGTGGGCCATAGGGCTGGTTTGCGGTCAGGGTATAGTCATCAAATCGTGCGAGGGTATTGGCTACCATAAGTGCGGTGCTTGAACAGGCGGTCAGGAACAGGGTAAGTGCGACAAGCAGAAGTGTCTTCATCAGCATTCCAGCAGGCGTATGTTGGGCTGAAGGAAGTGAAGCCCAACAGTGTCATGTACATCGGCTGCCCTGTTGTCGGGCTTCGCAGGCTCAGTCCAACCTGCAATAATCACGCTTCGCTTGATCGGTGTCAGAGCACAATTACCGCTAATATTAGGGAAAAATGTGCTCTGACACCATTTGTTATGGAAGGGTGTGCCAGATACAGAACGGCGGCCCGAAGGCCGCCGCTGCCGAATTTATTCTGTGCCTTTCCTTGTCGTGGGGACAACGCACATCCACCTAGCTGTCAGGCAAGGCCCAACGAGGGTTTCGCTATAACCAGCAAACAATGCCATCCTCGACTGACAGAGCGCTGGTTCTAGCCTGCTGAATGGTCAATCTGATCGGCTACAGATTATCCAGCAGTTGCCTGAGTATAGATCATGCTTTGGCAGGCGCCAGGGGAAATAGGGGAAATAGGGGGCAGACCACGATTATTTACGTGTGTGCACTAATAAAAGAATCGTGGTCTGCCCCCTGTTAATTTCCATTTATTCATTAAGTTGCATTACCTTGCAACCCTGATTTCAACCTTCACGACGCCCTTGTCAAGGCTGGCAATGCGGGAAAAGGCGGCGCGTGTCAGGTCAATAATCCGCCCCCTGACAAACGGGCCCCTGTCATTGATCCTGACCCGGACAGATTTGCCGTTGGCCAGGTTCTTCACCGTTACCTCGGTCCCGAACGGCAGGCTCCGGTGAGCCGCTGTCATGGAATTGTTGTCCAGACGCTCGCCGCTGGCGGTTTTCCTGGACTGGAATTTCCTGGCGTAATAGGAAGCCATGCCCGTTTCCCTGTATCCGCTCGGGCCGGGAGGCGGCCTGTGCCCCGCAGGTCCGGCGCAGCCATCAAGGAACAATAGGCACAACAGGACAACAGCAAGTGCTACGCAGACCTGTGAATGAATACGAGATCCCATTATTCCATTTGCTCAGCGTAATCTCTCAAAACGGACATTTCCCCGCGCAAATAAAAGGGGTCGATACAATTACCTTCGTACAAAATGTATCCGACCCCTTTGATATTGTTCATAAATGTAGTAAGCCGGGGTCAGATACCAGTTTCCAATAATATAAGGAAGAACCAGGATCTGACTTCAGTTGCTGACCCCTTTATCCATACCCCGATAGCCAGCGATACCCGCTAATTACACATCAAATCAACCGGTTCTGACGCCATGGTCAGGGCTGCTACCTAGATCGAAAGTACAATTTATCCCTGTCAGTTTGTTGTATAGCATCTATATTAAATCGGTGCGTTCCCGTGAATCGCCTTCTGCAATACCTGCAGAGATACGGATGCTGAATGCCAGAGAGGGCAGTGTGAAACGACAATAAATACTCTGGAGTAACGCAACAATGACAATAGTAAATGCGTTCTGGATTCCGGCGCTTGCCATAACGGCCTCTGCGCTGACAGAAAACCTGGATGTTGTGCCAGCCTTTGGCGGGATGGAAGGTCATCCTGAGCGTGCACCCGAGGCAATATTTGCATCCAACCCGCCGCTGCCTGCATTCACACCACCTGGAACTGTCCCGCCTGGCAGACAGGTAGAACAGCCCGCTTCCGGTATGGCCGGGGCCAATGATATCTGGGAGCGGCTGCGTGCGGGGTTCGGCCTCACGGACCAGGGCGTTGCAGCCGTGCAGACACATGTCGAGACGTACCGCGAGCACGCCTGGCACTTTAAGCAGATCCTGCAGCGCAGCAAGCCCTACCTGTTTTACGTCCTCGGTCGCGTGGAGGCGCGTGGCTTGCCCACGGAACTCGCCTTGCTGCCGGTCATTGAAAGCGCCTTTGACCCGTTTGCACGGTCGCCAACCGGGGCAACGGGTATCTGGCAATTCATGCCGCATACCGCCAGGGATGTCGGGCTGCGCCGGGACTGGTGGTTTGACGGCCGACGGGACATCGTCGCGGCTACCGAGGCCGCTCTTGATTACCTGAGCGCACTCCACCAGCGTTATGACGGCGACTGGCTGCTGGCCCTGGCGGCGTACAACGCAGGCAGTGCACGAGTCAACAGGGCGATCCGCTCAAATCGCAGCCAGGGCAGGGCGATCGACTTCAGGCATCTGCCGTTGCCCGAAGAGACCCGGAACTATGTGCCGAAACTGCTCGCGGTAAGTGCCATCATTGCAGATCCCGCGGCGTACCGGATCACGCTGCCGGCACTGGCCAACGGTGACTACTTCACCACTGTCGACACCGGCGGACCACTCGACCTGCAGGTTGCCGCGCGGCTGAGCGGAACCACCCTGG
>Ga0307423_1001260_pt1 | contig 15508 bp, 19 predicted proteins | sample SalMarWE160310MG_FD_202154 | JGI IMG/M metagenome (GOLD analysis project Ga0307423, IMG submission 202154) | Salt marsh sediment microbial communities from the Plum Island Ecosystem LTER, Massachusetts, United States - WE1603-10 | ecosystem: Environmental > Aquatic > Marine > Intertidal zone >...
ACGAACCGGTGATCGTTCGCGGCGCGGCATGCTCGGATCCTCCTGGACCCAACATGCCCAAGCGTCGCCACCACATCAACGATGCAGTAGCCCGGTCGCTTACGGCTTTTTCCACGTTCCCAGCTGTGTGTGCTGGGCATCTTGTTCAGGGCGGATGAGGAGGCCCCGCCGGGGGTTCTCGGGAAGACTGTGGTTGAGAGACTCGCACTGTGCAAGGAGACTACTGAATGAAACCTGACCCGAGGGCAAAGAGCAACCCACAAAAGTGGAAGCAGCTCATCACGCGAGTTGTGGAGAAGGGCTTGTGCGTTCGTGGGCGCCCCGGAGGACGACCGCGACGCCCAGGATCTCGCCCAGTGGAATCGGTGTCACCTTGCGGCGGAGTGGTCCCGGGAATACTGCGCTGGCCCAGTGAAGCCCACACAAGCCAGGTCCCGCGGCGTGGCACAACATCGCTCGAAGCCTGGGCAACGACAAATCTTCGGCATGGCGCAGTAGCTCGCTCTTCGTTTCCGATCCCCAGCGCCGCGAGAGAGCGCCGATGCTCCACCGGTTGAGCGCCAGGACGATTACGCCTGCACGCGCCACCCGCGCCGCCTCTGCGAGCGCATCCGGTGGAGAGGGGAGATACTCAAGCGTTGTCACGAGGATTGCGAGGTCTACTGAGCGGTTGTGAAACGGCAGCCGGAGCGCGTCCGCACGCGAGAGTGGAAGCTCCGGCGCGAGGCGGCGCGCCTCGCCGAGCATTGCAGGAGACCGATCGAGGCCGACCACGCAGAGCCCCTCCTGGGCGAGCCAACGCGCGAAGTGCGCGGTTCCACAGCCAATCTCGAGTGCACTGCGACTGCCCGGGAACCGTTTCAGCAGACGGCCGAGAAGCCGCCTTTCGGCCCAGGACGCGCCGCTCCCGCGCGCCGTCCGGTACCAGCTCTCGTATCGCAAGGCGGCCTGGTCGAACCGCTCCCAGCTCATCGATCCACGGGGCATGCGTTCGAGATCGTTACCGTCATCACCACCCAGCCCGTCGCCACCGCGCGCTCGAAGCCGTCGCGGAGCGCCTCGAACAGGCTGCCAGTTTCACCGGACACTAGGGTGCTCATCGGTCCCACCTCGGCGCTGAGCTTTCGCTGCTCGAAGGCAGAGCAAAGCGCCTCGATAGCCGGAGTGAGGTGCTCCTGGCGCAAGGGATAGAGGCTGACCTGGGCGCTGATCGCGGGCATAAGAGAACCTCTCTTCGGGCGAGCAAATGATGGGCGGCGACGGAGCTCACACGAATGGCCGCCCTAGAGATCGCGAGCCGACGCGTCGGCCCAGCCCAGGATATCGCGATCATCCGCGCCAGTCGCTGAGGGGGGCTTCTCCCCATCACTGGCGGGCGCCCTCGAAGGCTGGCGCGGACCGCGCCCCACGTCGCTGCGGTCAACATGCGGTATAATAGGAACTTCGCGCAATCACGGGTAGTTACGAGTCATGGCCCTGCGGGAAGTGCTGCAGTTTCCCGATCCCCGGCTCAAGCGTGTGTGTGAGCCCATCACCGACGTCACAGACGTCCTGCGCCAGCTCGCACGCGACATGTGTGAAGTGCTGTACTACGAGTTCGGCATCGGGCTCGCCGCTCCGCAGCTGGGCGAGGAGGTGCGACTGATCGTGGTCGACACCGAGTGGAACGAGGAGGGCGCGGAGCGCAACCCCCTGATCCTCTTCAATCCCGAACTGGAGTGGAAGGAGAGGCAGATCGTCTGGAACGAGGGGTGTCTGTCAGTGCCCGACTTCACGGCCGAAGTCGAGCGTTTCGAGCGCGTCGCGGTGCGCGGCCGCGATATCGAGGGCACGGAAATCGGCACAGAGGCCGAGGGTCTTCGGGCCGTGTGTCTCCAGCATGAGATCGACCACCTGGACGGCATTCTCTTCATCGATCGCATCAGCCGCCTCAAACGCAGCATGTACGTGAGAAGGCGCAAAAAGCAGCTACGCGCCGAGCAGGAAGAAGGCGTCAAGAGAGCTCACGGAAGGGGACTCTGAGCATGCGCGGCTTGCACATCGTCTTGCTTGAGACCCTGCAATTCGCGCGGCTGACGCTCGAGCGGCCGCTCGCCGGACGCTTCGATGCAAGAGCGTGACCACGGGGAGAACAGCATGCTCCAAACGATGGAATCTGAAAGGGGGTGGACTCTTGCCAACTATGCTCTCGACTCGCGTCTCGCCGCGGCGGTACGAACGCTCCAGGTCGAGGCCTCGATCGTGATACCACAGCTGAGGGATCGCACCATCTGGATGATCAACTCGACCGCGCAAGGCGGGGGCGTCGCCGAGATGCTGCCACGCATGACGGCGCTCCTCGAGGAACTCGGTCTGCGGATCAAGTGGGTCGTGATGGGCAGCGATCGGCCAGCGTTCTTCAAAGTGACCAAGCACCTGCACAACCTGATTCACGGCGAGGGCAACCCCGAGCTGAGTTCAGAGGACCGCGAAGTCTACGAGTTCGTCAACCGCAAGAACGCCGAGGAGCTTGCTCCTCAGGTCGGGCCGGATGACATCGTGGTCATCCACGATCCACAGCCCCTGGCGATGGGGGCGATGCTCAAGCGCCAGCTGGGAGTGCGCACCGTGTGGCGCTGTCACATCGGTCTCGACGAACACCTTCCCGCCACGCGGGCCGCCTGGTATTTCCTCAAGCCCTGGGCCGAGGATTACGACCTGGCAATCTTCTCGTCTCCAGAGTACATCCCGGACTACATGGCGGGTCGTGCGACGATCATCCACCCGGCGCTTGACCCATGCAGCCACAAGAACCGGGAGCTATCGCCCCACAAGCTGGCGGGCATACTCTGCAATGGCGGTCTCAAGCACGAGCGCCATCCCGTGGTTACTCCGCCGTTCTCCGTCCGAGCCCAGCGTCTCCGGCCGGATGGCAGCTTTGCCCCGGCCACCGACCAGGAGGAAATCGGCCTCTTCTACCGCCCCCTCGTTTCTCAAGTCTCGAGGTGGGATCGGCTAAAGGGATTCAAGCCCCTGCTCGAGGGCTTCGTCCTTCTCAAGCAATCTCTCGACCAGCCCAACCCGGAGCGGTCGGCTCGTCATCGCCGGCAGCTCGAGCTGGCTCGCCTGGTCCTTGCAGGTCCTGATCCAGCGTCGATTCAGGATGATCCTGAGGGAAGGGAGATCCTGGCGGATCTCTGTGCCGCCTATCGCTCCGTCCCGCCCGCGCTGCAGCGCGATGTGGCGCTGATCTGGCTGCCCATGGCATCGCGGAAGGAAAACGCCCTGATGGTAAACGCGCTGCAGCGGTGCTCGACCGTCGTGGTGCAGAATTCGCTACGCGAGGGCTTTGGGCTAACGGCCACGGAGGCGATGTGGAAGGGCGTAGGTGTGGTGGGCACACGGGCCTGCGGGCTACGCCACCAGATTCGAAATGGCATCGACGGCATCCTGATCCAGGATCCCCAGGACCCGGGCGAAATCGCGCGTCGCCTAGACGACATCTTGCAGGAGGTACGCAGGCGCGACTATATGGCGCAAAACGGCCAGCAGCGGGTCCACCAGGAGTTCCTGATCTTCAAGCAACTCTGCGATTGGCTGCGTGTGCTGTCCACCTGTGCAATGGCTCCGCCTCGGATGCACGGCTGCAGACAAGAGGAGGGCTAACCCCCGACGCTGCCAACGCCTATAGACGCGTCTCGATACGCCCGATGCCTACCATTCGCCCGAGGACCTGCAGCCGCTCACCGACCGACAGCCGGGGAGGATCCGCAGCGTTGTGATGAAGCACCAGAATCGTCAGGTCGTCATCCGGCGGCGCGCCGCCCCGGAGGGCGCCCAGCGCACTCCGAATGGAGGTCGAGAGTCTCTCGAACGCCGACGCGTCCATCGACCGGACGAGTCTCAGGAGGCCGTTCGTCCCCAGCGGCTCGCACTGCGAGCCCCTGTTCTCGGTCAAAGCGTCGGTGTAGAGCACCACGAGATCGTCCGGCTGCAGCGGCACCGCAAACTGCGCGTACGGCGTCGGCTCGATGATTCCAAGAGGAAGATTCGCCACGCCAATCTCCCGGGTACCCTCGGTATGCTGCGTTTCGAGCGGAGGCGCCTCAAGCAGCTGCCACGTCTGGCGGTCCGACCGGTACCACAGAGGAGGAGGGTGGCCCGCGTTGACTACGATCAGATGATCTGTAGGGGCGAAGTACGTCGCCAACACGGCTGTAGCGAAGCAACCCTCTTTCGAGATACGCGTGAACTCCGCATTGAGTTCGCGTGTCAACTGCGTCTGGTCTGCTGTGGAGACGTGCTTGCGCATCAGTTGTCGCAAGAAACGGCCCACAGCGCTTGCGGCCGCCCCATGACCTGCGACGTCAGCAAGCACGATCCGGGCGATCTTCCCGGCGCCGCATATGGAGACCAGGTATACGTCCCCGCCGGAGGCGTCATCGCGGAAGGGCCGGCTGAAGAGGTAGAGATCGAGGCCTGGGACGCTAACGGCCTCGTCGGCGGCTCGCGCTCCGCCCCAGATCTCCATGCATTGAAGACGGTGGCCCTCGACCTTCATCGGGCTTTCGCTCACCGGTCCGAGCGTAGCACGCGCCAGATGATGGCTACATGTCGTGGTGCCATGGCAGAATTCGGAAATTCGATGAGAGCTATATTCATTACAGAAAGGTTCGATCATGAAGATCAGTGTGAGCGCAAGAGGAGAGTCCCTGGACAGCGAGGTGGATCCTCGCTTCGGCCGAACTGCTGGTTTCGTCCTGTTCGACAGCGAGAGCGGGAGTGCCGACTATCTGGACAATTCAGCGCAGCGGGATTCTGCTCGAGGGACGGGAGTCAAGGCAGCACAGCTGATCGCAAAGGCAGGGGTCGAGGTGCTGATCACCGGACAGCTGGGCCCGAATGCTGCCCAATTCCTCAGGAAGTCCGAAATCAAGATCTACGTATGCACCAGCGGAACCGTCCGAGAAGCCATCCAGGCGCTGCTGGAGAACACGCTGGAGGAGCTCGGCGACGACGACATCCAGCCGGGGCCCGGCAAGATGGGTGGGCGCGGCATGGGCGGGGGAGGTCGAGGCCGCGGCCCTTCACAGGGGGGACGGGGCAAGGGCGGCGCTGGCAGAGGTCGCGGTCCGGGAGCAGGAGAAAAGGAGCAAGGCGGTTGATAGATCCGTCGAACATCTGCCTTCGGTCCTGGATTTCCCCTGTTCCTGTCGACACGTAGAAGCGCGGGTGTGCGTCCTCATAATTCGTCCGATTTCTCAGCACACTCATCGTGGCCGAAGGGTTAGAGACGTCCGGGGGCACGCGGTTGCGCCGGTGGCTGCTCGAAGTGTCCGCCGGATCTTCGCTCCACTACGCCCGCCTGCGATTTCCAATGCTTACAATATGCTTACGAGCAAGTTCGGAGGCGGAATAACTTGTGTAGATACGAAGGCTTAGGCTCGTACCGCGCCTGAATGGGGTTCAGGAAGTCGGGAGTTCAAATCTCCCCGGCCCGACCAGCTCCCCGCCAGCAACCCATCATTTCCCAGTAGTTACGATCGCGCTGCACTGTGGCGGGCTACGCCGCTACCCGCCGAATCGGTGCGCGGTGCTTATTATGTGCTTATTTTCGGATGGCGTCGTTCCTCCTGGCTTTTCACCCCTGCTGGGTCGTGCCCGTCAACAAGCAACTGGCGTGCCAACGTCAATCGCCGATGCTCGACCTTGCCACTCATGTGTGTTGCCTGAGCCAGCAGTCGTTGTGATCTCGAGTTTCCTGAGTGAATTTAGGGAGGTATGTCCCCAGCCGCCCACGCGATCGCCGACGAGCGGCATGGCTGCGGTCGCCGAACTCTTGCCATGGGTCGCGACGGGACGTCCCCGTTGGTTGCATGCGGACAGCCAGACGCAGCCAACGCAGCGCCTTCCATGGCAAAGACAGTCACCGCGCGGTTAACGTTGTTCAACGGCCTCGACAGAGCCCTCGGGTCCTACTGCGGCCTGGAAGGCATCCCGTGGCTTGGGAAGTGCCTGGCCAAGTCACCGAAATCCCAGGGGGAGCGGGTTTTCGGGAGGCACAGGTGGCTCGAGGTCCCGCCACAGATTGTACGCGAGGTGAATCCATTCGTGGAACGCCGTCAGCTTGATGCCGCGAAACTCGAGAACGGGTTCCATGAAGATGCCGTCACTGATCTCGTCGTAGAAACCGAGCACGGAGAGGAGGGGTATCGCAACGTACCGTCGCCTGATCTCCGGTCGCGCCCGGGAGCACGCCCAGAAACCCACCAAGGCGGCGAAGAGATGGAACGTTGCGGAGAGATTCTCGAGGATGCCTCCTTCCCGGACGACGTAGTGGCGCAGCATGGGCGACAGGAGCTGGAGCGAAAAGAGCGCGACACCGCCCACGCCCACGAGCGTCACGTACATCATCCACGGGCGGGTCCGGGAACTCTTCCCCCCCGAAGCATTCGACATGGCGGACCTCTTCGCACGACGGGAACTCGCGATTCTCAACGATGGCACAAATGCAAGTCCTCGACCATCATCTCGTTTTCACGCCCAGCAGGTCATCCGCCGCTCTTCTCTCAGAATTTCGGCGACTTGAGGTCCTGTCTGTTATCAAAACTCGTCCGCTGGTTCGTTCGACGTCTTGGAGTGAACCCGAGGGCGCTCTACGCCGCCAGCGCCCAGATGTATCGGTGGTGAAGACCACCTACGCGGGGCAGGCCGACGATGCGGGCGGCAGGGGAGGGCCGGGTCTCGGTTGGACGACCCTGAGGTGAGTCCCCGAGGCGGGTGTGGACTCGCTCGGCGTTGTAGTAAGCCACGTAGTCCGCGAGCAGACACCTGAGATGACGTTCGCCGAAGACGATGACGTGATCCAGAAGTTCTCTTCGACAGGTTCCCACCCACCGCTCGGCAATCGAGTTCTGCCAGGGGCTGCGGTACGCCGTGCGCACGGGATCGATACCAAAGCTCCTGATCGCAGCCATAACCTCCGCTGAGAAGATCGAGTCGCGGTCGAGAAGGAGGTAGCGAGGAGTAGAGGCGCCGGGGAAGGACTGTCGAAGCTGTTGGATGACCCAACGGGCACTGGGGTTCGAGGTGACATTAAAGTGGATCAACCTTCGGTGTCCATGATCGATGACGAACCAGACGTACAGTAGCCGGAAGCTCACCGTGGGGACGATGCAGAAATCCATGGCCGCGATGGCATCCTGGTGATTTCGCAGGAACGTGATCCAACGCTGACGGCGGCCGAGATCAGGTGGGCGCTTCGAGAGATAGCGGGAGACTGTCGCCAAGGTGATGGCGAGGCCGAGCTTCGAGAGCTCGCCCTTGATCTTTCGCGCGCCCTAGCAATTCTCGAACGCAAGGCGGCGGATCAGCTCTCGCACTTCCTGGGGCACGCGCGGCCGCCCGGCCCTCGTCGGGAAAGAGATCGTCAGTAGAGGCGGAAGCCCTTGCGATGCCAGCGGACCACGGTCTCGGGCTTGACGATGACCAGTACTTCCTTCCAGCGAGGCCAAAGCTGGTGGAGTGCGACCCAGAAGGCGCGGTCAAAGGTTGTGAGCTTGGGCTTGGTTCGCCGTTGGGCGTAGGTGGCGAGCTGCTGGCGAAGGGCCAGCTCGACGATCGCCTGCTCCCTGCGACTTCGGAAAGACGCCAGAACACAGCGAACCGGTAGCGTCGCGAAACGGAGCAGAGCCTGCATGGCGCGCGGGATTCTGCACGATGTTCCGGATCAGCACGAGTCTGATTGTCAGCTCAGCTTCGGGGTATCATCGGCGGCTGGACGAGCGGGAGCAGGGAGGGGAAAGCTCAGCAGTTTCGCGGCGGTCCGATTCTGAGAACCCACAGGGACAGTCCCGGGTTGGTCGCTTGCTCTCAGCCAATGGCCGCCAAATCGATGAGGACACCTCGTATGCCGGGCGGCGGAGTGACGTCATCGCCGCCACGGAGCGGAGCTGGCAGACGCCGTGGCGTACACGCTGCCACCCGCCCAGGAACTCCGGCAGTAGGTCTGTACCTCGATAAGTGGCCGAGATTCCACGAGGATCGGATTCTCGAGAGGCGCACGCACAGCTCTCTTGATTAATGACCCACAGTCAGTATATTACTGACCGAAGGTCAATAGCGCATGACCCGGTCGACTGGGGCGGAGAAGAAGAGGACCAAGCCTCGAGTGAAGCGTCGCCATCTGGAGCCCGCGGTACGCCGCTCGGAGCTGCTCGACGCCGCGCTCCGCGTCCTGCGGAGCCAGGGTCCGACAGAGGTGCGCGTGGAGGACGTGACCCGCGCCGCGGGCGCGGCGAAGGGGACCTTCTACCTCTACTTTTCGTCCTGGAACGACCTGCTGGTCGCGGTTCGAGACCACCTCCTCTCGACCTATGGCTCGGAGGTCGGCACCAGTTTGGCGGCCGCGACACCCTCGGAGTGGTGGGAAAGCATCGAGAGCGAGTGCGTTCGCTTCGTCGAGTTCGTCCTCGAACTCGGCGATCTGCATCAGGCCATCTTTCACGGCCCCGTCGCAGATCGACCCATCGACGAGGAACACTCGGCCGAAGCGCTCATCGCACGGCTGCTCCACGCCGGCGTGGCGTCAGGCGCCTGTCGTCCCGTAGACGTCAAGGCGGTCGCCCCGCTGCTCTTCTCGGTGCTGCACACGACGGCTGACGAGATCGCTCGGTCGGGAGGTCGCGAGCAGAGGATCGAGTCGATGCTGGACCTGCTGCGTGCCTGGCTTCGCACGCCACCGAAGGAAGAGGAATGACGATGACAGAGAGACACAGACACGAGCCCATGCCCCATACCCACGCCCATCACCTGCTCAATCCGCTCCGGGGCTTGATCCTTTCTCCGAAGGGGCTGGTGAAACGCCTGAACCTGCGACCGGATGCGACGGTCCTCGAGTTGGGCCCCGGCCCCGGCTACTTCAGCCTGGCGGTGGCCCGAGCTGTGCCCGAAGGGAAGCTCGTTCTGGTGGATGTCCAGCAGGAGATGTTGGACATGGCGAAGGAGCGCCTCGAAGGCGAGGGAATCGGGCACGTCGAATATCGGCGGGCCGATGCGATTTCCTTGCCTGCGGAGAGCGAGTCGTTCGACGTGGTGTTTCTGGTTGCCGTCCTCGGGGAGGTTCCCGACCGTGGCGCCTGCCTGCGGGAGATCCACCGGGTGCTGCGCCCCGACGGGCTGCTGGCCATCACGGAGTTCAAGGTCGGCGATCCCGACTTCATTCCGCGACCGGAGCTGCTGGCATCGGTCGAGTCCGCAGGCTTCCGATCCTGCGCACGGCACGGCCTCCTCTTTCACTATACGATCAGTTTCTGCAAGGCAGCGTGACGGTCCGCTGCTCGGCACTCCTTCCCTCTCGACCGGAGAGGAGCCCGCATGAAGTATCTCTACGTTCTGGTGGGATTGGGAGTCGCGACCTCCTTCATCGCCAGCCGTGAGAAGACATTCCAGGCATTGAGGATCGCAGCGAGAAGGTTTCTGAACATTCTACCGGCCTTCCTGATGATGCTGATTCTCGTCTCCGTCGTTCTCTTCTTTCTGCCGGACGAGGTCATCACGGCTTATCTCGGTGTCGACAATCGGTTCGTCGGTACGTTGTTCGGTGCTCTCCTTGGATCGATCACGCTGATGCCAGGCTTCATTGCCTTTCCCCTGTGCGGCATCCTGCTGGAGAAGGGTGTGCCCTATATGGTCCTGTCGGCCTTCACGACGACGCTCATGATGGTCGGAGTGCTCACCTATCCGGTGGAACGCGCGTACTTCGGAGCGAAAGTGACGATCATCCGCAATACACTCAGCTTCCTCACGGCTCTCGTGGTCGCCGCCGCCACCGGACTGTTGTTTGGAGAGCTCATATGAGCGGGCGAGCTCGGATCATCAGAACCGTATGCATATCCGGATTCGCTCTCTTCGTGCTCCTCTCCCTCGGCTTCGGGTTCGATCCGGGAGAGAAGATCGCCGTCAACTTCGCGTTCTTTTCGCTGGACATGCTCAAGGTGCTGCCGTGTGCGTTCATCCTGATCGGTCTCTTCGAGGTATGGGTGAGAAGAGAGACCGTCGAGAGGCAGCTGGGTGAGGGCTCCGGCTTGCGAGGATACGGCTGGGTATTGCTGCTATCCGGGACCACAGTGGGCGGCCTGTACGTGGCTTTTCCGGTCGCCTATTCGCTGTTCAGCAAGGGGGCGAGATTGAGCGTGGTGTTCGCCTTTGTTGGCGCATCCGCCATCTGCAGGGTACCGATGGCGATATTCGAGGCGTCCTTCCTCGGAGTGAAGTTCACAGCGATAAGGATGCTAGTATCGATACCAATCGTCATCATGAGTTCGGAGCTACTGGGCAGGTATCTGAGGAAGCGGAGGTACGCGATGGTTGATGGAAGTGCTGCTTGACCAACGACCAGCCGAGAGCGAGCGGCTCGCTGGACGTGTAGGGAGCCATTTCCGGACGGAAGAGCGGTGGTCCTGAGAGATCCGCACAGATGGAGTGAGAGATGTGGAAGCCGGCTGCACTACGAACAGCAGTGCTCATCGCAGGGGTGGCCATAGCGCTGCTCGCAGGGGGGTGGCCCCGGATCAAGGGACGGTTCTGCATCGACCAACTGGGTGTCAGTACCGGCTGAAGCGGATGCAGGGAAGCGCATGGTGCAGGCGCTCAAACTCGTTGTGGGTGCCAGGTATCAGTCCGCGGCGGAACTGCTGAGTTCTCTTCTTCTGACCTGACTCGACAACGCGCCGGATCACATCCTCTCGAACACGAAGAAGTACTGGTACGGAAGCAACCCTGTCTTCTCTTCCGTCAACTTGAGCCCGGCCGCCTCGAGCAGGCTGACCATCTCGCCCTTGGGGATCTTCAGGCTGGAAGGAGGCCCGGCAGGGAGATCACCTTCCTTGAACTCGATGAGAACGAGCTTTGCCCCATTCTTCATCTTCGAAACGATCTTCGACAACCATGCCCCACGATCGGAGACGTGATGTAACACGTCGCAGATGAAGACTAGGTCGACGCCTTCGGGTACCTGAGGATCATCCGCTTCGGAGAGGACGGCCTCCACATTCTCGATGCCCTCGGTCATTGCCCGGTGGTGGATGTGGCGGATCATCCCCGGCTCGATGTCCAGAGCTACCACCCTTCCCCGAGGCACCACCTGGGCGAGCCGGAACGTGAAGTATCCAGAGCCCGCTCCAACGTCTGCGACAATCTCATCTCCAGCGAGCCCGAGAACCTCAACGACCGCATCGGGCTGCTGCCAAGTAGCACGATCCTCCCGGTCCAGGAATGAAATGTAATCCTCGACCTCCTCGAAGGGCTTCAACCCATGAGGATCGACTCCGGCTTTTTCGAGCGGGCAGTCGATCGGAGCGGACGCAGGATCGTGGCTGGTCTTATCGGATGAAGCCGACGCGTATTGCTCGGCATCCTCCCGCTCTTGGTGACAGGAGGCAAGCGCGAAGGGCAAGAGGAAGATGCAGAGCTGTGCCACTATCTTCCAGGTCATCAATAGCGATCCCTTCTTCGAACGAGAGATCCCACCCGAGGATCATAGCGCTTAGCGATGGGTTGCGACCTGGGCGTCGAGCCAATCCTTTTCCCAGCGCGGCTCCTGTGGCTGCAGCGACTGAAAGCGCTGAGTAGCGGGAGGTCGTGTTCGTTCCCGACTTCATCAACCGCCTGCAGTACGTGACCTTCAGGGGAACGGGAACGCACCTGGCGGCAAAGATGTTGCGCTGATCGGAGAGCTACCGGTTTCGTTCGCCCGCTGGAAACACGGCCTCCGTCAGTCCTCCCTGACCGGTGTAGACGGCTGCGAGGAAGCGCGTGTATTTGGTGAAGAACGCGCCGACCGCCATTGTGGCTGGTGAAGTCCGTTCGCAGTGGTATGGGTCTCACGGCCAGGAGTCGGAGCTGTCGGTGGCGACGAGGCGGTAGTCGACGAGGGCCTGGAGGAGCTGCTGGCCATGCTGCTCGATCTGACCGGCCAGGTAATGTTCGTCCTGATCGAAGGCAGGCCGGGCTGTGTCGAGGGTGCAGAGGGTGATCTCGACGAGTGCCTCGAGGGCTGCCAGCAGGGCGAGCTCCGGTGCCAGGGCGATCTGTTCGGGGGTGGGGCAGGCCGGGCCGAGCATCAGCGGGTCTTCCGGGTGGTGCTCTTGGTCTTGTTCGAGGTGGCTCGTCGCCTGGCTCGGGCTGCGGCCTTCTCCTGTCCTTCCTTGAGCCGATACGAGTCGCCCTCGATGGTGGAGATCTCGGCGTTGTGGACGAGGCGATCGACGAGGCTGACGACGCAGCTGGCGTTGGGGAAGGTCTGGTTCCACTCGGCGAAGACGCGGTTGGTAGTGAGCAGGATGGGCTTCTCGCCACCGTAGCGGCGGCTGATGACCTCGAAGAGCAGGTCAGCGTGGTGATTTCCGTAGGCGAGATATCCAAGCTCATCGATGGCCAAAAGCCGAGGCCGGAGGTAGCGGCTCAGGCGTTTCTCGAGCGCGCTGGCGCTGTCCTGGGCGGCGAGGTCGTTGAGCATCGCACTGGCGGTGAGGAAGCGGACGGTGTAGCCCCGGCGCAGTGCCTGGTGGGCGAGGTTCTTGGCGATCAAGGTCTTGCCCACGCCATTGGGTCCGACCAGGACCGCGTTGGCTCCCTCGTCGAGGAATCGCAGGGTCATGAGGTCCTCGATCTGGGCCCGGTCGATCTTCCTGGGCCAGCTCCAGTCGAAGTCGGCCATGGGCTTGAAGCGCCCGAGCCGGGCGTTGCTCAGGCGACGCTCGAGGCTGCGGCGCTGGCGCTCCGCCTCCTCCCAGGCCAGGAGCGAGGAGAGCCAGGGGGCGTTGTGGATCTCCTCCCAGTGGGCGAGCAGGCCGTGGAAGCCGAGCTGCTTGAGGCGGCTCTGGAGTTCCTTCGGGTCCGGCATCTCAGTGGTCGTCATCAGTGGGTTCCTCCGTTCGGATGGGGTCGTAGCGGTCGAGAGCGTGGGGCTTGACGACGAGGTTCCGCACGCGGGGATCGTCGGGAAGCGCTACCGGGATGGCGGGCGGAGCGCCTCGTTCCTGTCGCCGGCGCTCGAGGACCTGGCGTACGGCGTGGGGATGCGGGACATCCTTGGCGAGTGCTTCCTGGAGGGCGATCTCCAACTCCTGGGCGCCGTAGCGATCGAGGAGACGCTGGAGCGAGGCGGTGGCGCTGCCGAGGTTGCCCCCGCGCTGGGCCAGGCAGACGAGCATCTCGCGGCTATGGGGCGCGGCGTGCTGGAGGCGATCCTTGGCCCGCTCCTCCCGGGCCTGTCGCTTGTGGGCGACGAGCGCCGCGATGTGCTCGGAGTGTTCCACCTGCTCACCTTGGCTGTAGCTGCGGGGATGGCGGGTGATCTCCTCCATCCCGTCGAGGATGCGCACCTCCTTCTCGCTGGCGAGCAGGGTGAGCGTACGGCGAACGTGCGTGTGGGGGACGGAGTAGTCGTTGCGGTCGAAGCGCACGTAGGGGGTTTTGCCAACGCGGACCTCGACCCTCGCGTCGGTCGGGGCGGGATCCTCGGGCAGGGAGAGGAGCTGGGGCTGTTCCTGCGCAAAGGCCTGGCCCACGGTGAGCGTCTTGTCCTCGGGGCAGGGACGTCCCATCGCGGGACCCAGCGTCCATGCCTTTGCCTGGGCGTTGAGGTCTTCGAGATCCCGCCAGCGGCGGGCGGCGAAGTAGGCGGAGCGGATGTACCGAAGAGCTCTCTCCACACGTCCCTTCTCGTTTCCCCTCGCTACGCCGACCGGCCGGGGCTCGAAGCGGTAGTGGGCGGCGAGGGCGAGCAGATCCGGATGGAAGCGGATGGCGTCCCCCACGCGCTCGAGCACGGCGCTCTTGAGATTGTCGTAGAGGAGTACCCGGGTGTTGCCCTGGAAGTGGTCGAAGGCCTCGACGTGCCCTTGCAGGAAGCTCGGCATCTTCTGGTCGAGGAAGAAGCGGAGGAAGATCGCCCGACACCAGGAGAGCACCATCACGAACGCCGACAGCCTCCGCTCGGCGCGTCCGATGCGCACGGTCCCGAAGGAGCCCCAGTCCACTTGTGCTTGCTCACCTGGTAAGGTGCGCAGGCGGAGGTAGGCCTCGGTCACGGGACGGGGCCGGTGCAACGCCACCAGGTGGCGGAAGTGGTCGGCTCCTCCGGGATAGCCTCGGGCCTGGAGCATCTCGTGGAGCCGACTCGCGGGCAGCCGCGGGTACTGCTCGAGGGTCTCCCGGAGGAAGGGGAGGTAGGGGTCGAGGATCGAGGGGCGGATCGAGTGGCGTGCTTCGGGCAGGCCAGCCTGGGTGAGCACCCGACGCACCGTGGTGTGGTGGAGCCCGAGCTCCCGGGCGATGGTCCCGATCCGCCAGCGCTCCACCTGGTACAGGCGCAGGACCTTGGCCTCGAGTTCCTTGGGGATCATGGGGAGTCCTCTCGTTGGGGGCGGGGAGAGGCTCAGACCCGCCAGTGTCTCCGCCGGACCAGGGGCCAACACGAACACCCGCACAGATCACAGGTCCAGGTGTCGGAAGAATCCCTCGTCCAGCGAGTTGGGGGCGGGAAGACCCTCCTGCGCTCGCTGTCGGGCGGCAAGATGAGGGCCCGGCGGGCTTGCGTCGATCCGTGATGCGTCACTTTCTTCGCGGCGCGCTCGCAATAGCGGCGCTGCCGAGCCGCATGCATCCGACGGCCGCGGGAGGACTGCTGGTAGCGGTGGCCGGCGGCGCGAACCGACTCGCGGCGGCGGGCCTGACGACAGAGGGCCCCGCAGGTAACCTGGCCCCGGTCGCAGCGGGGACAGACCCGCACCAGGGCCTGGCAGTGGGCGCAGTAGAAGACGCGGACCCCGGGCTCGATGGCAGCCCCTCCAGCCGCCAGCGCCCCTTGTCGCCGAGCCCGAGCCGGGCGAACATGCAGCCATCGCCCACAGCGCCGCCTTCTGGCGTCGCGTGGACTCGGTGAGAGAGGCCCAGGTCACCTACCAAGTGATTGCCTGGGCCTCTCTTTCTCCCTCCAACGGCGGATGCCGTTCTACCCCATCCGAAGATGAATCTCAGCCTGCGCGAGCTGCGAGTCCAGAGGAGTCCGGGGACTTCGTCCCCGGACTCCTCTGGATGCGAAGGAAGAGAGGAAGATCCTTCTGACCCGGGAAGACGTGGGAGCAATTTGCCGACCACGAAGTCGGCTTGGCCCCGTGGCCTCTGGCGCGCTTGCCTGCACCACGCTCAACGGCGGTCCGACGCGACCTTCACCAGATAAGCGCGGCTTTCGATCGCCATCTACAACCGGCAGCGGGACGATCGTGGAGACACGCTTCCTGTACCGCTCGTACTCCGCGCCGAACTCGGAAACCAGCCTTGGCTCCTCGGCTCTCTTCAGATAGAGCGGAACAAGAGCCGAGAAGATCAACAGGATCAGCGAGCCGCCGATGGTGCCGAGGTAGAGAACGATCGAGTAGTAGATCGACAACGCCCCGAAGACCATCGGGTTACGGGTGTTGCGGTAGGGACCTGTGGCAACCAGCCTCTCGGTTCTGGGACTGAT
>Ga0307423_1001261_pt1 | contig 15507 bp, 15 predicted proteins | sample SalMarWE160310MG_FD_202154 | JGI IMG/M metagenome (GOLD analysis project Ga0307423, IMG submission 202154) | Salt marsh sediment microbial communities from the Plum Island Ecosystem LTER, Massachusetts, United States - WE1603-10 | ecosystem: Environmental > Aquatic > Marine > Intertidal zone >...
GGGTGCTCGGCGGTGGCCTGGGAGGTCTGATCCACGCCATCGCGACCGTCACCTTCGCCGTTGACCACATCGTGTCCGGCGTCGCGATCAACATCCTCGCCGCCGGCGGTATGCGATTCCTCTCGGCCGTGTCGTACTCGGCCGACAGCGGAGGTGGGACGACGCAGTCGCCGCACGTGTCCGGAGTCGGAACGTTCAGCCTCCCCTTCCTCGCAGGCGGTGATCTGTTCGGCTGGCGCACACCCGATATCTTCGGATGGTTTGAATCCCGCCACTGGTTCTTCATCTCCGATGTCGGTGGGATCCTTCGCGGGCTCACCGGCGACCTGTCCTGGCTGACATTGGTCGCCCTCCTGCTCGTACCTCTCTCCATCTGGGTTCTCTGGAAGACGCCGTGGGGGCTTCGCCTCAGATCCTGCGGTGAGAACCCCTACTCGGCAGAGTCGCTGGGTGTCCGTGTACTGCGGATGAAGTACTACGGAGTGGTCATCTCGGGCGCGATGGCGGGGCTCGGCGGCACCATGCTGGTGCTCGTACAGGCCGGCATCTACCGGGAAGGCCAGACGGCGGGGAGAGGCTTCATCGGGTTGGCTGCACTCATCTTCGGTAACTGGAACCCGGCCGGCGTGCTCGCGGGCGCGTCGTTGTTCGGTTTCGCCGACGCACTTCGATTGCGGTCGGAGGGGGCGGTGCACGCACTCCTCTTGTTCATCGCGGTGTTGCTCGCGCTGCTCGCCGTGTGGCAGCTGTACCGGCGCAGGTGGGTGCCGGCAGCTGTGAGCGGGCTCTTCGCGATCCTCTTCCTGGTGCTCTACGAAACCTTGTCGGTGGTCCCGACGCAGTTCATCTCGTTCACCCCTCACCTCACGACGCTGCTGGTGTTGGGGCTGGCAACCCAGCGGCTTCGCATGCCCGAAGCCGACGGCCTCCGATACCGCAAGGGAGAAGCGGTCTAGAAGGCCGGAAGCTGTGCTTCCGGCCTTCGGTATCGGGTTCTGGGTTCTGAGTCGTCGGTAAGAGGGCTGGACCGGGCTCGTGAAGGACCCTTCGCGGCGATGTCATAGCCGGCTTCTGGGAGCGGAGCGAAGGGACGCGCGAGTGTCGTACCGCTCTGTCCTACCGAGAACCGAAAACCCAGAACCGAGGACTGCTCGCGAAGCGAGCCTTAGCCTGCCGGACGGCCGATGAACTGGATCCCTGCGAGCGCCAACTCGTTGTAGGGCGTCGCGCCGTCAACAGACACGGACGGGTACGTCGACGTGATCGTGATCGTGACCTGAGTGGTGGCCAGGCTGTCGAGAGACACCACCTGGTTGCGGGTGTTGTTGTCGTCGAGTGAACCGATAACGGGCGCGCCGGGAGCGTCATCGAGGGTGATCTCGTAGCCCTTCACCTTGTAGTTCATCTTGAACTTGGTGTCGTCCGCCACGTTCGTGAAGATGATCTGGTTGAGCTTGTAGGCCTGGGGGAACGTCACGGTGATGGCAGCGCCAACTCCTTTCGCCGACGCGTCGTTCCAGTACGTCTCGGGGTCGTCATCAAAGAGCTTCGCACACGAGAACTTGTCGTTCAGCTCGCTCGAACACATCTCGGTGATCACGGGTATCTCCACCGCCACCGGAAGCGTCGTCGAGGAGCTGATGGTGGTTGTCGACTGTGCCACGGTCCCGCCCTTGCCGCCGAAGATCGAGTTGACGATGAAGGCGAGCAACGCGACGACTGCGATGGTTCCGAGGATGATCACGAGGGCGCGCGCACCGGCGGTGGTCCGAATGATCGGCTGGGGAGCGACTGGGAGAGGGCCCTGACTGAGACGGGCGCCGCACTGTTCACAATGCCGGTTCGTGGACGGATTGGCCGCGCCGCAGGATGGGCACACCAGAGTCTCCTGCCGCGAGGGGGGAGAAGAAGGTAGGGGTTCCTCTGACGCCTGCCCATCCAGCGCGAACTCCTCGTACCTGGACTCCGGGAGTGGCCCGACCCACTGTCCGCACTGGGGGCAGAACTCCTGATCCTCGAAGACCTCTCCGCAGTTGCTGCAGGTGATGTGTGCCAACGGCTGCCTTCCTCTCCCGGCTATTCTGCCACGCGCGTGTACGCAGTCGTGACCAGGACCGCTGAAAGCTGGACGATCGGCAATATTGCCGGTGGTTTGCTCCTACTCGTACTCATCTCGCTTGCTCTCGCGGCGTTCATTCGTGTCACACTCCGCCGATAGCATCGCCGCATGACGTACCGATGTGAATGTGGCTACCGCTCCACGAAGTGGATGGGCTTCTGTCCACAGTGTGGCTCGCGTGACGCCCTGATCGAGGATACGACGGGGTCAGGGCGGGACACTCCCGACATCGTCGACGTGCGGGCGGCCGTAGGGTCCGTGCGACACCACGATCCCGTAGGGCTCAACGAGGTAGACAGGGTGCTCGGCGGAGGCATCGTCCCGGGGGCAGTGGCGTTGGTCGGGGGAGAACCGGGCGTGGGCAAGTCGACCCTGCTGTTGCAGATGGCTGGGTCGTTTGCGGCACAGGGTCGTACGGTGCTGGTGGCATCTGCCGAGGAGTCGGTCGACCAGGTCGGCCTGAGGGCAAAGCGGATCGGTCTCGATCCTGAAGGCGTGTCGTTGGTGGGGGAGGCGGACATCGACCTGGTGCTCGCCGCCACGCGTGCTCTCTCGCCGGACCTGGTGATCATCGACTCGATTCAGACGGTGTTTGCGTCCGATCTCGGATCAACGGCGGGGACGGTTGCGCAGGTGCGGGAGTGCGCAGCGAGGGTGATCGCTCACGCCAAGGCTTGTTCGACAGCGGCGATTCTCGTCGGACATGTCACCAAGGACGGTGGCATCGCGGGTCCCAAAACCCTCGAGCACATGGTCGACGTCGTCCTCTACCTCGAGGGAGAGGACACCATGGGATTCAGAGTATTGCGAGGGTTGAAGAACCGCTTCGGCCCAACGCATGGACTCGGGCTCTTCGAGATGCGAAGTGATGGTCTTGCCGAAGTCGTTGATCCGTCCGCTGCGCTCTTGTCGGAGTGGCGGGGATCGGTGCCGGGGACGGTCGTGTTCCCATCTGTCGAAGGCAGGCGGCCGGTACTCGTGGAAGTACAAGGTCTGGTCGCACCGAGTCAGGTGCCGCAGCCTCGCCGGAGCGTCAGAGGGGTGCCGCCCGCCCGCGTCCATCAGCTCCTGGCCGTCATGCAGCGACATGCAGGGATCGCCCTGGCGTCCAGCGAGGTGTATGTGAACGTGGTCGGCGGCGTCCATGTCTCGGAACCCGGCGTGGACCTGCCGGTTGCCCTTGCGCTCGCCTCGTCGGTGTTCGACGTGCCACTTGGATCCGTAGCCTCGTGGGGAGAGATCGGGCTGACCGGAGAGATCAGGGCCGTCCCGAACGAGCGACGGAGACGTGAGGAAGTCGCACGACTGGGGATCGAACGGGTGGTCGCCGGCACGAAGGGTGAGCCGATGGGCCTACGCGAAGCCCTGGAGTCGATGTTCTCCCCATCGAGATGAGCTAGTGTTCACCAGGCTCCTACACACATGACATGACTGCTGACCTCTTCCTTCAGACCATCGAGCGCCTCGCCCCGGGTACACCCATCAGGCGGGCACTCGGACGCATCATCCAGGAGCAGAACGGTGCCCTGGTTGTTCTCGGTGCCGGCCCCGAGGTCGATGAGATCTGCTCGGGCGGGTTTGAGCTCGCAGGCTCAGAGTTCTCTCCTGCCCGGCTCGCGGAGCTTGCCAAGATGGATGGCGCCATCGTTGTCGACGACTCCTGGGGAACCATTCTCCGAGCGAACGTGCACCTGTTGCCCGACCCGTCGATCCCCACGAGTGAGACCGGAGCGCGTCACCGGACGGCCGAGCGGGTCGCCGCTCAGACAGGCAAACCGGTGGTTGCCGTCAGCGAGGACCGACGCGTCGCGACGCTCTTTCTAGGGATCAGGCGACAGGAGCTCCAGGACCCGACCGACCTCATTCGGTACCTCAACCAGTCCCTCGCGACGCTGGAGCGACTCCGGCGGCGACTCGACCAAGCCGAGGAGAAACTGACGCCGCTCGAGGTGTCGGACATGGTGACGTACCGGTCGGTCGTTGCCGTTGTTCAGCGAGCGGAGCTGGTCAAGAGGATTGGAGCCTCCATCAACGAGGACATCATCGGCCTCGGTGGGGTGGGGGACCTCACCCAACTTCAACTCATCGACCTTCTCCAAGGGGTGGATGAACTACGCGATCTCGTCGTGCGTGACTACGTCCGGCCCCTCCGCAAGGGGACCTTCGAGCGGCGCCTCACCCGGCTCGATGCGGTTCCGACTGCAGAGATTCACGATCCGGAGGTAGTCGCAGCCGCGCTGGGGTTCGAGCATCTCGAGGAACGGGCCGAACCGCTCGGCCTCCGGGTCCTCGATCAAGTACCCAGGCTCCCTGACAGCATCAGGGAAGGAGTGGCCAAACACTTCCGAAGCTTCCAGAAGATGCTGAACGCGTCCGAGACCAACCTTGCCGCTGTGCCCGGCGTCGGCAAGACGCGCGCGAAGGAACTCCGCCGAGTGCTGGATCGCCTGCGCGGGTCAGCCCGTGCCTGGGAACACGACGATAGCTAGGCTCGCTGCGCTCGCCGTTGTCGGTTCTCGGTTCTGAGTATTCGGTGAGACGATCCCGGCAAGATGTCGCGTTGTCTGCGGTCCCGCTACTGTTGGCTGGCTGCTGGTGACTACCGGTCGAGGGGTGACGACCGAGGACCGAGACTGACCACCGGCGTCTGCACTAGAATCGCTATCCCGACCCGAGGTTCCATGGCCACAACGTCCAAGAAATCCGGCACGCCCGCGACGAAACGAACAACCGCGAAGAAGGCCGCCACCAAGAAGCCTGCTGCCAAGGCCAAGAAGCCGGCCGCCGCCAAGAAGCCTGCGAGAGCAGCGAAGAAGACCGGTTTCGACGTTGGTGACAAGGTGGTCCACCCTCAACACGGCGCCGCCGTCATCGTGAAGAAGATGCGCCAGACGGTCGGTGGTTCGCGTCAGGATTACTTCGTTCTCGACATCGCGACCGAGCAGCTCACCGTGTTCGTGCCTGTCGCGACCATTGACGAGACGATCAGGCCGGTGATCTCCAAGAACCAGGCGCGCAAGGTGCTCGGCGTCTTCAAGGAGCCTCCACAGGAAGCGGGCAGCAACTGGAGCCGCTGGTACAAGGTTCTCAACGAGAAGATGACCAGTGGAGATATCTACCAGGTCGCCGAGGTCGTCCGTGATCTCACCTATGCGCAGCAGATCAAAGGCATCTCGCCGGCCTTGAAGCGAATGCTGTCGCGCGCCCGATTGACGCTCACCTCGGAGCTCCAGTTTGCGCTCGACGTGGACGAGGAGGATGCCACGAAACGCCTCGACCGTGCGCTGCCCAAGGTGGAGGAGCCTCCCACCCCGTGATCGTCGAACTGGTTCGTCTCCTCATCACGCTGGCTCTGATGGCGATCGGGTACAGAGTGGGTCCGTCGCTGTTTCCGGAGAGCCCGGATACGGCGCGGGTGCTGAGTGCGATCATCGGGACCGGGACCGGCTACGTGCTCGGCGGCGTGGTAGGAAGGTTGTTTCGATCCTCCCTCGACTCGATCCCGAAGTCGATCGTCGCCCGCTCCACCGGTCCTGAGTTGTTCGCCGGCGCGTTCGGGCTGATCGTCGGCGTCTTCATCGGATTCGTTGTTGCCCTCCCCGCAGTTGTGTTCCTCCCCGCCGAGGTCGGTGTGCCCATAGCGGTGCTGATCGTGTTGATGCTGGCCATTGCCGGTGCCCGCCTCTTCGCTGGGCGAGCAGACGAGATTCTGGCAGCGACAGGACTCAGACGGCGCGGTGGCCTTGTCAGCAGGTCGCTTGCCGATACCGGATTCCTCCTCGACTCCTCGGCGGCGATCGACGGTCGAGTGCTGAACATCGCACGTCTGGGACTCCTTCGAGGACGAGTGTGGGTTCCCGGGTTCGTCATCGACGAGCTGCAGGGTTTGGCGGACGCAACCGATACAGATCGCCGGCGTCGGGGACGGAGGGGCCTCGATGTCATCGAGGCGCTCCGGGACATCCCTGAGGCGGACATCGCCGTACTCGAGGACACGGTTCCAAGTGTCGAAGGGGTGGACGCCAAACTGATCGCTGCTGCGGGCAGGGCGGGTCTCACCATCATCACGACCGACCACAATCTGTCGCAGGCGTCGGTCGCGAGAGGCATCGAAGTGCTCAACCCGTTCGCGATCGCAGATGCCATGCGGGCGCCGGTCTCGGTGGGCGACCGGGTGCACGTCTCGATTCGACGCGCGGGCACCGAACCGGGTCAAGGAGTCGCGTTCTTCGAGGACGGGACGATGGTGGTCGTCGAGGAGGCGGGAAGCCTCGTCGGGGAGGAAGTGGACGTAGAGGTGACCGCCACGACCCGAACGGCCGTCGGTCGCATGGTGTTCGGCAGGCTGGTGTCGTGACCGTGGCTTCCTGCACCGGGTGGGGCTTCGACGCGCATCGGTTCGGAGGTGATCCCCCTTTGCTGCTGGCAGGGGTTGTCGCGGACTCGCCAAGGGGGCTGGCGGGGACGTCGGACGCAGACGTCGTCGCACATGCCGTCGCTGATGCGCTCCTCGGCGCTGCTGCGCTCGGCGATCTGGGTTCCTTGTTCCCTTCCGACGATCCCACGTGGGTGGGAGCCGACAGCATGGAGCTGCTCGCGAGTGCCGTCCAGCAGTGTGTCTCAAAGGGACTCGTGGTGGCGCATCTCGATGTGACGGTCATCGCGCAAACCGTACGGGTCGCACCCCTCCGAGAGGAGATGCGGAGGCGGCTCGCGTCGGCCCTCGGTGTGGAGGTCGACGCCGTCTCGGTCAAGGCGACATCGACGGACGGCATGGGCTTCACAGGTCGGGACGAGGGGGTCGCTGCGGTTGCGGTCGCCACTGGCACGCGGCCGGTACCATCGAGTGGATGAGAGTCTTCAACACGCTCGGCCGTGCCTATGCGGAGTTCGTTCCCCGCGATCCGGGGAAGGTATCCATGTACGTGTGCGGCCCGACGGTGCAGTCCGAGCCCCACGTCGGGCACGGACGGTTCGCCGTTGCGTTCGACGCGGTGCGGCGGTACCTGATGTGGCGCGGCTTCGACGTCACCTACGTTCAGAACGTCACGGATGTGGAAGACAAGATCATCGCGGCGGCGCAGGAGCAGGGGGTCCCCGTCGAGGAGCTCGCAGTCCGCATGGCAGAGACGTTCACGGAGGTGTTTGCGAAGCTCGGCGTTCTCGAACCGGACGTCGAACCGAAAGCGACCGAGCACATCTCACAGATGCAGGCGATGATCGCGACGTTGATCGATCGAGGGCACGCCTACGAGTCGGATGGCGACGTCTACTTCTCGGTGCGGTCCTTTCCCGGCTATGGGAAGCTGTCGGGCCACCGTGTCGACGAGTTGATCTCGGGAGCGAGGGTCGAACCCGACGAACGCAAACGCGACCCGCTCGATTTCGCATTGTGGAAGAGAATGAAACCAGGCGAGCCGTGGTGGGAGTCACCGTGGGGTCCGGGAAGGCCAGGCTGGCACATCGAGTGCTCGGCGATGTCGCTCGAGTATCTCGGCGACGGTTTCGACATCCACGCCGGTGGTAGCGACCTCATCTTCCCGCACCACGAGAACGAGATCGCACAGTCGGAGGCGGCAACCGGCGCCCGGTTTGCCCGCTATTGGCTTCACAACGAGATGATCAACCTCGGGGGAGAGAAGATGGCCAAGTCGACGGGCCATGTGATCGACCTGGCAGACGCAGTGGAGCGATTCTCTCCGATGGCGGTGCGTCTCTTCTACCTGCGTGCCCACTACCGAACGCCGCAGGAGTACAGCGAGGAACTGCTTGCGGACGCCAAGTCGGCAGTAGAACGCCTCTGGGCGTTTCATCGGAGAGGCACGCCGTCGGGCGAGCCGGACCCTGAGGTCATCGAAAGGTTCGTCGAGGCGATGGACGACGACTTCAACACCCCGGAGGCGGTGAGCGCGTTGTTCGAAGTCGTCCGTGAAGGGAACCGTGTGCTCGATGCCGGCGGCGACGCAGGCCGCCACCTCGCGACGTTTGCGACCATCGCCGGTGTGCTCGGGCTCTCCCCTCCCGACACAGATCTCGAGGAACTCGCTGGGCGGCTGGCCGACCTGGCGAACTCGCTCGATGTCGCGCTCGGTGTGACCCCGGAGGCGACCATCGAACGGCTGCTCGATGCTCGGGCCGAGGCGCGCGACCGCAAGGATTGGGCGACTGCCGACACGATCAGGGATCGATTCGGCGAGATGGGGATCGTCATCGAGGATACGGCAGATGGTGCCCGCTGGCATCGGGACTGAACTCGAGGGAGTCCACGCGGTCGAGGCCGCTCTCGACGCTGGCAGAGTCGTAGCCATCGAAGTCCAGACGTCGCGGGTACGTCGGCTGGGCGGCCTTCTCGACCGGGCGAGGGCTCGTGGTGTCGACGTCACGATCGTGGACCGGATCGATACCGTGACCGACGCTCCCCAGGGGATCAAAGCGGTCGCCAGGCCGCTCCACACCTACGAGCTGGACGAGCTCGTGGAGCCTTCACCCGCAGCTCTCGTCGTGCTCGATCACATCCAGGATCCACACAACGTCGGGGCGGTCGGGCGGTCTGCCCTCGCGGCAGGCATGACAGGTCTCATTGTGTCGGACAGACGGGCGGCGCCCCTTCAGGCAACCGCCTTCAAGGCCGCCGCAGGAGCATTCGAGCGCCTGCGGGTGTGCATCCACTCGTCGATCGCCGACGCAGTCGTCCGCCTTCAACAGGCCGGTATCTGGATCGTGAGCCTGGGAGCCGATGCCGAGACTCCGTTGTTCGGGCTGAGCCTGTTCACGGAGCCGGTAGCGATCGTGGTCGGGGCGGAGGGTGCCGGCCTGTCGCGGCTGGTGAGGGACCGAAGTGACGTGATCGTGCGAATCCCGATGACCCCGTCCGTGGAGAGTCTCAACGCGTCGGTGGCAGCGACGCTCGCGATGTTCGAGGTCGGCCGAGTACGTTCATGAGGCTATCCTCTTGGACTGGTTCGGCCTCGTGCCGAACCTCGTGCTGGCGTAGCTCAGTCGGCAGAGCAGCCGCCTTGTAAGCGGCAGGTCGTGGGTTCGATTCCCTCCGCCAGCTCGGCGAAATCCGCGTCTCCGGGTTCGATTGTCGATACCCTCTTGGCCCGGAGGTACTCAATGCTGTCGCAGCGCGACAAGATGGTGCTCGACTTCGAACGATCGTGGTGGATGTTGCCGGGCCCGAAGGACCGCGCGATCCGAGAACATCTCGGCATCGGTGCCGGCGTCTACTACCAGGCGCTTCGGCGCCTCGTCGACGATCCCGAGGCCGCAGACTACGATCCTCTGACGATCCGACGCCTCCGCAGGGTGCAGGCGAAGCGGCGAGCTGTACGACAGCAGGTGGATACGGCGGAACACTGATGGCACGACATGCAGAGCCAGGACTGAGGGGCTTTCTGAGGGAACTCGGCGTGTTCTCCCTCAAGGTTCTCTTCTGGGCCGTGATCGTGTTTGGTGGCGTCGTGCTGCTCACCAAGGGGATCGGGTGGCTCGCGACGCCGTCGACGACCGCCGGCGAGGTGTCGACGACGTCTCTCGTCTCGGGTGTGACGGGGACAGCGACGACGACATCCACCGCTCCGACGACGACCACGGCAGCGACGACCACGGCAGCGACGGCTGCGTCGACAACGACGACCGAGCCGGTGCGTGCCCCCGCGGACATCACGGTGCAGGTGTTGAATTCGACCACCCGCGACAAGATCGCGGCCGCTCTGACCGATGTTCTGGCATCCGCCGGCTATCAGACGATCGACGCCGACAACTACAGCCACGCGCTCGATCAGTCGACGGTGTGGTACACGCCGGGGTTCGAGAGTGAGGCACGGGTCATTGCTGATGCGTACATTCCGGATGCCGTTGTCCAAGAGTCACCGGGTCCGTTGGAAGTCGACATCGTCGTGGTGATCGGCGCCTCGTACCAAGAGTGAATCCGATCAGCCGCCGCCGAAGGTTGCCGGCCGGCTTGTGGACGGTGTGGGCATGGCTGATGGTCGCGCTCGGTGGAGTGTCGATCGGCGCCGGGATTGTCGGGGGGATCCTCGCTCCCAGTGTCCTGCTCGACATCGTGTCCTTCTGGCCGCTCGTGGTCATCCCTCTTGTGACGGCACTGGTCCTGTGGAGACGGCGCTCGGCGAGAGCCGGCGCAGTGCCTCCGCTGTTGCTGATCACCATCGTGGCGCTGGTCGTCGGTCTGCACCTCCTCGGATGGTCCAAGCTTCCCTCGGCTGCAGCGGATCTCATTGGTCCGCCGACCCAGGACGGGACAGTGTCATTGATGATCTCTCTTCCCGGTGCCCTCAGCGTCGACGCAGGTGAAGCTCCGCTGTACACGGTCACGTTGGACAGAGCGGGAGGAAGTCTGGGGGTCCCGGAGGCACTCGAACGGTCGGCCGACGGTGCACTCTCGATCGACATCGCCGAGAGGGACGGCGGCCGTTGGTTCCGGACGAAAGGCTGGATGCTGAAGCTTGCCCGTCGACCTGTGTGGAGCCTCCACCTCACATCTTCGCAGCTCGACGCCGACCTTCGGGAGTTGGCGATCGACTCCCTGAGCGTCGACGGATCGGGAGTGGTGCTACTAGGCCCGTCCCCGGCTGCCGTCACGGTGACGGGTACATTCACTCTCGATGTGACACCGGGCGCTTCGGTCGAGGTTCATGGAAGTGCGGCAGTGCCGTCTGGTTGGGAACCGACCGACGACGGCTACCGATCACCTGGCTCGGGGGCGTCGATCTCCATCTCTGTAACCGAAGGGTCACAGGTGGTGATCAAAGAGCTGTGAGTACACTCCGTGGAATGACGAAACTGCCAGGGTACGACCAGCTCAGAAGGGCAGGAATCGCCTCTTGGAGCGTGTTGGGGGCGATGTTGCTGCTCGCGGCGCTGATCTGGGTGATCCAGGCGGTGAGCGTCGTGTGGCCTCCGCTCGTGCTCGCCGTCGCCGTGATCTACCTGCTGTCCCCGCTGGTCGATCTTCTCCAGAAGTACAAGGTGCCGAGACTTCTCGGGTCCTGCCTTTCGTACCTGCTGTTCGCCGGCCTCCTCGTCGCGTTCGGGTTCGTCGTCATTCCGATCATTCAGGACCAGTTCGCCGAGTTCGGAACGAGATTCCCGCAGATCGTCGACGATGTGGAGAAGTTCATCACCGATCTTGGAACCCGGTTTGGGTTCACCGTCGGCACATTCGACTTCCAGTCGATTCTCAACTGGTCGTCCACGTTCTTCAGCCCCGAGCGGATCCAAGGCTTGCTCAATCAGGTCGGCACATTCGCGAAGACCGGCATGCAGGTGCTGGCCGTCTTCGTCTTGGGACCCGTGCTCGCGTTCTACATGCTGATGGACCTGCCGTCGATCCGGCGGCGGACCCGGAACCTGATCCCGGAGCGGATGCGGTCAGAGCTCGTTCATGTCGCCAAGCAGGTTGGCAGGGTCGTCGGTGGCTTCGTGCGCGGCCAGCTCCTCGTCGCTCTGATCGTCGGTCTGCTGTCCAGCCTTGGCCTATGGATCCTGAAGGTCCCGTTCTGGCTGGTGATCGGGATGACCGCAGGCCTGCTGAACATCATCCCGTTTGTGGGACCGTTCGCAGGTGGCGCACTCGCAGGGATCGTGTCGCTGCTGTTCAACGACGTTGCAACCGCCATCTGGGCTGTCCTGATGTTCGTGGCGGTGCAGCAGTTCGACAACCACGTCATCAGTCCGAACATCCTCCGCAAACGTGTGCAACTGCACCCCGTCTTCATCTTGCTGGCGTTGCTACTTGGAGCGTCGCTGGGTGGCTTTTTCGGGATTCTGATTGCTGTGCCCGTCGCGGGGGTAGCCAAGGTGGTTGCGGGACACTTCTGGCGGACCCGCGTGCTGGGTGAGTCGTGGGAAGAAGCGGCCGAGGCCGTCGCCCCGGAGTATGTTCCACCGAGCCGGGAGAGCATCGTCGGCCGACTACGGCGCGCAGGTCCCCCTAGTGACCACGAAGAGGACGAGTCGGACGAGTAGCTGCTACTCGAGTTCGCCCAGGTACGCCTGAGAGAGATCCGGATGCTGACGGAGGGCCTCTGCGCTGTCCGAAAGGACGATTCGTCCGGTCTGAAGCACATAGCCTCTGTCTGCGATCGACAAGGCGATGTGTGCGTTCTGCTCGACGACCAAAATGGTCGTGCCCTGATCGTTGATCTCTTTGATGGTGTCGAACACCTGCTGCACGAGGATCGGTGCAAGTCCCATCGAGGGTTCATCCATGAGCATGACCTTCGGCCGGGCCATCAGTGCCCTGCCGATCGCGAGCATCTGCTGTTCCCCTCCTGACAGGGTCCCTGCCTTCTGAGCGATTCGTTCCTTCAGGCGGGGGAACAGACCGAACACTCGGTCCATGTCTTCTTTGATCTCGGCCTTGTCGGAGCGCAGGTTGGCGCCGATATCGAGATTCTCGCGAACCGACATCTTGGAGAACAAGCGCCGATTCTCGGGCACCATGGCGAGGCCGCGGGCGACGATCTCCTGGGTACGCAGTGTCTCGATGCGTTCGCCGTCGAAGGTGATCTCACCCTTGTGGGCTCTGGTCATCCCCAATATGGTGCGCAACGTGGTCGTCTTGCCGGCGGCGTTCGACCCGAGCAACGAAACGATCTCGCCATCGTTGACGTAGAGCGACACGTCGTTGAGAGCGCGTACCGGTCCGTACGCGGCGCTGACGTCCTCGAGATTGAGGATCGGATCGCTCATGCCTGGGCCTCCGATGCCGCCCTGCCGAGGTACGCCTCGATGACCTGCTGGTTGGCGGCGACTTCGTCGTAGGTCCCTTCGGCGATCTTGCTGCCGTAGTCGAGGGCGGCCACTCTGTCGCACACGCCCTTGATCACCGGCATGTCGTGCTCGATGAGCACGATGGCATAGCCCTTCTCGTCTCTCAGGCGGCTGATCAGCTCGATGAGACCGTCCTTCTCCGCCGGGTTCATCCCGGCCGCCGGCTCATCCAGCAGCAGCATCCTCGGCTCGGTCGCCATGGCCCGTGCAATCTCGAGGCGTCGACGATCGGCGTAGGCGAGTTCCGACGCGAGCTGGTTCAGACGGGGGCTGAGCCGATCCCCGAAGAAGTCGAGCGCCTCCCTGGCGTTGTCGACGATCCGTCTTTCCTCTCGCACCGTCCGTCTGGAGTTGATGATCGTACCGAACACGCCCGAGCGAGTCCTTGTGTGCTGGCCAACCATCGCGTTCTCGATGACCGTCATGTTGGCGAAGAGGCGCACGGCCTGAAATGTACGTGCGATACCAACCCGGGTTACCTGGTTCGGCTTGAAGCCCACCAGGTTGTGGCCGTCGAAGTGGATGGATCCAGAGTCGGGTCGGTAGAACCCGGTCACGATGTTGAACAGGGTGGTCTTGCCGGCCCCGTTGGGGCCAATCACGCCGACGATCTCGCCGAGGTCCGCGTGGAAATCGACGTCGTCGACTGCCTGAACACCACCGAACCGCTTAGAAACGCCCTTGAGGTCGAGGAGATGACTCACGCCGGCTCCTCCGTGACAAGCTCACCCATGTGAGCCTCCTGTTCAGCGACGTGCAACTCCCTCAGTCGACGCTTGTTGGGAATGAGCCCCTCTGGACGCAGGATCATGATTCCGACGAGGATCGCACCGTAGATCAGCAGGCGGAACTCACCGAACTCTCTGAGGAACTCGGGAAGGCCGACGAGAACGAACGCGCCGATGACGACACCCGGGATGCTGCCGATGCCGCCCAGGATGATGACCGACAGAACGTTGATCGACACGAGAAGGCTGAAGCTGTTCGGGAAGATGGAGCCGATCTTGGCAGCAAAGAACACGCCGCCAAGGCTCCCGACACCGGCTCCGATGGCGAACGCGAGCAGTTTGTATCGAACGACGCTCACGCCCATAGCTTCGGCAACGTCCTCGTCTTCACGCATCGCGGCCCACGCGCGACCCACGCGTGAGTCCTTCAGGCGATACGCGACGTAGGCACCGATGAGTCCGAAGATCATGATCAGGTAGTAGAGGTTGCGCGGGTCTCGGAGGTTCCACGAGTCAGGGGGTGCGGGCGGGACGCGCAGCAGGCCTTGGGCGCCACCGAGGTAGGGGGCAAGCCAGTCGGACAGGACGAGCGTGCGGATGATCTCGCCGAATCCCAACGTGACGATGGCCAGGTAGTCACCCCGAAGCCGGAGAACCGGCGCGCCAATAGCAGCACCGATGATGACGGCGATTACCACCACGATCGGCACGGCGACCCAGAAGTTCATGAACCCATGAGTCGCAAACACCTCTCTGTTGCTGGTCACGAGGAACGAAGCAGTCGATGTGAGTACCCCTGTCGCGTAGGCTCCGACCGCGAAGAACGCTACATAGCCGAGGTCGAGCAGCCCGGCGTACCCGACCACGATGTTGAGTCCGAGTCCGAGCAGAACGTAGAGCCCCACGGTGCCGAGGACGTCGCTGATGAACGTTCCGACGACCCATGGGAGGGCGATGAGAACGACGATGATCACGCCCGCGAACACGCGGCTGTAGGTGCGCCGTCGCTCGTCCGGCATGTGAGTCTGGAACTGCGCCACCGTGTCACGATTGTGGAGCCAGAGCCAGCGTCCGACACCGGCTACCACGACCGTGATGATGGTGCCCACTATGGTGAGGCCGCCCTTCGCGGGGTCGTAGAGCCAGTCTGATGGGATCGACAGTCCCTCGATTACACCTGTGAGCAACGGCTCGGCAAGGCTGACTCCCAGAACCATGGTCAGGCCGTACACGATCGCCCCACGCCATTCAACGGCGAGCGTGCGAAGCGCCGCCGCCGCAGCACCGAGGGCACCGCCCACGATCACCAGCAGGATCGGGCCGAGGATCTTTCCCGCCCCGAACTCGAGCACGTTGAGGAGGCCGGGCGTGACCGAGACGAACACGTTCCGCACTTGGATCCCGGCCGACAGCATGATTTCGAGGATGACGACGCAGGCTGCGATGAACAGCCCGGCGAATGTTCCGGTCACGAGTCCTATGAGGGCAGGCGGATCGTTGTGCTCTTCGGTCGGCTTCGAGGTCAGGTAGCCCGTCCCGATGAAGGCGAGGAGCATGAGCGTCGTGCCGAGTCCGATGACGTTGGTGATGATGAACCGGTCCTCGAAAGCCTCGATCATGCCGATGAGGGCGAAGTAGAGGATGATGGCTCCTCCGATGATGCCCTGGCGGAATCTCGTGCGGATCATCTCATGCCCTCTCATCCCCTGCGGCGCCGAAGAAGCCGCCAGGCAGGAAGATCAGTACGAGCACCAGAATTCCAAAAGCCACGACGGGCTGAAGCTGATTCGGCGACGGAACATTCGCGCCGGTCAGGAACAGGTTCGGTCCCACCGCTTCGAGGATTCCGAGGACGAGGCC
>Ga0307423_1001262_pt1 | contig 15507 bp, 16 predicted proteins | sample SalMarWE160310MG_FD_202154 | JGI IMG/M metagenome (GOLD analysis project Ga0307423, IMG submission 202154) | Salt marsh sediment microbial communities from the Plum Island Ecosystem LTER, Massachusetts, United States - WE1603-10 | ecosystem: Environmental > Aquatic > Marine > Intertidal zone >...
CTGGAAGAGCTGCGGCAATATCTCACGGCGCAGCCACAATAATTAATGCAATAGCAACAGGTAAGGGCGCAGCCGTGGGCGTGGACCTGTGGACAAAAGCAGCCGTAGCCCTCACAGACGAACAGGGACACGTGGACGTTACTATCCGCTCCGACTCTTCAGAGAACCCTGCTCTGGCACAAAAAACAGTTGAACGTATCCTCAAACATTTCGGTTTAGACGGGGAGTTTGGCGCTAAAGTCGAAACACACTCTAACATTCCCGTTGCAAGGGGACTAAAGAGCAGCAGCGCCGCAGCGAACGCCATCGCCTTGGCGACCACAGCCGCCCTAGAACGCAGCTTGGATGACGTTACCGTGGTGAAGCTGGGCGTTGACGGAGCATTAGACGCCAAGGTCACGATAACCGGAGCCTTTGACGATGCCTGTGCCTCATATTTTGGCGGAATCATAATCACAGACAACACGGAACGGAGAATCGTTAAGCGCTTCGAACTGACGGAATCTCCCTCTCCCTCAGTTCTGTTTTATGTTCCGCCCAAAAAAACCTACACTGTGGGCTCGAATGTGAAGCGCATGAGGAGCATGGCTTCCGCCGTCAAGATAGCCTACAAGGAAGCCTTGAATGGCAACTACTGGGCAGCCCTGACCCTGAACGGCTTAATCTACTCTTCAGCACTAGGATATGACCCGTCCCCAGTCGTAGACGCCCTCACGGCAGGAGCGTTTGCTTCTGGATTATCCGGAACTGGACCCGCAGTTACTGCCATCGTTCCTGAAGAAAAAGTAGATGACATAAAGGAGGTTTGGCGGAAACGTGACGGAGAAATCTTGGAGGCTCATATTAATCTGGAGAAAGCTAGGGTGGTATGCTAAAAAATGGATGTCACAGTCGGGAACACGGACCATCTGGAGGGTGCGGTTTCAGCTCCTCCATCAAAAGCTTACACTCACCGCATGCTCATAGCCGCATCACTGTCAAACGGAGCCTCAAAAATTTTCAACCCACTAGTCTCGGATGACACACAAGCTACCCTAGAGGCAGTGAAGGCGCTTGGAGCAGAAACCGAACTACAAGAAAATTTTTGGACGATTCATGGACAAGAGTCACTCAAGACGCCCAGTCATCCAATAGATTGCAGAGAGTCGGGGTCGACGCTCCGGTTTATGATTCCAGTTGCAGCCCTTGCACCCGGACCTTCAACATTCCTTTTCGGAGCATCCTTTGAACGTAGACCAGTGGCGCCTCTTCTTGAAAGCCTCAATGAACTGGGCGCCGAATCTGCTGTTCAAAGAAACGGTTCCTCTGTCATGGTTCATGGAGGAGGAATCAGGGGCGGAAAAACTTCGATAAAGGGCGACGTAAGCTCCCAGTTCATCTCTGGATTACTATTTGCTTCTCCAAAGGCAAAAGAAGACACAGAAATTACGGTTACTACTCCACTGGAGTCTAAGGGCTACGTTGAGATGACCCTTGAAGTTATCGTCAAGCATGGACTGGAAGGTGCCGTGAACCCTGATCTTTCGCGCCTGTGGATTCCCTCAAACCAAAACTATATTCCATCTGATCATACTGTGCCGGGAGACTTTTCGTCTGCCGCTTTTCTTTTGGCAGCCGCGGCGGTAACTTCATCAAAAGTGACAGTGAAGAATCTTACGTATCAAACTTCTCAGGGCGACAGGGAAATACTGGGCATACTGCAGGAGATGGGTGCATCCGTTAAGGTAGGAGACGATTCTGTGGAGGTTGAATGCGGCAAGCTTGTCGGTGTTGATATTGACGCGAAGGATATTCCAGATTTAGTTCCTGTCTGTGCTGTGCTTGCGTGCTACGCTGAGGGGCATTCGGAGATATATAATGCGAAGCGGCTTAGATACAAGGAATCGGACAGGCTAGATTCGATAAGTACAGAACTGAGGAAGATGGGGGCAAACATCATAGTGAACGAGGATGGCTTAACCATAAACGATGGATGTCCATTGCATGGGGCAACCATCGATCCCCACAATGACCACAGAATCGCCATGGCCTGTGCCGTAGCAGCTCTTGGAGCCAAAGGAGAAACTAAACTTCAAGATGTTGAATGTATAAATAAGTCGTATCCGCAGTTCTTCAGTGATTTGCGCGTGTTAGGAGCGAATGTCGATGGGATCTAATTCGATAGGAAAAGATTTCGTTGTAACATGCTTCGGCGAGAGCCACGGCAGATGCGTCGGAGCAGTCATAGACGGGTGCCCAGCGGGTCTTCCCCTCGCAGTAGAAGACATTCAGAAGGAAGTGGACAAGCGGTTACCCCAAAAAGAGGAGATTGTTTCTGCCCGAAGAGAAGAAGACGCCGTTGAGCTTCTGTCTGGAACTTATGAGGGCTTCACAACTGGCGCCCCAATCTGCATTCTGGTGAGGAACAAGGAGGTTATTTCTGACGATTACGACGCGATAAGGCACACCCCCAGACCCGGACACGCAGACTACCCCGCCAGAATCAAGTATCTGGGCTTCAATGACAACCGGGGCGGAGGACGATTCTCGGGCAGACTCACGGTTGCTTTTGTTATGGCTGGTGCGGTAGCCAAGAAACTGCTGGAACTCGCAGGCATAGAAGTTCTGGCATACGCCACCGAGATTGGAGGCGTAAAAATTCTTTCTACTCCATCCATTGAGGATGTTAAGAAGAAGACTTACGAGAGTTCGGTTAGGTGTCCTGACCCGAAGGTTGCCTTGGAGATGGAGGAGGCGATTCTGAAGGCGAAGAGTGAGGGCGACAGCGTTGGAGGAATCGTTGAGTGTGTGGCTTCTAATGTTTTGGCTGGGGTCGGTGAGCCCATCTTTGACTCGTTGGATGCTGAGCTTGCGAAGATGCTTTTTGATGTTCCCGCCGTTAAAGGCGTAGAATTCGGCGTTGGATTTGAGGCTGCGCGGCTTAAGGGTTCACAGAATAACGATCCGTATGTTATGCGGGATGGAGAAGTCGAGACCGTAACCAACAATGCTGGCGGCCTCCTTGGAGGTTTGTCTTCTGGGATGCCCCTTGTGGTTAGGGTGGCTGTGAAGCCGACGCCCTCTATTGCTAAGGAACAGAAAACTGTGGACCTGATGGAGATGAAGGAGGCAACCGTGCATGTGAATGGCAGGCATGATGCGTGTATTGTTCCGAAGGCCGTTCCTGTTGTTGAGGCTTCAGTTGCACTGGTTTTGGTTGATCAGCTGCTTCGGGCAGGTTTGATACCTAAAGTGTTGGGAGTTGAGGCTGTTGGAGAATATAGTGACGTTACGGAAGAAGATTGACACAATTGATGAAAAGGTTGTCCTTCTGTTGAAGGAACGGATGGACCTCTGCAAAAGTATCGGCGCATTCAAAGTAAAGAATGGTTTAGCCGTAAAGAATCATCGGAGAGAGGATGAAGTTTACTTGCATGTTATGGCGAAGGCGCTTGAGCTGGGGCTTGATCCTCAGAAAGTTGAGGCAGTATTCAAGGACATTGTTGCTTTGGGCGTTTTTGTTCAAGGTGCTGAATAAGAATGTTTAAAGAGTCATTACACAATTCTTCTTTAAAAAACAGTCAGTTCTATGTCCTCTGGATGTTGAGCAAATATGCTGTATGAAATAAGCGAAAAAGCGATGCAACTTGAGAACCAAGGAAAAGAGATAATCAAATTTAATCTGGGAGACCCAGACCTGCCGACACCGCCTGAAATAATTGAAGCAGCTTACGAGGCTATGAAGCAGGGAAAAACGAAGTATTCTTCTTCTGCTGGCGAGAATGAGCTGCGGGAGGAGTTGGCTAGGATTCATGGTGTGTCCGCAGATAATGTTGTTGTGACTACTGGTTCGAAGTGGGCTGTTTTTTCTTTGATGTTTCTGTTGTTGAAGAGGGGAGAGAATGTTGTTGTTCCGTCTCCTCATTGGACCAGTTACGAGTTAGCGGCGAAAAAGCTTGGGGCTGAAATACGGTTTTTGAGGAGCGACCTCGAGTCCGACTGGAAGGTTGACCCTGAAAAGCTTGAGGCTTTGATTGATGAAGACACGCGGATGATAATACTGAACAGCCCTAACAACCCGACAAGCAAGGTTATTGACGACAAAACTTTCGGCGAGATTATTCAGATATCAAACAGTAAGGGCGTGACTGTTCTGTCAGATGAGGTTTACTCGGACATCAGCTTCGTTAAAGCCAAATCTATCCTAGATTTTGGGAAAAATAACATTATGGTTAGCGGGTTTTCGAAATCGTTTTTGATGACTGGCTGGCGAATCGGGTACGCCGTTGTTGAGAATGAGCTGGCTAAGCGGATGATTAATCTGAATCAGATAACCACGACGTGTGTTCCAGCGTTTATCCAGTATGGCGCTTTGAAGGGTTTGGAGTCTAGGAAACGGATTGCAGATGACATACGGAGACAGTTTAAGGTACGGGCGGACGCGGCATACAGTGTGCTTTCGAAGTCTGGGATGCGGTTTTCTCGTCCTGATGCGCCGTTTTATCTGTTTCCTAAGGTTGATGGCTTGGATTCTGAACGTTTCGCCCTAGACCTCCTGGACAGGGGGGTTGCTGTGGCTCCCGGAACCGCCTTCGGAGATTACCGTGAATACTTTAGGATAGCCTTAACTGTTGGCGAAGACAAGATTAAAGAGGGCTTGGAGAAGCTCTGTGAGGCTCTACCTTGAGAGTAGCGGTTATTGGCGCGGGGAAGATGGGTCGATGGTTCACGCGGCTCTTTAAGAATGAAGGCTTTTCTGTAGTTGTTTCTAGCCGAACCCGAAGCAAGGCAGATGCTCTGGGAGCAGAATTTGGGGTTGAAGTAGCCCGCAGCAACGCGCAAGCTCTTGATGGAGCTGACTGGATTCTGCTATGCGTTTCATTGGACAGCCTAGAACCTGTATTACATGAGATTGGTTCTCATGTTCGTCCCGATCAGGTTGTAATGGACATCGGCTCTATCAAGAAGATTCCCGTGAATCTGCTGCATGCGTATGTGGAGCATGGCGTAACGTTGGGTACGCATCCTGTGTTTGGTCCAGGCGCAAAAAGCCTTAAAGGACAAAATTTTGTTCTTACTCCAGTAGGCGATGAGGAAGAAAGGTTTGCTGGGGAGTTCGGGGGCTGGCTGGAGGCGCGGGGCGCAGCAGTGTCTGTTCTGTCTCCTAAAAAGCATGACCTGTTGATGTCTTTGGTTTTGGGTTTTCCCCATTTTGTGGGTTTGGTTGCCGGCGACACTCTGATGGATGATGCAGATTTTGTTGGTGCTAAGGCGGTGGGCGGAGCCACGTACAAGCTGTTGTTGACTTTGGCTGAAGCCGTCTCTTCTGAGGAGCCCGTTTTCTATTCAAATCTTCACATGAGCTTGCCTGAGATGCAAAAGATTGAGGGCTTGTTCTTGAGTAAGGTGGAGGAGTGGCTCAAGTTAGTTAAAAAGAAGGACTGTGCTGGCTTCTCAGGTAAGATGCAGCAGGTTAAAAAGCGGTTGAAGGAACTGGACCCCGAGTATGAGCGGGCTTATCGGGCTATGTACAGGCTTTTGGACGATGGTTCCTAGAGTTTGAAGTTGGTTTTGTTGGCTGCCTTGTATGAGCCAAGAATTTTTATGAATAACGTTTTGTCTCTGATGCTTTCCAGTGCTTGCTGGCACATCTTTTCTGTTCTGTGCCCCTCAAAATCTAGGTAGAAATGGTATTCCCATGGAGTCTGCTTGGTTGGTCTAGACTCTATTTTTGTCAGGTTTATGCCTCTGTCAGCAAACTCCTTCAAAACTTTGTGTAGCGCTCCGGGGATCGATTTGGCTGCAAAAATTATCGAGGTTTTGTCCTCGCCAGAATATGGTGAATCCTGTTTGTCTAGGACAAAGAATCTGGTAGAGTTGTTTTTTGTGTCCTCTATTTCTCTTTCGAGTATGGTCATGTCGTAGATTTGGGAGGCTCTTTCGCTGGCTATGGCTGCGGCGTCCATCATCTGTTCTTCTTTAATCATCTTCACGCTGCCTGCGGTGTCAAATGTGGAGATTGCTTTGAGTTTGTGCTGCTCCAGAAATTTTCGGCATTGCGCTAACGCTTGGGGGTGACTGTAAACTGTTTTGATTTGGTTGATGCTGGTGCCTTCATGCGCTATGAGGCAGTGGCTGACTCGGATAATTATCTCCCCGCAGACTTTGAGGTCGTACTCCAGAAACAGGTCATAAGTGCGGTTTACGCTGCCCTCGATAGAGTTTTCGACGGGAACAACCCCATAGTCCACGTCCCCAGTTTTTACGCTCTCGAAGACATCATCAAAGCTTTTGTAGGGCTTCACTTCTACATCCTGACCAAAAAAGCTGTAAACAGCCATCTCACTATAAGCGCCAAGCTCACCCTGAAAAGCAACCCTCAACGCAGATTCACCGCTTACCAATCTACTATTTGACTGGGAAGCCAGAATAAAATGCTTTACCTTGTGATGTTTTTATGAACGCGTGGTGACTAAAAGATTTTGAACTGGAATACGTTGTTTGTGCGATAGTGATAAATGGTTTCTAGTTAATGTTTAGTGTGTGGTGTTCTTGGATATTCAGTTGGATGACAAAGACCGAAGAATCTTGAATTTGCTTCAGGAGAATTCAAGAACTTCTTACATGCACATAGCCGACGAGTTGGGCGTCAGCGAGGCTACTGTAAGATATCGCGTCAAAAACTTGATTGAAAACGGGGTCATCAGCCGATTCACTGTTTTGCTTAATCCAAGAAAAATCGGTTATCCTATAACAGGCATATTACTGGTTAAGATAGCTCCTGACCATTTTGATGAGGCATCTAAACAGATAAGCGATTTAGATGAAACGCGTCATGTTCTGCAGAACACTGGCGAATACAACATCGTAGCGGTAGTCAAAGCACGAGATTTAGAGCATCTGGGCGACCTTAGAAAAAGGGTGGAAGCGATAGAGGGCGTTAGAGAGTTGTCTCTTTCTGCTGCAACCCGACTGATAAAAATCGACCCATCCTTTATTCTGTAACAAACCCCAATTTTTGCGAAATTCGTAAATTAAATAGCATTTTTTCCTGAAAACAGTAAACACTTTAATATCATCGCACCATCCGTTATGGATATGCAACAAGAACCCAAAACAAACAACAAAACCAGCAACAGCAAACTTGTTCGGGCACTCTTCTTTATAGCAGGTACAATCACGCTTGTTCTTGGAGCCGTCGGAATTGTGTTGCCTGTTTTGCCTACCACGCCCTTCCTGCTGCTTGCTTTAGCCTGCTACTGCAGAAGCTCCGAGCGGATGACCCGCTGGATGCTAAACAACAGGTACTTCGGAAAATACATCCGAAACTACACGGAAGGAAAAGGAATCCCGCTTAAAACAAAACTGTTTGCACTAGTCATCCTATGGACTACAATAGTTATCTCCGCAATCTTCGTAATACCCATACTTCCGGCACAGATAGTCCTGTTCGTGGTTGCAGCTGCAGTAACATTACATCTGGTTAGGCTGCCAACATATCGTAACTAAACCCAAACAGTTCTAAACTCTATTTTCTTGCTCTACGCTTCGCAAGCTCCGGCAACTTCGCTAACGTCTTTTTCAACACTTCTATGCTGTCCAAGTATTCTTGGATGTCTATGTGCTCGTTGGGTGTGTGGTCCAGCGTTGAGTCTCCGGGTCCATAAGTGACCACCGGAATCTTCAAGGCGTTACCCAGAACATTCATGTCGCCTGTACCCGTTTTCCTTGAGAAAGAAGCATAATTCAAGGTGGTCTTTCTTATGCCCCAAGCCAAAGCACGGACAATAACGGATCTGCGGTCAGCCTCAAAAGCTTTGGCAACATCCACCTGCTCCACAGCCACCGTAACCTTCGGGTTAGTCGACTTGTAACGGTCAATCTTCCGTGTTACTTCATCAAACACCTGCTCAGGAGATAGCTGAGGCGGAATACGCAACTGAATAAGAATCTCGCAATGTGACGGAATAAACGAGGCAGAACTGTTGCCGCCCTTAATTCCAGTCAAACAGGAAGTAATCGAGTAGAAGCGGCTCTTCAGTTTCTCCTCACGCATATGAAGCCTGTTGATTTGCTTCCAAAAATCCATAGCCTTCTCAATTGCGTTATCAAAAAGCCAAGGAGCAGCAGAATGACCAGAAGGCGTCTCAACAGTAACCTTCACAGTCAAGATGCCCTTATAGCCGAAAACAACCTTCTCCAAGCCGCTTGGCTCACCAAAAATGGCGTACTCGGGCTGGATTCCTTCTTCAACAAAATGCTGAATCCCTGTTCCTCCCTTCTCCTCGTCCACTACGCCAACAATAAGAATCTTGCCCGGAAAACCCCCATCAACAAAGTTGGAGGCAGCCACAATCATTGCAGCCAATGGGCCCTTCGCATCCACCGAGCCCCTGCCAAAAAGTTGTCCATCCTCAACACGGACAGGAATCTTTCCCTCAACAGTGTCCATGTGCCCACACAACAAAACAACCGGAGAGCCCTCGCCGATTTCTCCGATAACGTTTCCAACCTCGTCCCTGTGAACACGGAAACCAAGCTTCTTCATCTCGTCAGCCAAGAACAGGGAAATCTCTTCTTCGTTGCCTGATGGACTGTAAATCTTTATCATGCGTGTCAGCAGATCAACCGCGTAGTCGTTGCTCATCTGTTCTCCTTCTCCAGAGCCGAATCCAGAACCTCAACAACCTTGTCAATTTGCCCCTTCTCGATGACCAAAGGCGGCAGAAACCGGACAACGTTTCTTCCAGCATCCAAAACAAGGACGCCCTGTTCCATGCAATCAAGCAGTATGTTGTAAACGTCAAACCGCAGCTCCATACCAATCATGAGACCTAAACCGCGAACCTCCCTGACAATCTTGTATTTTTCTGCTAAACCGTTCAGCTTACCCTTGAAGTAACCTCCAAGAGTCGCAGCACGCTCAGGCAACCGCTCCTCAACAAGCACATCTATTGCAGCAGAAGCCGCGGCACAAACCAACGGATTACCACTAAACGTGCTAGAATGTTCTCCACGCTGAAAAGCCGCCATAACCTCTTCCTTCGCAAAGGTTGCACCCATTGGCAAGCCGCCAGCAACAGACTTTGCCAGACACATGATGTCAGGAACCACGTTCCAGTGCTCGCAGGCGAAAACTTTTCCTGTGCGACCAAAACCAGTCTGCACCTCATCAAGGATTAGTAAGACACCTTTTTCGTCACAGATTTCTCGTAGTCCGAGAAGAAAATCGTCTGAATTAAGCAGAATTCCGCCTTCTCCCCTGACAGGCTCCACAAGAACCGCAGCCGTCTCGTCAGTAATCGCAGCCTTCACTTTCTCTAGGTTGTTTGGCGGAACATGCTTGAAGCCCGGAACCAGAGGCATGAACGGATCACGGTACTTCTTTTTCCAAGTTGCAGAAAGCGCACCCATAGTCTTGCCGTGAAATGCGCCCATCATCGAGATTATCTCAGGCTTACCCGAATATTTTCGGGCTAACTTGATGGCGCACTCGACTGATTCGGCACCGCTGTTCGAAAGAAACACCCTGTCCATTCCTTTAGGTGCTAAGCCAATAAGTTTCTGTAGAAGTTCTGATCGGGCATCGTTATAGAATGATGCATGGCAGGCAATCAGTTTCTCCGCCTGCTTCTGTATCGCCTCAACAACTTTTGGGTGGCAGTGACCGACAACAGCGACTCCGTAGCTGCCTGTGCAGTCTATATACTCGTTGCCGTTGATGTCCCAAACTAGGGCTCCCTTGCCACGTGTTATAACTCGGTCTCGTTTGGCAAAAGTCTGTGCCATAATCTTTTCTTCAAGTTCAACTACTTCTTTTTCATTCACGGGTTATCACCGTACCACCATCATGCTTCAACGCAGAAGAAATCGGAGCCTTCTTAATGCCTGAACAGATAACAACTTCTCCGACACCATTTTTGAGAGCTTCCTGAGCCGCATAAACTTTCGTTATCATTCCGCCTCCAATCTTTTTCAGTTTACTCTCAACATCCTCAGCAGACAGCTCCGAAACCAGTTTGCCATCCAACATTAAGCCTTCCACGTCCGTCAACAGAACCAGCTTGTCTGCCTTCAAAGCGCCGGCAATGTTGGCTGCGGTTCGGTCAGCGTCAACGTTTAGTGGCTCAAACTCTTCGCTTACGGCAACAGGGGAAACCAGCGGCACGTAGCCGTTATCAAGTAGTAATTTTAGCAATGAGGCGTTGACTTGGTTAACCTTTCCGGTGTATCCGCCGTCGATAACCTGTTTTCTTCCCTGTTCATTAACTATAATTAGCCGTTTCTTTCGTTCTGCACGTAAAAGGTAACCGTCCAAGCCTGAAAGCCCCACAACTGGTATCTCCTGCTTCTGTAGGGCGGAAACGAGTTTCTTGTTGATTCGTCCAGCCATAACCATTGTGAAGATTTCCATGGTCTCCTTATCGGTGTATCTGCTGCGGAAGCCTGTTGGCGAAAAAACGAACTGCTGTTCCTTGCCCAGTTTTGAGGCTACTTCTGTGACGCCTTTTCCTCCACCATGAACCAGAACCAGCTGGTGCTCGGAAAGAACATTCTTTATGTCTGCTACTATTTCGGGTGGCACCTCTTTGAGGATGCTCCCTCCAACCTTCACTACAATCAGCATTTTTCTATCACATCGGATGGTAACCTTGACATTCTAGCCCGGTTGTTTCTTCATAACCGAACATAACGTTCATGCACTGTACGCCCTGACCAGAAGCTCCCCTCATGAGGTTGTCAATTGCTGAGAACGCGATTATCCTGTTGGTGCGTGGGTCCAGCTCGAAGCCGATGTCTACAAAGTTTGTTCCCATGGTAATTTTGGGGTCAGGCAGCTGGTACGGGCCCTTCTTGAATTTCACAAACCGTATGAAGTGCTCGTTCTGGTACATGGAGCGGTAAAGCTTCCAAACATCCTTTGTTTCTAGGGGAGTCTTGAGGAAAGCATGAATTGTGGAGAGTATGCCCCTGATCATGTTTACTGCGTGGGGCGTGAAACAGACCGTTACTTTTTCATCTGTTAGCAGGTTCAGTTCCTGCTCAACCTCTGCAACATGCCTGTGATCATTTACTTTGTATGGTCTTACGCCTCCAGCCCTTTCAGGATGATGAGAAGCAACTGTGGGTTTTTGTCCTGCACCCGAAGAGCCAATCTTCACGTCAGCAACTATCCTGTTCTTTTCTATGGCTCCAGCCTTTACGAGCGGCGCCAACCCCAGAATCGTGGCAGTGGACATGCAGCCTGGACAACCGATTAAGCGGGCTTTCTTGATTTCTTCGCGGTGAAGCTCAGGGCAACCATAAACTGCCTCCTGCAGCAGCTCTGGGTGAGTGTGTTTCCATTTGTACCACTTGTCGTAGTCTGCCGGGTTTTTGAGGCGGTAGTCTGCACTCATGTCGATAACTTTTACTCCAGTTTCAAGCAGTTGCGGAACTAGCTCCACTGATTTGCCGTGGGGCATCGCAGCAAAAACTAAGTCGCAGCTGTCTGCTACTTGGGAGATGTTTGGGGGCGTGAATTTCAGTTGTGTTGCGCCTCTGAGGTTCGGGTGAACCGTGAAGACGAATTCTCCTGCGTTTGCGCGTGATGTTACTGTAGTTAATTCAACTTTTGGGTGGGGAATCAACAGTCTTACGAGTTCTCCGCCCACGTATCCTGAACCGCCAATTACTCCAACCTTCATTTTTTATTCCTCTTCTATTCGGAATCGATTATGCTTTGGGCTCCCTTAAGTAGTGCCTCTGCGATGTTTATGCCCGCAGCTAATCGGGTTTGTTCCCAGAATTCGGGACAAGCGTTAGTTTCATGGAACATGATGTTGTGCTTGTTTTGTTCCATGTTTTCTTCGATGACTTTTTGGATGTTCAAGTAAGCGTCTTGGCTCTTGTAGTTTTCAAAAGCCGCTTCCAGCTTCTTGTTCCATGCTGGAAAGTTTGTCCGCTTAGTCTTGTCACTTTTAACGTTTTTTACAGCACCAAAGGACGGTTCAAGTTTGTCGAACTCTTCTTTAAGGTACTCGTCGTCAATGGCCTTGTTGTCGCCAACCTCGACCATGGCATCAAAAGCTAACAGGTATGCTTTGCTGTCTCCTCCCATGGCTGCTCCGGCTCTGGCTGAAACGTCTCTGATGTGCTGAGGCAATGTTACTCCGATAACCATGTTGCCCAAGAAAGTGTTTGTCCTGAAGTCCTTGAATCCTGCCCGCGCCAACGCTGTAGGATAACAGTATGGCTTTTTTTCGCATTCTTTGGTGACTATGATTCTTAAGTCGTAGAACCATTTTTGGACAAGATTCTGAGCGAGAACTCCCACCGGATTAATTATTGAGGGCTCAACTTCCCGGAGAATCTGTACCAATTCTTCACGTTCTTTAGCGAGTTTAACGCTTTTTCCGTGAGTTCCAGCGTCTGGTTTAACTACAATATTGTTGACAAGTTCATTCTCTAGCAAATCTGCTATGTCTTCTTCGTTGTGTATTTCTCGTCCATCCAACGTTTTTTCGTTAGAATCAACTGGAACATAAACCGTGTCAGGAATCCTGATTCCAGCCTGCCAAAAATGAAGCAAGCTCCTTAATTTGCTAAAGCATGCATATTCTACACATTGAGGATTTATTACGTGTTTGCCGAAAGCCTCCAAAACATTGGCTGCGAAGAGCCTTCTGTTCTTGCTTTGTGCACGGTTCAAAACTACTTTGATGTCTTTTAGAATGTTGGTGTAATCTTTTCCTCTGGTTCGGAGCTTGTAACCGTTTCCATCAAAGCGAACAGCAACTTTACGGAATGGAATGTAAACCAGGTCGATTCCCATCTCTTCCGCAGTCAGTTTGATGCCTTTCTCGTCGGTTTCGGAGCTCTCAAACAAAATACCGATGCTCATTTCTGTTGGCTCATCCTCGCTTCAAATGTTTATTATATCCATAGCTGTTTCTCGGTCTACTTCTTTTCTGTTTCGCATGTAAACAAATAAAAAGAAATAATGGGGGGAACCTATTCGCCCCAGTCTTCCCCTTCAATTCCTAGCTCTTTAAGTTCGACGCAGTCTCCCTTGTTTTCTGTTACTTCGAGTTCAAGCCCGCAGCTTGGGCAGCTTAGAATCTCTCCCTTCATGACATCCTCTGGGACTTCGATTTCCGCGTCGCAATCAGGACAGTTTGCTTTCTTCACAACTTACACCTCTTTGGTTTAAAGTGAGCCATTATAGAAAATGTTGCTATTTATAAGAATTTCGGATTAATAACTGAAGGTTTTGCAGTTTTTCCAACTTATTATACGAAATTCGTAGGATTGGTGCTGTAACCGTCAAAAAATCTCAACAGCAAATATTCGAAGTCAGGGTGAGAAAAGGGGAGATGGGATACGGAAATCGTTATGAATTCGCCGCAAAACGTTCAGAAACCGTTAAATTTTTCCGTAACTGTACTGTAGTGAACGTGGAAAAAATGGACGATACTGACAAGGCGATAATCGAAATTCTGAAGCATGATGGTCGCGCCACCTACAGCGACATCGGAAAGAGGATTGGCTTGTCTGAGGGGGCTATTCGGAAGAGGATCAAGGCTCTTGTTGATTCGGGGGCGATAAGGCGATTCACTGTCAAAGTTGGACTCACGGAAGGTGCTGAAGCAATCGCTTTGCTTTCGGTTGATCCGTCTTTGCCGACTTCGGAGGTTTCTCAAGCGCTGAAAAAGTTCTCTAACGTTGAAACGGTCTACGAAATTACTGGAGAATACGACATCGCGGTCACCATATCGGGTTTGAACATAACCGAAGTCAACGAATGCCTGGAAAGGATACGGCGGCTTAAGGGTGTTGCCAACACAAACACCATGATAGTCTTACGTAGCTGGTAATCTTCAATCACAATACCGATTACGGTTTCAGAAACAAACGTAATCTTTTCGTATTCTACACAATCAGTTTTTACATAAAGTATATATATTTGTGCGTTTTGTATTCTTCCGAAACCTAATTAACAAAACAGTGTGAAAAAGGAAGGCTCACCGAAGTGGAAGACCAATATGTTAACGAACAGGGGCAAAAGCTACTGGAGAAACTGAAAAGGGAAGGCATTCTTCCAAGCCCCTACAACTTCGCTAACTACAAAGCTCCCTCCCTAGACGAATACATTGTGCACGATAGCACTCTACGAGAGGGAGAACAAACCCCTGGTGTCATATTCAGTATAGAGGACAAACTGAAAATCGCCAGGAAACTGGACGAGGTTGGCGTCCCGCAGATAGAATCAGGATTCCCAGCCGCCTCAGAAAAACAGAGAAAATGCGTCGAAGCACTAGTTGACATGAACTTGGACGCTCAGTTGTCTGCTTTCGCCCGCGCAAAGAAGGAGGACATTGATGTTGTGGCGGACAGTGGAGCCGACGGCATTGTGCTCTCGTTATCTATTTCTCCGTATCACAGGGAATACAAGTTCAAGGGCATGAGCAAAGAAACGTATCTGGAAAAGCTTGAGGAACACATCAGCTACGCAGAAAGTTACGGACTCTACATCATATACAGCGCAGAGGACACAACCAGAGAAAACGACCTAGACTTCCTGAAAAAAGCATACAAAACAGCAGAAGAAGCAGGAGCAGACAGAGCACGAGTAGTTGACACTCTGGGATGCGCAAGCCCAAACGGAATGGCATATCTAGTCAAAGAAATAGGAAAAGAACTGGAAATCCCCATCGAAGTGCACTGCCACAACGACCTCGGCTTAGCACTAGCAAATTCGTTGGCATCCGTAGAAGCTGGCGCCTCAACAGTATCAACATCCGTTAATGGCTTAGGCGAACGTGCTGGAATAGCAATGACCGAAGAAATCATTCCCGCCCTACATATGCTCTATGGAACAAGCATCTTCGAGATGAACCAACTAACTTCCTTATCAAATCTTGTTCAAGAGATTTCGGGAATAAAGATGCCCCCTCACAAGCCATTAACTGGTGATAACGTGACTGCTCACAGTTCGGGAATACATCAGCATGGCGTTCTCGTTAACCCAACAACATATGAGTTTTATCCGCCCAGAATGATGGGACAGAAACGAAAAATTTACATCGACGAGCTGGGAGGCAGGCATGGAATCATCTACGTGGCGAAAGAGCTTGGCATCGAAATCTCTGAGGAGACTGCACGAAAGGTTCTTGAACGCGTAAAGGCGTCCTTTTCTTCTGGGGAACGGCGAAGTTCTTACACGCCCGCCGAAATCAAACAACTAATAGACGAAATCGAAAAGTGTTGAAAAAGATGGCTTCTACACTAACTGAAAAAATCTTGGCAAACGCTTCACACCAGAAAGAGGCGGTTGCAGGAGATTTTGTTGTAGCAGACGTAAGCTATGCAATGGCCCATGATTCAACTGCGCCGTTGGCAATCGAAAGCTTCAGCAAAATCACGGACAAAGTCTTCGACAAAGACCGAGTGATAATAGTGTTTGACCACTTCTTTCCTGCGCCAACAGTAGCAGGGGCAACACTGCACCAGAAATCAAGAAAATTTGTTATGGAACAAAACATTTCC
>Ga0307423_1001263_pt1 | contig 15503 bp, 17 predicted proteins | sample SalMarWE160310MG_FD_202154 | JGI IMG/M metagenome (GOLD analysis project Ga0307423, IMG submission 202154) | Salt marsh sediment microbial communities from the Plum Island Ecosystem LTER, Massachusetts, United States - WE1603-10 | ecosystem: Environmental > Aquatic > Marine > Intertidal zone >...
ACGGCATCACAGGTCTGAGCCGCAGACTCGAGCAACTTGGTTTTCTGGGTTTCGGATAGGGAGGCGTCTATTTCGAGCCAAAGTTCTTTCATTTGGATTCACCGAGAATATTCATGGCTTCGTCAACGGATGCCTCTTTGTGGACTAGGGCTGAAAGAGCCTTAACCATTTTAGTTGGATCCTCGTGCTGAAACACGTTTCTGCCGATTGAAAGACCTGCGCCTCCAGCAGTCATGGAATCTTTTACCATCTGCAGAACATCCCTTGTGGTCTCGGCTTTTGGTCCACCCGCAATAATAACTGGAACATGGCAACTGTCGACAACAGCTTTGAATGATTCAGCATCGCCGGTGTAGTTTGTTTTTATTATGTCTGCTCCCAGCTCTGCTCCTAGGCGGGCTGCGTGAGCAACAACTTCAAAGTCATGAGAATCTTTGATGTTTGGTCCTCGGGGATACATCATAGCCAGCAGCGGCATGCCGAAGTCGTCGCAGTCGCAGGCTACTTTACCCAACGTTGCGAGCATACTGTCTTCCTGTTTAGCGCCCACATTAACGTGAACCGAAACAGCATCAGCCCCCAATCGGACAGCATCGTCTACAGAGCCGATTTGAACCTTATTGTTTGGGTCAGGACAACGTACCGTAATTCCGGACAAGTGAATAATCAATCCAGCGTTTCCAGTGTCAACGGTTTTTGCTATTCCCCGGTTTAGGAGAACTGCGTCAACGTCTCCAAGCAGCAGCTTGTCGATTGTGGCTTGCATGTTCACTAGTCCCGTGACTGGACCGATTGTTACGCCGTGGTCCATGGGAACAATCACTGTCCTGTTGTCGCTTCGGAAGATTCTTTTTAATCGTCTTTTTTTACCTGATTCCAAAGGTTTCATTCTCCTTTAGATGAACTTCTTTACCTTCAAGTATTCCGCGTTAAGGACGCCACATCCAGCAGCTCCACGTATAGTATTGTGCCCCAGAGCAATAAATTTGACCCCATCGAACACAGAGTCCCTTCGGATTCTGCCAACAACCGTGCTCATACCATTGCCCTCCATCCTGTCCAATCGGGTCTGCGGACGATCATCCGCCCACGTAACAATAACGGGTTTTTCGGGAGCTGAAGGAAGCTTTAGTTTTTGGGGTTCGCCGACAAAGTTTTCCATAGCCTCAGCTACAGCATTGGGCTCAGCCTTCTTTTTTGTCTCCACGAAAACTGCTTCCATATGACCATCAATTGTCGGTACCCTGTGGCAGCTGGATGATACCTTGAAGTCTGCTGGTTTTGAGGCTGTGCCTAGAATCTTCTGTGTTTCTGACTCCATCTTCGGTTCTTCTCCTCCGATGAAGGGGATAACGTTATCCACTATGTCAAGGGAGGCTACGCCTGGGTATCCAGCGCCTGAGATTGCCTGCATCGTAGACACTATGAGGCTTTTGATGCCAAACACGTCAAAGATTGGCTTCAGGGGCAATGTTAGAACGGTTGTGCTGCAGTTGGGGTTTGTTACGATGGCGCCTTCCCACTTCCTTGTTCTGCGCTGTTCTTCGATGAGGCTTACGTGGCTGCAGTTTATTTCTGGGTTCAGCATTGGAACGTCAGGGTCCATTCTGTGTGCAGAGGCGTTGCTAACCACAACGTACCCTGCTTTAGCGAATTCTTCTTCGACCTTTCCTGCAACATCAGAGGGCAACGCTGAGAAGACTATGTCAACGTCCTTTACTGCACTTGGGTCTATGTCTACGACTTCCATTGGGGCTACAGCTTCAGGAACTGGCGTTGATTGCCGCCATCTGGATGCTTCACCGTATGTTCTTCCTGCGCTTCTTTCTGAGGCTGCAACAGTTGTAACCTCGAACCATGGGTGTCCATCTAGCAGTTGGACGAAGATTTGTCCGACGTTTCCTGTTGCTCCTAATACAGCTGCTTTCAACATTTTTTAGTCACCTTTTAATGCGTCCCTAACTAAGTTTAGGACTTTCTCTTTTTCCTCCCATTCCACAAACAGGAGGATACTTGACGTGATTGTCATCAAGCCGAATATGTTAACTGAGTTTACTCTCAGAGCCTCAGATATTCTTCCTGTGAGACCCGGAGTCTTCTCTAAGCCAACACCCTTGATTGTGATGAACGCTAATTGCTTTCTAACAGACATAGCCAACGTCTCTGGATGAGATATTATTATTTCATGAATCTTTTCCAAGAGCAGATTTGAATCTGCGTTCTCTGAAGTGTATAGTATCAAGGAGTCATAATTCAAGGATAATCCTAGCAGTTCTGCATGATTTTTCACTGTTTCACTCAGCTCTTTTATAACCTGAGGCTGCTCGGAGACGCCCTTGCCTACAACAGTGATTAACATTGCAGGAGACGAGCTTGTCAATTCAACATTCAAGTCGTTTGATAGTGCTCCTGTGATTAGAGTTCCCTCCGCATTCAGATCTCCATGACTGTGCCTGATTACCCTAACCTTTACTGACGCATCCTTGTATCGCAATGCCTTCCTGTGAATGAATTTTGTGCCTGAATCCGCTAATCCAACCAAGGTGCCCACATCAATCTCTGGAAGCCGCTTAGGCTTACCTATTACCTTAGGATCGGCTGACATGATTCCTTCTGCGTCAGTAACAAGGATGAGTTCATCTGCATCTAAAGCATTCGCTAAGATGAATGCGGTTGTATCACTTCCTCCCCTGCCCAACGTAGTTACCCGATTATCCTTGGTCCTACCCACGAAACCCGCAATCACAGGGATGATGCCTTCCTCGACGATGGGAAGCACGTTCTGTTTAGCACGCTCGTAACATGTATCCAAGATGGGGTTGGCGTCTGAGAACGAGTCGTCTGTTATGATTGGCCATTCTGGGTCATGTGGATCCACGTAACGGGAGTTCACTCCCTGTGCCTTTAATGCAGCAGCAATGATTCTGATGCTGGTTCTTTCGCCCATGGCTAGAATTTCGTCTAAATCTTTTTTATGCAACTTGCCGTTAGAGCTGTTTTTGGCTGCCTGAAAGAGCGTGTCGGTTGTTTTTCCCATAGCCGAAACGATAACAACAATTTGGGTACCCTTCTTTGCTTCTTCAGCAACTGCCGTAACTGCCCTCAATATCCTTTCATTGTCTGCGAGGCTGGAGCCCCCAAACTTGACCACGATTCTTTTGCGGTTTTTTTCATTATTTTGTTTCATAACAACTAAACCATCCAAGAAGCCCAGAAAGCTAAAGACGTTAAATTTCAGCTAGCTGGGATTAATTATAAAAGAAATAGCCAAAGCTATAGAAATGCCAAAAAGTGTTCGTTGATGTCGTCAAGTGGCTATTCATAGACCTGGTTTCCTTGATTGACACCAAAAACCACTTCTGGTATAAAAAATTATCGTATAGAAAAAATGGAGGCAAAAGACGACTTCAAAGTACGCCTGTTGCCTATTGAGTGCTTGAATGTTTAAACATGTTTTCTAAGGTGTTCTTTTGCTTCGTTGACGCTTTGGAAACAGTATTTGATTTCCTTGAAGCTCTGCCTCAACGTGATAACATCCTTTCTTACCTCAGCAGGCGTCCTCTTGCCCTTCACGACATCCAAAATCAAGGAACAGAGGCACTCTATGTCTTTTTCTTTGAAGCCTCTCCGGGTCACATCATGGAAACCTATCCTTAGACCAGATGGGTCACCACGGTTGTGCTGGTTATCGTAAGGCAAAAGATTCTTGTTCAGAATAATGTTAGCATCCTCAAGACTGAACGCGAGTTTCTGTCCGCCACCATACTCCCGAACATCAACGGTGATCTGGTGGGAACAAGTAAATCCATTCTTTTTTCCCAAAACCTTCACGCCATTCTCGAACAGGCACCTGCCCGCAGTCTGGGCATTTTTGATAGTCTGCTTAGCCAACTCCTTACCGTACAGTTTCAGCTCCAAGGCGGCTAAGCCCAATGCAGGAAGCCGAGCAAGATGAGTGTTCGAAGCACTCAACGGGAAAACTGCATGCTGCACCTTCTTGACTGCCTTTTTCATTCGTTCATCTTCACAGTTTGCGAGGATAACTCCGCCTTGAGGTCCTGGAAATGTTTTGTGAGTTGATGCAGTTATGAAATCCACGCCCTCCCCGAATGGGTCCTGAAACTCGCCGCCAGCAATCAAACCCAAAACATGAGCCGCATCATAAACAACGTAGGCGCCCGTTTCCTTAGCAACTTTAGCCAGTTCCTTAACAGGATGAGGGAACGGAAAGACACTGCCTCCGAAAGTCACTATGCCTGGCCTAGCTGCGTCGATTATTATTGCAGACTTTTCCGCGTCAATGTTCAGCTCGTCTATATCGTAAGCGTGGTTTATGGTTTCTAGCCCCAAGACCTTGCCGGCTAGACCAGAGTAGTCATGAGTGATGTGAGCCCCAGCACTGAGAGGCAAGACTACCATGCGATTATTTTTTGTCGCCAACGAGATGCCTTTGAAGGTTGCAAGATTGGCGTGGGTGCCAGAGACTAGCCGCACGTCAGCCCAGGTGCATCCGAACAAGTTTTTCATCAAATCTGTTGCGTAATCCTCGATTTTTGTAATGTACTTCTGGCCTTGATAGTGCCGTGCTTTAACGTGACCCTCAAGGTCATTCTCTCCTTCGGCGTATCTGGACTCCAAGTCCTGTGATAAGCTTAACATTTCATTTACTGCCGGAGATTTGAGACCCTCGCTTGCAATCAGATTTATGCACTCTTCTCCCCGGTAACGTTCATGGTCTTCGCTGGATTTGATTAATCCGAGAGCTAATTTCAAGAAGTCATCTTCCATCGCCCGTTTTCCTCCCAAACATTTCCTCAGGGCATTGTGTTGCTTTCTGAGCATTACGTCACTTATTTATATTTCTTCACGTGAGAACCGCAGCATCTGCTTGAAGCTTCGATTGACTTAGGCTGACGGTTTCCTGTGAAGAAACGGCTATAGTGTAACTCAATATTTTGATTTCATAAACTTTTTCTTTATTTTCAATACTGTTTAAGTGGGGTAAGCAATGAGCAAACGGAAACTCCACTATGGAGTGCGCCTAACCACGGACCAGCTCAGATACTTGAGGACTGTCGGTAAGCCGTCAGAATGGATACGTGAAGCAGTAGACGAAAAGAGAAGACGCGAAGAGAAGAACACCAGATTTAAATGAAATGAAGACTGGACACGCAAAACAGCACAAAGAACACAAAGTTCGACCCGACGAACTTGCTGAAACACAAACAAACAATACTTTCAAACTTTTTCCAGACTTTCCAGTCACATTCATTCATGTTGTAACATACTTGTCTAAATGGTTTTGGAAGTGCCTAATCATCAACTACAATCAAATTCTTGGTCAACAGATAGAAAACCAACAGAAAAATGACAAAAAAATTCTTTCTGAAAAAGAGTCGTTTCAAAAAAATGTCGGATTCATCGAAGACCTCTTGCTTCATCCCGACACATTTTTATAGGCGATCAGCAAAATCATCTCATTGAGAGTGGTATTGTGTCGGGATATGACGGTAAAAAACCTGAAACAAGAGAAGAATTCATTAATTTACTTGCGACAGCCAAGAGAGAGGAAAAGAAAATAAGGAAGTCTAAGGGGAGCAGATCGACGAAACCGACAATTAAGGGCACTGCCGAAATCATGGGGATTCACCGTGACACGCTATATCAGTGGATGAGAGAATTTGATGTTGACTTTTCGGATGCCGATGAGAGGGAACTACTTCTCGAAGAAGTCACGAAGCGCAAAGAAGCCACCTATCTTATTGGCGAGGCTTTGATGGGTGAAGGCACAGAGGTTGCCCATGTGGATTTGCTGATTGGAAACAAGGACGGCCCAGTTGGGCAAGCTTTTGCCAACGGTTTGTCGAACTTGTCTGCTGGACACACCCCGCTTTTAGCGGTTATACGTCCGAATCTTCCGCCTAAACCGCATACTCTTCTTGTGCCAAAGGTCACTGTGAAGAACATGGAAGATACAGGGAAAATTTTTGGTCCTGCTCAGGCGGCTGTGGCGAAGGCGGTTGCTGACTCTGTTGAGGAGGGCATTATTCCGAAGGATAAAGTTGATGATTGGGTGATCATCTGCAGCGTCTTTATTCATCCTAAAGCCAAGGATTACCGCAGCATCTACCACTATAATTATGGCGCCACAAAGTTGGCTTTGAGTAGAGCATTGGACAATTATCCGTCGCTAGAAAAACTCATGTATGACAAAGACAGGGCGAAGCATCCGATAATGGGCTTTAAAGTTCCTAGGCTATGGAGACCGCCTTACCTGCAGATAGCTCTGGACAATCCTAACTTGGAGGGAGCCAAGAAAATCATAAATGAACTGCCGGAAAGCGACAGAATAATCTTAGAAGTGGGTACGCCTCTGCTGAAGAAGTATGGTGTGAACGTCATCCGCGATCTGAGGAAAATTGCTAAAGACATGTTCATCGTAGCTGACCTGAAGACATTGGATGTCGGAAAAGTGGAGGTTGACATGTCATTTGAGGAGACAGCCGACGCAGTTGTAGTCGCTGGCTTGGCGACCACAGAGACTATCGACAAATTCATCAAAGAAGCAAAACGGCTGGGAATCTACGCAATAATGGATCTGATGAACGTCGACGACCCAATAGCCAAACTAAAGTCACTCAAAAGATTGCCTGATGTTGCGATTCTTCACCGTGCCATAGATGCGGAGAAAACGGGCAAAACACGCTGGGAGATAATCAAGGAGATGCGGCAGACATTCAAGGATCAGAAGTTTCTGGTAGCTGTTGCGGGCGGTATAACTCCGGAGACAGCGCCTGAAGCGTTGGCAAATGGTGCAGACATCATCATTGTGGGACGCTACATAACGCAGTCCAAGGATGTGGAGCGGGCAACCAGAGAGTTCTTGAAGTGCACACGCGATATGGCGGAAGACATTGACCTCTTCAGGGTACACGTAGAGTAAAAGGAACAAAACCCTTTTTTCTCCCCTTTGTTTGTTTCTAGGATTTATTGGCTATTGCATCGATTTCTACTAGAACCCCAGCCATGAGGCCTGCTTGGGCTGTAGTTCGCGCTGGCGGGTTAACCTCAAAGTATCTGTTGTAGACCCTGTTGAAAGATTGAAAGTCGCTGAGGTTACTGAGGTACACAGAGGTTTTCACGACATCATTCAGTGTCAGGTTTATGCTTTCGAGAATATTCTTTAGGTTCTCTAGCACCTGAACTGTTTGCGCCTCAATTCCGCCCTCAACAAGCTTTGAGGTTTCGGGGTCAATAGGGATTTGGCCAGAGACAAAAACGAAGCCGCCGCTGATTACAGCCTGCGAGTATGGTCCTACAGGCGTGGGAGCCTTTTCTGTGAAAACAGTTTTTTTGGACAACTAAACATGCCTCATTTAGATACAAGAGGTTGAGTTTAATTAATAAACAGATATTTTAAATCTAGGAAAATAATATAACAAAAAGGTTGGTGAAAAAAAATGCCAAAAATTAAAGTAAACGCAAAATGGGTACAAAATGTTCAGTCAATCGCAGATAACTCGCGAGGCCATAGCATGGTTTTGGACTTGGGAACCGCGAAAGGCGGAGACAATACAGGACCATCAGCACTGGAATTAGCGATTATGTCATTGGCTGACTGCGCCGTGACAATATTTGCTGATGTTTGCAAACAGAGCAACGTGGAAATCAGCAAAATGGATGTCGTTGCAGAGGCAGACAAGCCCGCAGATTCGCCTAAGTTGAACGGTGTGAACCTGAAAATCACTGTAACGTCAAAAGCGAGAAAACAGAAACTTGATGCGGTCTGGAGAAGAACTGAAGCAAACTGTCCAGTTGTATCTATATTCCAAGACAACATACCCATAAAAATCGAGTTCGAAACAATCGCTGAGTAACTCTCTTTATTCAGCGAATCTTAATCCCCGAAAGGTCTTTTTTAGCGACCTTTCTAGGTCGCGTCAGTATTTGAAAGCGACTTTTCATTGAAGTTTGTTACTTTCACTTTCACTCGGGTCTGTTCAGGGTAATCTTGTTCGTTGAATCGCCGGTCTTTTAAGCCTCTTCAGCAGAACCGAGAGCCGGTGCATGGTTTGGAGAGGTTTCGTTGCCGAAGAGTCTTCACGAATGTTCTGAAGCAGTGCAAAGAGACAACAAAAAACTATGAAGGCTCAGAGGAAACCCTGAAGCACATTCTTCAGGTAGAGGAAAAATTGAAGAGACTAGTTGCCGAGCTGAACTAGCAAAAAGGTTTTTAGCTCAAAGGAAACCCTGTCAAAGATTAAGAGAACGGGTTTGCCATGAGATTTGTTGATGCTCACATTCACCTTGCAGACAATGATTATGCACAGAATGTTGGAGAAATCGTGGAAGAGGCAAGACGGTCAAACGTTTTGGGTTTGGTCGCCAATTCTATGGACTTGGAATCAAGTCATCGAAGCCTCAAGTTAGCTGAGGAGCACCCTAATCATGTGTATGCAGCTTTGGGGGTTCATCCCTGGAACACCAAGCAGTTGAATCCGAACGAAGTGCAGGATACGGTTGATTTGATTCTCAGAAACGCAGAAAACAGGCAAAGAGTGGTTGCGGTTGGCGAGATAGGACTTGACGCCAGTTACTCGGGAAATGGAGAACCTACAGAAATTCAGATGCAAGTCTTTCATGAGATGCTTTCCGTGGCTGAAAAAACGTGTTTACCAGCGATAATTCATTCTAGGGGAACCACTAGCCAAATCGTGAGCCTGCTTCCGTCCTACAAAATCAGAAAGGTTCTTCTTCACTGGTTCAGCCAGCCCCACAGCCTAATACCCACAATCGTGGACCGCAGCTACTACATCACCGAAGGCCCGCCAGTAGTGTTTTCGGGCGGCATCCGCGAAATCGTTAAGCTCATACCCTTAACGCATTTTATGACTGAAACGGATGGTCCAGTTCGTTTCAGGGGACCGTTCAAGGGCAAACTGACTACGCCTTCGTTCATTCCCACGGTAGTTGAAGAGGTGGCTGAGCTGAAGGGAAAGGAGAAAAGTGAGGTTGCTGAGCAGATTTTCAGGAATTTCGTTGATTTTTTTGGTGTAGAAGGCGTAAGGGATAAAAGGCATGATGCGGGGACAATTGATAGCAAAATAAAGTAAGGAACTGCTTACAGAAAAAACGTGGTGACAAAATGGGAAAAGTACGCACTGAACAGGTGAAGAGGTTAGCTCGAGAGATACTGAACAAGTATCCGAACAAGGTTACGACAGATTTTGGAAACAATAAACTGGTTGTGTCCGAGTACACAAACATTTCTTCGACGAAACTAAGAAACAGAGTGGCTGGTTACACAACTCGGCTAGCAGCCATAAGGTATGGTCAAGAAACTTCCGAACCTGATGAAGAAGAATAACGCAAAAGGGAGTTTTGTTCTTCCTTCTTTGTTAATTCCTGTCGAACATTTTTAATAATCATTTATGTATCTTTCATGATAAAACAGAACAACATGAAAAAGAGGGGAAACTGATTGTCAGCGATGGATGGCTATAGAAAAGGCTGGGCTAGCCGTTATCTCAGGGAGGCAAAAGCAGAGTTGATTGCAGCTAAAAATACGCCTTACATGGCAACAGGTTTTATGATGGAAGCACTCTCGAAAGCCCAAGCGGCCATCTACTACAGCCTAGGCGACCCCGCTTTTATTGTGCCGATAGTCCATGAGACGATTCACACCCAACAGCAGGTTGAAGAACCAGTTTTGAATTTTCTCGTTGAAATCGAAAAAGCGCTCCAGCAGTTGGCGCAGAACCCTAAAGTAGACAACGAAAAGACTATGGAACAGGTGAACGATATAATCGAGTTCACGTCTGAGATAGTGGAGCTTTTCGGAGACGAAAGCTCCTAGGTTTATGAGAGAGTTAAAGATGGTCATCAACGTAGAAGTTAGATTTTTGGGGATATTCCAGCGGCTTTCCGGAAAGAAACGTTTCAAGTTGAAGCTGGAGGAACCGGCAACGGTTAGGAAAGCTGTGATGAAGCTTACGGAAACGTTCTCAAGCGAGTTTAAGCAGGTTCTAGTTGACTCGCAGCTTGATGACCCTAGACCAAACGCATTGATTCTTGTTGGAGGAAAGGAGATCAGCGCGTTACAGGGACTTGAAACATTGGTCAAGGACGCGGAGGAGATTGTTTTGGTTCCGATGGTTCATGGCGGTTGATGGCGGTTCTCGAAGGAAAGTGCCATGAACATTCGGGTTGAACAGGGTTTTTGTGCGACTTAGAGGTTTATTGTTTCTTTTTTTGTTCCTCGAGGAGTTGCTTGACACGTTTCTCCATCTTTAACTCGTGGGCATGTTCTGGAGGAGGCGGAGGCAACTGTTTCAGGATTTCTTCCAAGGAAAGCTCTTTCGCGTTAGCCGCATTGTTTTGCTTTCTCTCTTTTGGCATACTTAATACGTTGGTGAAAGTCGCAGATAAGATTGATGCCCCATGAATCGGGTTTTTGTTGAATCTAGGCTAGTTCTGGTTGCAGTATACATTACAGTTTTCTGGTTTGTCCAATTCTAGACTATTGTAACATGATTATTTAGCTGCACGTGAACGTTTTCAACAAAAACTGGCGTTAAATGTAGTTTGATGGGCTATTGCCTTTATATTCTTAATATAGCCTCTGACTAAGCGTTTGGTATTGTTGCCAAGTATCAAAAAGGCTGTCAATATTCGTGTCCTAATTTGTGCTTATGTAAACTCTTGTTTTGATAATGTATATAGATTACAAACCATATACTGCCCGATTGCCCGAGTTGGGGAGCACGCTTGGAAAGGTCTTCAGGGCACAGTTGGTTACCCGGTAGTTGGCTATGGTCTGCTTCACGCGATTACATCAAAGAAGCGGGTTGTGGCTGGCAACTGGATAGCCGACTTTGCTTTGTTGGTCTGCCTAGGCTTTGACCTGACGCGGGCATTCCTATTTTAGGACAAACAAACTTCCAGAGTTTGCTTCTTGAGAGAGAAACTGCAACTAATCGTTTAGTCATGTAACAAGAAGAAACATAAAATTGAGGCTAGGGTATGGATGCTTGTTGGCTACTCTGAATTGGACAGTTGCAGTGCCATAACGAAGGCGTCTTCTCCATCCGCGTAGTAGTTTCTGTTTGTTCGCGCGAGTTCAAACCCCAACTTTTTGTAAAGCTGTATAGCGGGAATGTTGCTTTCCCTAACTTCTAGGTAGCATTCTTTTGCTTTGTAGTTCGCCATGGCTCGCGTCGCTTCTTGAATTAGCTTATAGCCGACTCCTTTCCGGTGATGTCCAGGCAGCACAGCAATGGAGATAACATGACCCTTCTTTGATATTCCCAGCACTTTGAAGCTTGGAATTCCGGTTTCGATGCGGCACATGATGTAGCCCACTACAGTTCTGTTTGCTTCAGCGATGATGAACGTTTCTGGGAAGCGTTTGTACAGATTCATGAAAAAGAGGGTTGAGTAGTTTTCAGGAAGACATTCTCGGTTTATTCTGATTACTCCATCTAAATCAGAGGGCTTGAACCGTCTAACTGTATAGTTAACTTCCATAACCATGTAAACATTCCCTTCTCTATGCCTTTACACTCAACCAGAGTTGGAATGCTTGTAAGTAAACAAAAGTAAATATGTTTTACTCTTTCCCAAAAACAATCTTCTAAGCAGGCACAGATTGTTCTCCGATTTCAGCCCAAAAACGAGTCCGCTTAAAGGCTTAAACGCAAAACAAACAGGATTACTTTCACCTATCTCTCCCCGCTCTGCAGTCATATGTTGCGCCATACACCTTAAAACAACCAACCGAGAACTCCATACCCAAACATCAAACGTAATTCAAGTTTAAGAAATGGTGAAAGTATGATGGCAGAAGATAACGATTTGAAAAGCCTTCCAGGTGTAGGACCCGCAACAGCCAACAAACTCAAAGCCTCCGGGTTCACAACATCAGAAGCGCTTGCTGTGACTCCACCCAGAGAAATAGCGGAAAAGACGGGTATAGGATTCAACACGGTCCTTAGCATTGTATCAGCCGCCAGAGAAAAACTGGGCGTAGACTTCATAACCGCAGAAGACCTGTGGAAAAAACGGCAGGACATGCAAAGATGCTCCACAGGCTCCAACAACCTGAACGCGCTTATGGGCGGCGGAATCGAAACCCAAGCCATGACCGAGCTCATAGGCGAGTATGGAGTAGGCAAAACTCAGATATGCTTGTCGCTCTGCGTTAGGGTCCAGCGTCCAGAAGAGGAAGGGGGACTAAACGGAAAAGTTGTGTACATCGACACAGAAGGAACATTTATCCCTGAACGGGTTTTCCAGATAGCCGAATCGCTGGGGGTTGACCCCCACGAAACATTGGCAAACATCTTTCTGGCTCGGGCTTACAACAGCAGTCACCAAGAATTGCTGACAGAGCACCTCTTCAAGTTCTGTCCAGAAAACAGCGTGAAACTTGTTGTCGTAGACTCCATGATCGGTCACTTCAGAGGCGAATACGTCGGCAGAGAACACCTTGCCGAACGCCAACAGAAACTCAACAGCCAACTGCACAAGCTGCTGAGGCTAACAGAAGCATATAACATATCAGTAGTGATTACGAATCAGGTTCAAGCTAACCCCACAGCATTCTTCGGAGACCCCAACAAGCCAGCAGGCGGAAACGTCATGGCACATGCATCCACGCACAGAGTCTACCTTAGGAAAGGCGGAAAAGGAACCCGACTCGCCACAGTCATAGACTCTCCTTACTTACCCGAAGAGAAGACGCGATTTAAAATCACGGAGAAAGGCGTCGAGGACGCTGAAGAAGCTTAAATTTGCCAAATTTTTGGCCTGAAAAAGACCGTTTTGGCGTGACAGCAAACTTTCGTTGTGGAGGCTGGTGTCACGTTAACCGGTTACTTTTTTGTAGTCAAAGTCGTCGTTAAGGATCAGGTTTTTGTATTTTGTAATGTCTGTTTCTTGGGCTATCAGTTTCCTTATTGATGTAACGCCTTTTTTGTCGCCTAGCAGTATGGCGCCCACGATTTTTCCTTTGTCCAAAACGATTTTTTTGTAGACGCCTTTGGGTGCATCTGTTTTTTTGATCTCTTCATAGGTTGGTTCTTCGGGGTTGACGAGCCCCATAGAAGTTAGGTCTATGCCAACAATCTTCAATGTGTTGGAGGGGACAGTTCCAGTATAGTTGGCGTGTTCGTCGCCCAGCATGTTTGCGGCGGCATTACTTGCCTGTTCCAACGCGGCTGGAATTATGCCATACACGGTTCCTTCATATTCTGCTACGTCCCCAATGGCATACACGTCGTCGGCGCTGGTTCGCAGATGCTCATCAACAACTACGCCTCGGTTTACTTTGATTCCCGCTTCCGATGCCAATTCAGTGTTCGATCTCATTCCGGCAGAAACTAGAACAAGGTCCCCGGAAACCTTTTTTCCGCTGTCAAGCATGATGCCTGTAACTGTTTTTTCTCCCAAAATTTCAGCTGTTTTAACGCCTAAAACTATGTTTATGCCGAGTGATTCAATTCGATTCTTCAGAAGGGCTGCTCCATCCGGGTCTAGTTGTCTGGGCAGTAGCCTCTGGAACAGTTCTACAACAGTTACTTGCTGACCGAGTTTCCTTAAGGAAGCGGCGAATTCTAGGCCTATTAGCCCGCCGCCAATAACGATTGCTTTCCGCGTGTTTTCTGTGAACTTCCTTATGTGTAGGGCGTCGCTGATTGTGCGCAGCGTAAATACTCCGGTTTTGTCCGCGCCTTTTATTGGGGGAACGAATGGGTGTCCTCCGTTTGCTAACAGAAGCGTGTCATAGCTTACTCTTGTCTGATCGTCTAGCAGCAGTTCCTTTCTTTTTGTGTCTATACTTGATGCCTTCTTGTTTAGTTGAACCGTGATTCCTTTCTTTATGTACCATTTCTCAGAGAACATGGTGATATCTTCGGGTTCTGCTTCCCCTGACAGAACTTCGTATAGTCTGGGGCGAGGATAATAGTAGCTTTTTTCGTCGGTGTAGATGGAGACCAGTGTTTTCGGATAGTTTTCTTTAATGATTCTTGCTGCTGTTACTCCTGCAACACCGTTGCCGACAATAATTACGTTCAAATGATATCCCTCAGCGTGTAAGAAAATGGTGCTATTCGATTCTTATAGTTGCTTCCTTTATCTTGTCGTCCATTAGTTGATATGCGGCTAGTTTGCTGTCGGTCGAAGACATGATTAGCCAGAGGGCGTCCCCCCATAACCGCATGTACTTCAGGTCAACCGATGAGGGAGCAGCAGGCGCGGGATGAGAATGAAACAAGCCAATGAGCTCATAACCCTTTTTTTCTGCCTCAGTTACTGCTGCAGCAACCTTTGCGGGGTCTACCTCAAACCGTGTAGTAGAAAGTAACCGGTTCTCGGCAACCTCAACCTTTTCCACTACTGCCTCATTTTGGGACAATTCTCCGAAGAGCATTGCACAAGCCTCAACAGGGTGCATCCTCTCTGTTTCCTGCTTCAACAACTCGAAATGGCGACGCTGCAACTGCAAAATCAACGAACCACAACCCTGAAAGAATAGCCTGTATGCTGATTTAGGTTTTTCAGTTTATGCCGCAAATACAAGAACACAACAAAAGGTTTAATTGAAAAATTCATATAAAGTTATATTGGAAGTTAACTGGTGATGGGCGCCGTGACCGAGAAGAAGCAGAAAAAGAAGAAGAAACAGAAGCAGAAGACTGTTCTTAAACAGAAAAAAGAAGAAAGCCACAAGTTTCTGGAGCTTATTGAAATTCTAGAAGAGCTGGAAAAAGAAGATAAACAGGTAGACATTCAAATATGCCCAAAATGCAAGAGCCCCAGAGTCCGCAGAGTCCGCTCGATGGAGGGAGACATGTCTGGTAACATCGGTATTCTGCCTGAAAAATTTGAGTGCCGCGATTGTGGTTGGCGAGAACGCTTGGTTGTCAAAGCAACAAACAGGAAACTGGGCATAAAAGAGGTTACAATAATAGCCGAAGCCGCAAACATCAAAGAATAAGTTATTCCTGTTGATTTGCGAGACTAAAGAGGTTGCCCATGGCATTTTCCTCAGATTCTACGGGATTTTCGGGCTCTTTGACGGTTTCTTTCTCCAGAGGGGCTGCAGCCTGTTTCAAGCCTACTTTGGTCTTTCCGGTGATCGCATCCATTATAATCGTAGCCTCTTTTTTTGTCTTAATGTTCTTGACAGTAACTTTGTACATCGGCTTGTAAATCAAGGCACGATCGAAAACACTGAACAGTTCCTTGTGTATGCTCAAAATATCGGAGGGTCGCTGGATGAGCCGTGATTTCAGAATTTCTACCTCTTTTTCTTCAGACACACTGGCGCTTTCAGGGTTTGGGTCAACCGTATCCAGAATTTTTTCAGGCTGCTCCTCGAAAGGTACGAATGGAAGTTTCTCAAGTCCAACCTCACGCCACTGGCAGTCAAAGATAAGCCGTGCTTTTGCTTCGCTTTTGAACCGACCTACCCCAGCTAATGTAACTATTTTACAGGGCGT
>Ga0307423_1001265_pt1 | contig 15478 bp, 12 predicted proteins | sample SalMarWE160310MG_FD_202154 | JGI IMG/M metagenome (GOLD analysis project Ga0307423, IMG submission 202154) | Salt marsh sediment microbial communities from the Plum Island Ecosystem LTER, Massachusetts, United States - WE1603-10 | ecosystem: Environmental > Aquatic > Marine > Intertidal zone >...
GGGAGTCCCGGACTGCAGCCATCGCAGCGTTCACACAGGCCGTGGCCGAGTTCAACAGTGCCTACGACGGCCTCGCCGCCGCCGCCACCGAGGCGCCCGACACGAACGGCTGAGCGCGACTCGCGATCTCCTGTTCATGACCAATGCTATTTCGACAGGGTGCCGGGATCTGTTCATCGAGGCGAGTAGCGTGAAAGAGCGGAGAGACTCGAAGTGACCGACATCGCCATCTCGACTGAGCGCCTCGTGAAGCGGTACGGACGAGTCACCGCCTTGAACGGCCTCGACCTGGAAGTCAGAACGGGTGAAGTGTTCGGCTTCCTCGGACCGAATGGGGCAGGCAAGACCACCACAATCCGTCTCCTGCTCGATCTCATCCGTCCCACGGCCGGACATATGTCCCTCCTAGGGCTCGACCCCACCAAGGACGGTCTCGAAGTGCGTCAGCGTGTCGGTTTTCTTGGCGGCGACTTTGTCGTCGACGGCCGCCAGGATCCTCGAGAGCTCCTCACCTACCTGGGGAACCTTCGCGGAGGAGTCTCCGCCGCGGTGATCGATGATCTCGCCGAACGCCTCGACCTCGACCTGGACCGCCCGATCAAGGCGCTCTCACGAGGCAACCGCCAGAAGGTCGGAGTCGTGCAGGCGTTCATGCACGAACCGGAGATCCTCATCCTCGACGAGCCCACGACGGGACTCGACCCGTTCCTCCAGCACGAGTTTGCCGCGATGGTCAGACAGGCGACATCCGAAGGGCGCACAGTGTTCATGTCGTCACATGTCATGAGCGAGGTACAGCGCATCGCAGACAGGGTCGGCATCATCCGGGACGGTCAACTCACCAGCGTGGAGGCGGTGGAGGAACTTTGGGGTCGTGAGCGACGGCGAATCGAGATCGTGTTCGACAAGCCCGTCGACGAGTCCGAGTTCTCGAACATTCCCGGCGTGACGAGTATCCGCATCGACGGAAACATCCTCCACTGCAGGCTCGACGGACGCGCCGACGACTTCATCAAAACGGCGGCCCTCCACGGCGTCGTCACGTTCTCGGCAGAAGAGCCAGACCTCGAAGAGCTGTTCTTCGACCGGTTCAACGGAGATGACGATGCTGCGTAGCCCCTTTGCGAAGTGGCTCCGCGACTGGCGTCGATCGATCGTCGGCTGGGCGCTCACGCTCGCCGCAATCGGCGGCATGTACGCCGCGTTCTGGCCTACGTTCGACAAACCGGAGATCAAGGATCTGCTTGCTGCATACCCGAAGGCGGTCATGGAGGCGCTCAACTTCAGTGATATCGAGAGCGCGGCGGCCTATCTGACCGCGACGGTGTTCGGGCTCGTTGTCGGGACGCTCATCGCCGTGTACGCGGTCGCGGCGGGCACCCGAGCTATCGCCGGCGACGAAGAAGCCGGAACCCTCGAACTGATCCTCGCCTATCCAGTCAGCAGAGTTCGCCTGGCACTCGAGCGCTTCGGCGCGTTCCTTGCTAGCGCCACACTGATCGTCATCGCCCTCATGCTGGTCCTCCTTGCCGAGTCGGGGCCGGCTCACTTCGAAGGAGTCTCCCTCGGGAACTCGGCTGCCATGCACCTTCAGCTCCTCCTGTTCGCCGCCTTCCATGGTGCAGTCGGGTTCGCCGCAGGGGCGGCAACCGGGCGCCGAGCGGCAGGACTCGGAGCGGGCGGGGCCGTGATCGTTTTCGGGTTCGTCGCCAACGGAGTCCTCCCGCAAGTTCAAGGGTTCGCGTGGACGCGATCCATCTCTCCGTACCACTGGCTGGTAGATGGGCGTCCACTCGCGAACGGCCTGCAGATCGGCAATGCGCTCCTGATGATCGCGCTGACGGTGGTCCTCGTCGCGGTCGGAATCTGGTTCTTCGACCGGCGCGACGTGTTGTCTACCTGAGATGCCCCGCGGGGGCCCGCCCTTGGCGAACCCCCACGACCTGGCGCGATACGACGTACCAGGTGCGGGCCCAACTCCGCTCGGCCCTAAATGTCGTAGTACAGGTAGAACTCGTACGGGTGCGGGCGCAGACGGACGGCATCGATCTCGCTGGAGCGCTTGTACGCGATCCACGCCTCGATCAGATCCTCGGTGAACACGCCGCCTTTGAGAAGGAAGTCATGATCGGCCTCCAGCGCCCCGAGCGCCTCTTCGAGGCTCCCCGGCACCGAAGGAAGGTTGGTCAACTCCTCAGGCGGAAGGTCATAGATGTCCTTGTCCACGGGACTGGGCGGCTCGATCCTGTTCTGGACGCCGTCGAGACCGGCCATCAGCATCGCCGAGAACGCGAGGTATGGATTGGCCGAGTTGTCCGGGCAGCGGAACTCGAGACGCTTGGCGGCCGGCTTCTGCGAGTACAAGGGAATCCGCACCGCCGCCGACCGGTTCCGCTGGCTGTACACCAGATTCACAGGAGCCTCGTAGCCAGGAACCAGCCGGCGATACGAGTTGGTCGTCGGCGCGGCGAACGCGAGCACCGCGTGCGCGTGCTTCAGCAGCCCGCCGATGTACCAGCGAGCCATGTCGGACAGCCCCGCGTAGCCGGTCTCGTCGTAAAAGAGCGGCTTGCCTGCCGTCCACAGCGACTGGTGCGTATGCATGCCCGATCCGTTGTCTTCGAAGATCGGCTTCGGCATGAACGTGACCGTCTTTCCGGCCTGCCATGCGGTGTTCTTCACGATGTACTTGAACATGGTGACGTGATCGGCTTGACGCAACAGCGTGTCGTACTTGATGTCGATCTCCGCCTGGCCGGCCGTGCCCACCTCGTGGTGGTGGACCTCGACTTCGATACCTGCCGCCTCGAGCGCGGCGGTCATCTCGGAGCGAAGGTCCTGATAGTGGTCGGTCGGAGGTACAGGGAAGTACCCCTCCTTGTAGCGAGGCTTGTAGGCGAGGTTGCCGCCTGGCTCATCAGTGCCGCTGTTCCAGGCGCCTTCGATGGAATCCACCTCATAGAACGCCGAGAACTGTGACTGGTCGAACCGCGCCGAGTCGAAGATGTAGAACTCGGCCTCAGGTCCCCAGTACGACGTCTCGGCAATCCCCGTCCCCTCGAGGTAGATCTCAGCCTTCTTGGCCACGTAGCGGGGATCCCGGTCGTAGGGCTCACCCGTGGTCGGGTCGTGCACGAAGCAGTAGACCAGAAGCGTCTTGTGCTCCAGGAACGGATCCTCGACCGCCGTCTCCGGATCGGGGATGAGAATCATGTCTGACTCCTGGATCTCCTGGAATCCGCGAATCGACGACCCGTCGAACCCGAAGCCTTCATCGAAGCTCTCTTCGGTGAGCGCTCGGGCGGGGATCGTGAAGTGCTGAACCTGCCCGGGGAGGTCGCAAAAGCGAAGATCCACGAACTCGAACCCACCCTCGTGGATATGTCGGACAAGAGCTTCGGGCGTCAAAACATTCCTCCTTGAAGACCAACGGCTTTTTTAGTCGAACACCGTTACTACGCCGTTGCGGAAGTGTGAACACAGTGTTTCGTCCTTCGCGATCCGCTACCTTCTCTGACGAAAGGAGCCCGAATGGACAGACAAGCCGAGTACGTGCTCCGCACCGTGGAGGAACGAGGGATCCGGTTCATCCGTCTCTGGTTCACCGACGTGCAGGGGTTCCTCAAGGCGGTTGCGATCAATCCCGCCGAGTTGGAAGTTGCGTTCTCCGAAGGCATGACGTTCGATGGTTCCGCCATCGACGGATACGCAAGGGTGCAGGAAGCGGACATGGTCGCACGGCCGGACCCCTCCACCTTTCAGATCATCCCCTGGCGGCCGGAGCAGCAGGTCGCTCGCATGTTCTGCGACATCCTGACGCCGGACGGCGAACCGTTCGAAGGCGATCCGCGTTGGGTCCTCAAGCGCAACCTGCGACGCGCGGCGGACCTGGGCTACACCTTCTATGTCGGACCGGAGCTCGAGTGGTTCTACTTCAAGGACCCTGGTCCTGAACCACAGGCCCTCGATCGGGGTGGCTACTTCGACCTCACCCCGCTCGACATCGCTCAGGAGTACCGCAGAAACACGATCAATGTCCTCGAACAGCTCGGTATCCCTGTCGAGTCGTCCCACCACGAGGTCGCGCCGAGCCAACACGAAATCGATCTGCGTTACACGGATGCACTCACGATGGCGGACAACGTGATGACGTACCGGATCGCCGTCAAGGAAGTGGCGCTCGAACACGGCATCTACGCGACCTTCATGCCCAAGCCACTCGAAAACCACGACGGCAACGGCATGCACGTGCATCTTTCGCTGTTCGAAGGCGACCGCAACGCCTTCTACGAACCGGGGACCGATCTCGGCTTGTCGAATGTCGCACAGAGCTTCATCGCTGGCGTGATTCGGCATGCCCCGGAGATCACCGGCGTGACCAACCAGTGGGTCAACTCGTACAAGCGGCTCGTGACCGGCTTTGACGCCCCGATCTACCTGATGTGGGCTCGAAACAACCAGTCGGCCCTCGTCCGGGTGCCGACCGTCAAGGTGGGCAAGCCCGCATCGACCCGTATCGAGTACCGGGCAGCCGACGCGGCATGCAACCCCTACATGGCGTTCTCCGTGCTGCTCGCTGCGGGACTCGCTGGAATCGAGAACGGGTACGAACTCCCGCCTGAGATGCCTCGCAATGTGTTCGACCTGACGTCTGCTGAACGGGCTGCTGCCGGTATTGGCCGCCTCCCATCCAACCTTTCGGAGGCGATCGACCTCATGGAGGAATCGGAACTCGTCGCGGAGGCCCTTGGAGAGCACATGTTCTCGTGGTTCTTGAAGAACAAACGAAAGGAGTGGGACCGCTACCAGCGTCACGTCTCCCGCTTTGAACTCGAGGAGTACCTCCCGATTCTCTGATGAACGTCTTCGTCGTCCCCGCCGAGCCGTCCGAGGCTCTCAGCGAAGCCCTCCTCGTCGCGGGCATGACGGTGACCGATCAGCTGAACGGCGCCGACATGCTGATCGTTGAACTCGGCAACGATCCAGACCAAAGCCTCGCCGCCGCGAGACGGGCCTATGAGCAGTCCGGCATTCCGAGTGTCGCGCTGGCCGACCGCTTTCAAGGACCTCACCTCGAGGCAGCCGGCTTCCTCTCGGACTTCATGTTCACTCCTCCCGATCCCGTCGAGCTGCGCGTCCGTTTGTCCCGTCTCGCCGGCGATCACGAGGAGGAGCACATCCGTTTCAAGGACCTCGAGTTGAACACCGCCACCTACCAGGCTCGGCTCGGTGGTGTCCCGCTGGACCTCGCCTATATGGAGTACGAGTTACTCAGATTCCTCGTGCAGCACCCTCGCCGGGTATGGAGTCGCGAGCAGCTCCTTTCCCGTGTCTGGGGGTACGACTACTTCGGTGGGGCACGAACCGTCGACGTGCACGTCCGGCGCCTTCGGGCGAAGCTGGGTGAAGAGCGTGCCCGGTGGATCTCGACGGTCCGATCTGTCGGCTACCGGTTCGGTTAGACCGGCACAGTCGGCACGGAGCGAATAGGGTGATCGATACGGAGGTGGACATGGAAGTCAGCGAGGCACGAAGGGCGCTAGAGAGCGCGCCCGTGTTCCAGGGACTCGACGAGGCGCACTTGAACACACTTGCAAAGGCAGCCCACGAGCGCTCCTTCGCAGAGGGGTCGAAGATCGTCAAGGAAGGAGAGACACGTGGCCTCGGCTTCTGGGTCATCCTCGACGGAACGGTTGACGTCCAGAAGGGCGGCACGACCGTCAACACCCTCGGCCCCGGCGAACACTTCGGCGAGATGGCGCTGCTCTCCACCCTCGACACGCCCCGATCGGCCGACATCGTCGCCATGGAAGACGTCCGTGTGTTGCAGCTCACTCGATGGGATCTACGGGCACTCATCAAAGAGGAACCCGACATCGCCCTCGCCATGATGAACGCGATGATGGAGCGTCTCAGAGAAACCGGAGGGGATTGACGAGAGCTTCGGCCTTTGGCCGAGGCTCAGTACCTGGTACCAGGTACAAGGTACGAAGTACAAGCGTTGAAACCCTCCGGCTTCAACGCTCAGCCACAGTCCGGTGGATCGGTGCAGCCGATCGCCACAACCGTTCCGCTCAGGTCTCCCACGATCACGGCTCCGTCCATGATGGCCGGCCTGCTCACGACCCGACCATCGAGCTGGAACTTCCACAGCAACTCGTGTGTGTTGATATCGACTGCATACAGGAACGGCTCGTCGGTCGTGAAGTACAGGATGCCATCGGCCACAACGGGCCATCCTGTTCGCCCGCCCAGCGGAGCGACCGAATCGGCTCCCGGGTACTGCCACAAGTGCTCACGGGTCGCGGCGTCGAATGCGATGACGAAGTTGTCATCTGCCACGTACAACACGCCGTCTGCGTAGGCGGGGGACGATGTCACTGTCACCCCTAGCAAGATGCCGGCTTGAGGTACGCAGGTCCCAACTCGCACCGCGAAGAGATTCTGGGCATCGTGGGCGGGAATGAAGATCGTGTCGCCGGCGATCACCGGCGGGCTGACGATCGTGTCGTTGGTGTCGTAGCACTCCGAGGCCGCGCCCGTCGCCGCGTCGACCGCCCACAACACGCCATCCTCCGTTCCCACGTAGAGTGTCCCGTCTGCTTCGGCAGGCGTGGTCTTGATGGGACTCCCAAGATCGACCGGTTCTGCCCACTTCTCATCGAACGGCTCCGCCGTGGAGATCGCATACAGTTTGCCGTCGACCGTTCCCACGTACGCCGTGCTACCGATCACGACGGGGGCCGCGAGGATCTGCCCGCCCAGGGAGACCGCTTTCACCTGAGCAGTGCGCAGTCGTGCGTCGAACCGGATCCGCAGCGTTCCGTCCATGCTTCCGTAGTAGAGCCTCATGCCACTCGACGGATCGAGACCGCTCTCACTCGAGAGGAACGCCAGCGTCGGGGAGGCGACGAGTCCTCCCGTCGATGAGTCATCGATCCAGAGCGGAGGAACTCCGGACGACATCGTGATCCCGTACAGGCTTCCATCTTCGCTGGCAGCCACGACGCTCTCTCCGTAGACGGCAGGCGACGACTGTATCCGTCCACCAGTCGCGTACTTCCAGTAGTAGCCGTCGGCCCTCCGCACACCCGTCCGGCTCGAGGTTCCCGCGTTCGTGGTGGACGATCCGTCGACGTCTCCACTGAAGTCCCACTGACCGATGACGAGGTTCTTCTCGGGTGGTCCGAGTTCGACGTCCCATATCTCAGGAGGCAGCGTTGTGGTTGGTGATGTCGTCGGAAACGTTGCAGCGACGGTCACGGTCGTGGGTGTCGGAGAAATGGCACGTGCGAGAAACCCACCTGCCACTCCTAGCACCGCAATGCCAACAACGGCCGCGACCGCCCGAAGCGGCGTCCACCTGAAGGGGCGTCGCGGCCTCCTCAGACCCCGTGCCCTTCGCTGTGCAGGGCTGACCAGACGACCCGCCGACCCCAGACCGGCTGCTTCGAGCGCATCGTCGAGTTGGGCGGAAAGCTGATCGATCGCATCGCGGTACGCAGCCTCGTCGACGTCGGGAGCCGCCAGTGCGCTGGCGATGTGGGGTTGGCTCGACCAGGCCTCGTACCACGCCTCCGGCACGTGGTTGCGAATCGTCTTGACGGCCGCCGCCACGGCACCGGCCTCGGGGCGTCGCCACAACCCACCTGCCTCGGCGGCATCGGCGGCCACGTCCGAAACGCCGAGCTGTGTTGCGAGCGCCATCGCCTCGGCGGCCAGCGATGGGTCCCTCTCTGCACGTGATCGGGTGACGAGGAGCATGGCCGCCGTCAAGTACCACTCCGACTGAAGCAGCTCATCGGTCAAGTCGAACGCCTCGTCCGACGGCCAGTCGCCGTTCTGCTTGTAGAGGATCTCGAGCTGCAGAACGCGAATGGCAAGCCACCATCTGCGCCCGTTGACACCTTCCGGACAACTGGCAAGCGCGGCTTCCGCCTCCTGGAGCGCTCCGTCGATGTCTCCGGCGCCGAGCAAGGCCCTTGCCCGCAGGTAGCGGGCACTGTTCTCCCACGCCGGCAACTGCTGGAGCACCAGAGCGAGTGTGCGGTCGGCGGCCCCTACGGCGTCGTCCCAGGCGCCACAGCGAATCGCTCCCTCAGCCAGCGACATGTGCGCGAGAAAGACGGGTCCGGCGTCCACATCGGCCTGTTCGACGGAGCGGTGCCGAGCGTCGAGCGCCTCATCCGCCCGGCCGGCGAGGAAGAGAGCGCGGGACCACCATGCCAGCCGGTCGGCAAGAACGACACCGTCGCTCGTGGCTTCATCGACGAGGCGGGCGAATCCCGGCTCGGCGTTTCGAGCATCTCCACGGTCGAACGCCACCCATGCCTCGTTGTAGCGCCCCCGCTGCTGCTGGCCGCTTGTCCCTGAAGACCCCAGAATCGCAAGTCCCTTCTCCAACTCTGCGTCTGCCTCTGAGGCGAACCCGAGCCGCGCGAGAGTCCTCGCGTGGAGCGTCATCAGTGAACCGAGCATTCCCTGCTCACCTGCCAGGTGTGCTTCGAGCAGGCCCTCTGCGAGGAACCTCTCCGCTTCCTGTGGTCGCTGGCGGTCATCGGCTACCTGGCCCGCGTAACCCATGGCGTGCACACGATCGACCCCGGACAGCCGGGATGCCGCCACCTCGAGGTCCTCTGCGGCGGCATCGGAGAGACCGGCGAGCCGGTAGCCGGATGCCCGAGCAAGCCGAAGCTTGCCTTCCAGCGTTGGATCGTTGGTGTTCGACTCTTCGAACGCCTCCAGGGCGCCGTCGACCAGCGGGTACGCCTCGGCGTAGTGCCCACGATCGGTCTGCGAAAGGCCGGCACGGGCCAGCAAGCCGAGCGCATCGTCCCAGCGTGCTGCGTCCCGGTAGTAGGTTCCGATCAAGCCCGGGTCACGATCGTCCAGACCTTGAGACGTCAGCGCGTCGCCGAGAGTCGAGGCGAGAGCGGCACGCCTGGCAGGACCGAAGTGGTCGGCCAGTCGCTTGTCGCCCCAGAACCCCTCGATCGATTGCCGAACGATCCCCTGTGCGGTGAGACGCTCCCCCATCTCGAGTGCCGAGTCCTCGTCGGTGCCAAGTGCGATGGCGACGGTGGCGACCTTCAGGGGCCGGCGCGCGACAGCGGCGAGTTCGGCGAATCGGCGTTCGTCTCGATCCAGCCCGGCGACGCGTTCGGCAATGGTCACACCCTTCGGTACCGACGCTCCAGTCGCCACGAGCCGCTCACCCTCACGCTTGAGCGCTCCTGACGCCTCCCAGGCCTCGATGGTTGCCGCCACGTCGGCGGCCAACCCGCCCACTGCATCGATGATGGCGCTCCCAACCTCTGGTTCGACGATCGCCTCCAGGTCCTCTTGGCGAAGCGGATCAAGTGAGAGGTTCCAGACGCGACCGAGTCGGTCGGCCGTCTCCGCCAGAGCGTCGTGGGCAATGCGGCGATACCCCTCGATCGGACCGTGGACGAGGACGATGATCAGCCCTTCACTTGCAGCCGAGATTCGGGTTCTCAGCATCGCAAGCGACGTCGCGTCAGCCCAGTGCGCATCGTCGATGAGAAGTGCACGGGCGGGCAGGAGTGTCTCCACAACCGATCCTGGATCGGTCTCCGACGCCTCGAAAGCAGTCGCCCTTCCGACCGTGAATCCATCACGGGTGAGCGTGGTCTCGAACTCGTCGAGGAGCCGCGTGCGACCGCTCCCGGGAGGACCCGTGATCGAGATCAGCGCAGCTTCGCTTTGTCGAGCGAGTTCCTCCGCCTCACGAAGCACTTGAAGATGGGAGAACCGTCCCAGCAGCACGTCCACGGGATCACCCTACGGGATGCGAGCGCTTCGCGGGCTGGAAAGATGCATGAATCCTGGCTCGCCGGGTGAGCCGTTGCCGGTTGTGGGCTCTCGGTCTCGGCGAGAACCCTCGCCCCACCGTCTCGCAGCGCCCTCGGTCGCACATGGACACAACCACGAGCCGGCGAGGAAAGCTCGCCGCCTGTCTCCTCCCGCAGGGCACAGCCCTACGTCGAAAGAAACGACCTACCCGAACTCGATGCCTTGGGCCAGCGGCAGCTCGCTCGACCAGTTGATCGTGTTGGTCTGCCGGCGCATGTACGCCTTCCAGGCGTCGGAGCCGGCCTCACGTCCACCGCCGGTTTCCTTCTCACCACCGAAAGCCCCGCCGATCTCAGCACCGGACGTGCCGATGTTGACGTTCGCGATGCCACAGTCCGACCCCTCGTGAGAGAGAAATGTCTCGGCACTCGACAGGGAATCGGTGAAGATGGCAGACGACAATCCTTGCCGAACGCCGTTCTGCACCTCGATCGCCTCTTCCACCGACGAAACAGGGATCACGTACAGCAACGGGGCGAAGGTCTCTTCCTGGAGGATGTCTGCGTCCTTGGGCATCTTCATGATCGTTGGTTCGACGAAGTTCGTGCCGAGGTCTTCACGTCGTTCACCGCCGTAGAGCAGCTCGCCGCCCTGGGTCTTCGCCAGGTCGATGGCCGTCAGCATGTTGTGCACGGCAGCCTCATCGACCAGCGGGCCCATGAGCACACCCGCATCGAGCGGATTGCCGATGGTCACCTGCCCATAGGCAGCGACCATTCTCTTGGTGACCTCGTCAACGACATCCTCGTGAACGATGAGCCGTCTCAACGACGTGCATCGTTGCCCCGCCGTCCCAACGGCTGCGAACAGCGCCCCACGGGTGGCCAGGTCGAGGTTGGCGTCGTCCATGACGATCATCGCGTTGTTGCCGCCGAGCTCGAGCAGTGACCGACCCAACCGTTTGGCGACCCCGACGCCCACCTTATAGCCCATGTCGCAGGAACCCGTGGCCGAAACGAGGGGCACGCGGCCGTCGTTCACCATCAGATCGCCAACGTCGGCGCCACTCCCGAACGCCAAATTGAAGACCCCTTCGAACCCGCTGCCTTCCATAACGGAGTGCGCAATGTTCGTGACCGCGACAGCAGTCAGTGGCGTGGAGCTGGACGGCTTCCACACGTTCGTGTCACCGCAAACGGCGGCAATCATCGAGTTCCACGACCAGACGGCCGTTGGAAAGTTGAACGAGGTGATGATCCCGACGGGTCCGAGGGGATGCCACTGCTCGTACATCCTGTGACGAGGACGCTCCGACGCCATCGTCACCCCGTACAGCTGGCGCGACAGCCCCACCGCGAAGTCGGCGATGTCGATCATCTCCTGAACCTCACCCTCCCCCTCGGGGAGGATCTTGCCCATCTCCATCGTCACCAGCGCACCGAGCGCGGCCTTCTTCTCACGTAGCGCATCGCCGAGGGAGCGCACGAAGGCACCGCGCTGAGGAGCGGGCACCATCCGCCAGCGCTTGAACGTCGCCACAGAGTCTGCGATGACAGCCTCGTAGTCCTCTGCGGACGCTCGCGTCACCTTCGCGATGATCTCTCCCGTGGCGGGGTTGATCGACTCGAGGACCTTCCCGTGGGCCTCACGCCACCCGCTCGCATAGACACCCGAGTTGACCTCGGACAGACCCAGCTCCTCCAGAACCTCCCGCACGCCACTCACCCCCTGCTCGCTATCGTCTCGATCTCGACGAGAAAACCTCCCGGCAGGGCAGACACTTCGACGGTCGATCTCGCCGGCGGCTCGGCCCCGAATCGGGAACCGTACACCTCGTTGACAACGGGAAAATCGTCCATGTTCCGCAAGAAGATGGTGGTCTTCACGACATCCTCGAACCCGAGACCGACATCACCGAGGATCCCTCCGATGTTCGTCATGATCCGATCGGCCTGTGCAGCCACGTCATCCACTTCCCGCGCGCCCGTTGCCGGGTCGATGGCGACCTGTCCCGAGATGAACACCAAACCTGCTGCTTCGACCGCTACCGAGTAGGGGCCAAGTGCCTTCGGCGCGCTCGGGGTGCTGAGCACCTGTTTCGACATCGCTGCTCCTCGTTCTGCTGGGCACCAAGGCTAGCTCTGCACGCGGAACCCGCCGCCGGCGAGCGCGGCCGGTGTACGCGCAGAGAAGAGTCTCCAGCCCCCAGCCTCCGGTACGAAGTAGGTCTTCAGGCATCAGTTCTCAGTCATCAGTAAGAACGCGACCCAGAACAACACGAGACCTCGGGGCGACTGTCCTACCGAGAACCGACGACCGACGACCGACGACCGACGACCGGAAACTGTTCGCGAAGCGGGTCTAGTTGAAGCTGTTACCGCAGCCGCAAGAGCTGGTCACGTTCGGGTTCTGGATGGCGAACCCTGCCCCCATGAGATCGCTCTTGTAGTCGAGAGTGGAACCTCTGACCATGGCCAACGACTCGGAGTCGACGGCGACCTTCACGTCGTCACCGAACATCTCGACGATGTCGTCATCGTTGACCTGTGTGTCGAAGAACATCTCGTATGAGAAGCCCGAGCAGCCGCCCGGACGAACGCCGAACCGAAGCACCAGCGAAGGATCTCCTTCCGCCTGCACGAGCTCTCGCACCTTGGCGATAGCGGTGTCGGTCAAGGTCACCGCCCGCATCGCGGACTTGATCTCGAGAAACTGCATACGACTGCTCCTTTCGGCGAATGACAGGATACCCGCTCACGCACAATATCCAACGTCGACGTAGTGGAAATTCGTATCTACGCTCAGGCCTGTGAATACCGACCACATCATGACCGCCCTCAAGGGTGTCTTGGATCCTGAGCTTGGGAGTGACATCGTCGACCTCGGGATGGTTCGGTCGGTGACGGCCTCGCCGGACGGGTCGGTGACAGTCGGGGTTGCATTGACGATCGCAGCATGCCCAATGCGCGGCAGGATCGAGGACGACGTCATCAGGAAGGTTTCGGCCCTCGAAGGTGTGACGTCGGTCAACGTCGAGACGCGGGTGATGGACGCGGAGCAGCGTTCCGAGCTGATGAGCATCGCCCGTCTTCGAGCGCGCGAGCACGCAGAGCCGACTTCCGTGAGTCCGCTCACCCGTGTCGTTGCCGTCGGAAGCGGCAAGGGCGGAGTCGGCAAGTCGTCGGTCAGCGTGAATCTGGCGTTCTCCCTCGCCGACCTCGGCCATCGAGTCGGTCTGCTCGACGCCGACATCTGGGGGTTCTCCATCCCACGGCTCGTGGGGACGGACGCGCGACTCACTGCCGGCGACAACCGCATGATCGTCCCGGCAGATGTCGGCGGCATCCAGGTCGTCTCGACCGGTCTCATCGTCGAGTCGGAAGACACAGCACTCATGTGGCGTGGTCTGATGCTCTCGAAGGCGTTGGAGCAGTTCCTTCGCCAGGTCTCCTGGAGTCCCGACCTCGACTATCTGATCATCGACCTGCCTCCCGGCACCGGCGACGTCCAGATGGCGCTCTCTCGAATGGCTCCACAGTCTGAGCTCGTGGTCGTGACAACCCCTCAGAAGGCGGCCCAGAAGGTCGCCGCCAGAGTCGCCGACATGGCCCGACGTTCGTTCCTCCCGGTGTTGGGAGTGATCGAAAACATGGCCGGCTTCACGTGCGAGCATGGGGCCACGTACCACCTGTTCGGGGAAGGAGGCGGTGTCCGCCTTGCCGAAGACATCGGTGTCCCGCTGCTCGGACGGATTCCGTTCGACCTGCATGTCGTTGCTGACGGAGACGCAGGGTCACCCATCGTCCGCTCTCACCCGGAGACGGAGACCGCGACCGCCTTCAAGGATGTCGCGGCTCGCTTGATCGACGCGCTTCCTCCTGCGGGCCAGGAGACATGCACCGGCCGCCTCGCTCGGATCCTGGACGACGTCGCACCGAACTAGTCACTCGGGGTCAACTCACAACAGGCCGATACTTCCGGGCCCACTTCGTCGATACTTCAGGAACAGAACGTGCCTGGATGCTGGGAGGCTGACCGCACGAAGCGCTGGGAGCTATGAGGGCCGGTGATTGCCGGCCCTCGACCTTATCCGCAGAGGCTCTTCACCAATGGGTAGGGATTGACCGCAACCCCGCGATCCGGGTGGTACTCGAAGTGGAGATGGGGAAGCCAGTCCGGTGCGTTTCCGGACGATCCCACGTACCCGATCAGCTCGCCGGCCTCGACCCTCTGGCCTTTTGTGAGCCCGTCAGCCCACGCTTCGAGGTGTGCGTAGTAGTAGGAGTCGCCCGAATCGGAGTGCAGCCATATCGTCCTGCCACCGAGACCACCCACTCTGATTTGATAGATCGTCCCTGACTCGATCGCCACGACATGGGTCCACCGCTGGGCCATCATGTCGACTCCCTCATGGGTTCGACCTCCGGACCGCGCCGCGCCCCACGTGTCCGAGAACGTCGTGAACCCGTCGATCGGGCACACCTGGGAGCCGGCGGGGAGCGGCGTGGTCGTGGTCGTCGTAGTCGCGGTCGTCGCGGTCGAGGTAGTCGAGGTAGTCGACGCCGGGTTCGTTGTGACCGGCACTGTGGTCGTCGAGGTGGCGGCCCTGCGGGCAGCCTCCTCTTCAGCCGCCTTGCGGGCAGCCTCTTGTTCAGCCGCCTTGCGGGCAGCCTCTTCTTCGGCCAACTGGCGAGCACGCGCTTCCTTCAACACGTCATATGCGGCTTGGGCGGAGCCCATTTGCTCGAGGACCTGATTGGCAAGAGTCTGCATGTCTTCCGTCACGCGATCCTGCTCGGTGCGTGCCGTCTCCAAATCGTCGAGCTGACGTTGGTACGACTGGCGGAGGGTCGCGAGGTCATTGACGATTTGCTGATCCGCGGCAGCCGTCTCCTCCAAGTACCCGATGCTTGCGCTTCCACCGCCACTGAGCAGAAACGCCGTGAAGATCTCGGTGCCCGTGCCGTTCATGTACATCTCGACGGCGCGATCTTCGACCTTGCCTTCTGCGATCCCGATGCCGACTTGTGAGTTTGTCACGAGATCAGTGAGCGATTGGATCTGGTCCGTCAGGAGTTCGGACCTGGCCCACGCATCTTCATACTGGGCGACCAGCGTGTCTGATTGCTGCCTCAACTGCTGCAGTCTCCTGGCTGCCTGATCAACGTCGTCCTGGCTGACTTCCGCGAAGGCCGGCGTCGCGAGAGCAACGATCAGGGTGAGGACCGCGCCGGCTCTGAGCAGCCCCTTCATAGGAGGGTCACCTCGTCCCCGTCGACGCGCACGACACCCTCAACGGCAAGCTTGCGGAGGTGGGCATGTACCGCGATCGCGGCGAGCGGAAGAAGGGCCGAGTCGACCTGCGCGTACACGGTCGCGACGATAGCGTTGACGTCGGTCCGACCAGATTCGACGGCCTCGACGATCTGCCGTTCGCGTTCGAGTCTGTGCTCGATGTACTCGGCGATCACCGCCGGAGGATCGTGCTCGGCCGGGCCGTGACCCGGGTACAGCACGTCGAGCGGGAGTCGTTGGACCTTGCGTAGCGATGCCATGTAGGCAGTCATGTCCTCCACGAAGACCGACGACCCTCCCATGATGTGATCCCCGGTGAACAGCGCCGACTTCGCGAGGAAGCAGAGGTGGTCAGGACTGTGTCCTGGCG
>Ga0307423_1001266_pt1 | contig 15467 bp, 12 predicted proteins | sample SalMarWE160310MG_FD_202154 | JGI IMG/M metagenome (GOLD analysis project Ga0307423, IMG submission 202154) | Salt marsh sediment microbial communities from the Plum Island Ecosystem LTER, Massachusetts, United States - WE1603-10 | ecosystem: Environmental > Aquatic > Marine > Intertidal zone >...
AGCATGGAGCGGATCCTTTTGATGGCCTTCCGCGTCGAGTGAACGGCCAGGGCCTGCTCGTCGGGGACTGCCGTGGCGATGCCAAGAGCTATGTCGAACTGCTCGGCGGTGACACGATTGATCGCGGTAGCGATGTTCTCGCCGGTCCGGAAACGCATTTCGCTGGCTTGGGGGATTATCACGGTCTGTCAGGCTAACGGATGTGCAGTTGCCGAACTGCAGCCGAATCTGGCCACTAGCCTCCTCGACCTTGGAAACAAAACTCTTCGACTATGAACTTCCAGAGGGTGCAATAGCACAGACCCCGGTCGAGCCGCGAGATGCGTCGCGGCTTCTGCGCTGTGACCCTCTCGAGGATCGGGCATTCCGCGATCTTCCTGATCTGCTCGAGAGGGGGGACCTCCTCGTGGTCAACAGGACCCGGGTTCGTGCCGCACGTTTGCACGGCCGGAAGGTCGAGACGGGAGGTGCGGTCGAGCTGCTGTTGCTGCGCCGGGTCGACCCGGAGCGGTGGGAAGCGCTGATCAGGCCGGCGCGAAGGATCCGACCCGGGATCGAGCTGAATCTCGGGTCCATCTCAGGGACCGTGCTCAGCGAGCCGGACCGGGGACGGATTGTGGCGAGGTTGTCGTCCCCCGAAGATATCGAGGAGGCGATTGCCGCCGCCGGCGAAGTGCCACTTCCCCCGTACATTCACGAGACGCTCGATGACGCCGAGCGCTATCAGACGATATTTGCCAGGACGATCGGGTCGGCAGCGGCACCGACGGCGTCATTGCACTTCACCGACGCAGTGACAAGACGTCTTTGCCAACGTGGAGTAGACATCGCCGAGGTTGACTTGCAGGTCGGGCTCGACACCTTCAGGCCGATCGCAACCGATGACACAGATGATCACGAGATGCACACCGAGACATGGCAGGTTCCTCGAGCCGCCGAACAGGCGATAAGAGAGACCAGAGAGCGCGGGGGCAGGGTGGTTGCGGCCGGTACCACTGTGGTGCGGACCCTGGAGAGTGCCGCGATCGGTGGTGGGATGGTCGGCGCCGCCACGGGGGCCACCGACCTCTTCATCAGCCCCGGCTACCAACTCGAGGTGGTTGATGTTGTCCTCACCAACTTCCATGCGCCGCGGACGACGCTGATCGTGATGATTGCCGCTCTACTCGGCGATCGATGGCGTTCGCTCTACCAACACGCGCTCGACCACCACTACCGCTTCCTATCGTTTGGCGATGCCATGCTGATTGAAAGGCCGGTCAACCACAGATGAGCGTTTCGTGGGATCAGACAGCGAGCGACGGTTTCGCCAGGCGCGGGACCCTGCACACGGGGCACGGCTCCATCGAGACCCCTGCGTTCATGCCGGTTGGTACCAGAGGTACTGTCAAGACCGTCGACAGCGCCGACCTGGAGCGGGTAGGGGCACAGATGCTCCTGGCCAATACGTACCACCTGATGCTTCGACCGGGCGCATCCACCGTCGCCGCCCTCGGCGAGCTGCACGGATTCATGTCGTGGGATGGACCGATCCTGACCGATTCCGGCGGGTATCAGGTGTTCAGCCTGGATCCGGTGATCTCCGAAGATGGTGTCGAGTTCCGCTCGACGTACGACGGTGCTCGCGTCGAACTCACTCCGGAAGGAGCCGTCGCCATACAGGAGGAATTAGGCGCCGACGTCGCCATGATGCTCGATGTCCTGATCGGCTTGCCCGCCTCGAGAGATGAGACGGAGGCCGCCATGGAGCGAACGCTGCGCTGGGCGGAGCGGGCCGTCAAGGCCAGGACCCGCGACGACAGGGCGCTGTGGGGCATCGTTCAGGGGGGAGGCGACCACGATCTCCGCTCCAGGGCCGCGGCGGGTACTGCCGCTCTCGGGTTCCCCGGCTTCGGCATCGGAGGGCTGTCTGTGGGCGAGCCGCCTGCGGTGAGGGATCTGGCGGTAGAAGCGGTTGTGGCGGAGTTGCCACACGGTGCCCCTCGCTACGTGATGGGCCTCGGCGACACCGAGGGGATCCTCGCCTGTGTAGCCAGAGGCGTTGATCTGTTCGATTGTGTTCTCCCAACACGCCTTGCCCGGCACGGCAAGGTGCTCACCAAAGACGGGGACTTCTCGATCAAGAGGGCAGAATGGGCCGTGGACGGTACCCCGATAGACGTCGAATGCGCATGTGTTGCGTGCACCCGCTACAGCCGCGGCTACATACGCCATCTATTCGCCACACGAGAGTTGCTCGGCTTACGACTGCTGTCGATCCACAATCTGACGTACACGCTCGATCTGATGCGGAGGATCAGAGAGGCAATCGCCAAGAAACGGTTTGCGGCGTTCTACGATGAGGCCACCGCGCGGCGCATGTAGCGGCTTTCTCCCTTTCCGGAAGAGACCGCTAACCTGTGTCGGCTCGGTACTGGTCGATACATACCGGTGTGAATTCCATGGAGGCTCTTGTGCCATACAACGCGATCCTTGCCTTGTTGCTCCTTGCGACTGATGAGGGCAGCACCGAACCTACGGGCTCGCTGTGGGGCTTTTTGCTCCCGCTGGTCATTTTCGGCGGCTTGTTCTACGTCGCCCTGATCCTGCCGCAGCGGCGCCGTCAGAAGAAGATGCAGGAACTGCGAAGTTCGGTTGAGGTTGGGGATCAGGTCCGGACCATCGGCGGGATCCTCGGCCGGGTTGTCCGTCTCGAAGGTGACGAGGCCTCGATTGACGTTGGTGGGGGGACCACGCTGACGCTCACGGTCAGAGCCATCGCTGAGAAGCTTGGAGAGACACAAGCGTGAACAAACGACCCCTCTGGACCTCTCTCATACTCATAGTCGTGATCGCCTGGGGCTCGCTCGGTGCGATGGTTGCATCCGGTTGGGACCCCAAGCTGGGCCTCGACCTCCAGGGCGGCTTCTCGGTGGTGCTCGCAGCTCCCGAGGGAACCGATCAGGCAGTCCTCGACCAGGCCGTGATCACAATGCGCAGCCGCATCGAGAGCCTCGGTGCCGTCCAGGAACCCGAAATCTCTGTACAGGGCGACCGCCGCATTCTGGTTCAGCTCCCCGGTGTCGAAGACCGGGAACGAGCGCTCGCTGCGGTGGGGACCACCGGTCAGCTGACGTTCCGTCCCGTATACGACTATCAGGCGATCAGCCCGGCGTTCCTCGACGGGACGTTGCCGTTGCCGGACTCGATGACCACAACGACAACAGCGGCTCCCGATGCGACCACCACCACAACGGCAGCCTCCGACGGAGCCACCACCACAACGGTCGCCGGCGAAACGACAACTACGACGGCTGCCGCTGAGACCACGACCTCGACCACAACGACCACGACTACGACTCAACCGCCTGTCATTCCCGATGGCATTGATCCGGATACCGGGATCAGCCTTGTCGATGACCCGAACCAACCCGTGTACCTACCGGGCGACGATGGTCGTGTCTATTCGCTAGGACCGGCTTTCCTCACCGGTGCGGATCTCACCGGTGCCGAGCCGGGGTTTGGCTCTATCGGTCTGGGCGGCACCGGCGGTTGGACGGTCGATCCAGCCTTCACCTCGGAGGGTGGTGCAAAGTTCGAGGCTGCCACTGCGGAGCTCTCGCAATTCCCATACGGCGATCCCCGCAGGCAAATGGCGATCGTCCTCGATGGGAAGGTTATCTCGGCCCCTTCAATTGCCCAGGACGTGGCTGCCGGTGAGTCGCTGCCTGCCGACACGGTGATTATCACCATTGGATCGGCCGAGGACTCCCAGCAGCAGGCTGAAGACCTCGCCACCGTGCTCAGATACGGTGCTCTGCCCACAACCTTCGAGCGAGAGAGCGAGGGCTCGGTTTCTGCCAGCCTCGGCTCAGACTCACTGCGGGCGGGGCTGATTGCCGGTATCGCCGGGCTGATTCTGGTGGCCCTTGCGCTCATCGTCTACTACCGCGTCCTCGGTCTGATCGCCGTCCTCGGGTTCACCGTGTTCGGGTCATTGCTGATAGGGACGATCATCTTGCTCGGCCAGACTCAGGGCACGACCCTCACGTTATCCGGGGTGACCGGCATCATTGTGTCGGTTGGTATCACGGCCGACTCCTACATCGTGTTCTTCGAACGCGTCAAGGAGGAGAACCACAGAGGCAGGGCGCTCAAGCCCGCCGTGGACTACGGGTTCAAGCGTGCTTTCCACACCATCATCACCGCAGACACGGTCACGTTGGCAGGTTCGGCGCTGCTGTGGCTGCTTGCCATCGGGCCAGTGAAGGGATTCGCTCTCACCCTCGGCATTGCCACGTTGGTCGACGTGATCGTGGCGTACTACTTCACCCGCCCATTCGCCCAGTTGTTGGTGCGTAGCGGGCTGGGAGAAGGCGGAGCGATGTCGATTCGGGGAGCTATGGGAACAACCGCAACCGAGGTGACATCATGAGTGTTTGGGGCGATCTCTACAGGGGTGAGACGGAATTCGACTTTGTTCGCAATCGGCGTCGATTCTTCATCATCTCGGGTGTTCTCATCCTTGTATCGATCATCTCGCTGTTCACTCGTGGGCTCGACGGCAGCGTCGACTTCACCGGTGGGGCAATCGTGGAGGCACCGAACCACTCGGGTCAAGACGTGGGCGCCTATCGTGCCAACCTATCGGAGATCGGGCTAGCCGGTGCCAGGGTCCAGATCCGAACTGAGCCCGACGGCAGCGAGACTGTTGTGGTCCAGACCGAGGCGCTCGCCGTCGACATGCGAGACCAACTTGTTGCGAAGGTGGCCGAGATCTCAGGGGACAATCCCAACGACCTTTCCATCGAAGCGGTAGGTCCAACCTTTGGCTCGGAGATCACCAGACGTGCCATTGAAGCTCTGGTCATCTTCCTGCTGGTGGTGGCCCTCTTCATCACATGGACGTTTGAATGGAAGATGGCGGCCGCGGCGTTGACGGCGCTCTTCCACGATCTGATCATCACGGCAGGTGTGTATTCGATTGTCGGATTCCAGGTGACGCCTGCGACGGTGATCGCCATCCTGACCATTCTCGGCTATTCGCTCTACGACACCGTGGTTGTGTTCGACAAGATCACCGAGAACGTTCATGAGCTGGGCAACCGGCACACCTTCACCGAGATAGCCAACCTCTCGATGAACCAGGTGTTGATGCGCTCGCTCAACACGTCGCTGACCTCGCTGCTGCCAATCGGCAGCTTGCTGTTCGTCGGGTCTTATCTGCTCGGTGCCGCAACGCTGCGGGAGTTTGCGCTTGCTCTCTTCATCGGTATCGCAGCGGGGACGTACTCATCGATCTTCGTCGCCACGCCGCTCCTGACGGAGTGGAAGGAAACGGAACCGCAGTGGCAGCGCATGCAGCGTCGCGCCTCACGTCGCACCTCGGGCATCCAACTGAATGAGGCCCAGGTCGCCAGCGTCAAGGCGGCGGAGGAAAAGCGAGCAACGGGGGCAACCCCACGTGCACCAAAACGGCGCACCAAGCACCGGTAGACTGCACCCGTGATCGAAACCAGAATGCGCTCATTCATACGGGATATCCCGGACTTCCCCGAGCCGGGGATCGTCTTCAAGGACATCACCCCGTTGCTGGGCGACTATGCAGCCTTTGACGAGGCAATCGATGCAATGATCGAACCGTTTCGGGACCGTGGAGTGACCAAGGTCGTGGGCGTCGAAGCCCGCGGCTTCATCTTTGCGGCTCCGATTGCTGTTCGTATGGAAGCAGGGTTCATCCCCGTGCGTAAGCCGGGGAAGCTACCTTTCGATGTACACCACCAGGTCTACGATCTCGAATACGGTACGGATCGTGTCGAGATCCACCAGGACGCCGCGACACCCGACGACAACGTGCTCGTTGTCGACGATGTGCTGGCAACCGGGGGGACGGGCCGGGCAACAACAGACCTCATTCGTGCTCTCGGCGCTCACGTCGTCGGGTTCACCGTCCTCGCCGAGCTAACCTTTCTCGGAGGTAGGGAACGTTTGGACGGGGTCGATGTTCATGCCGTGGTGAGATATGGCGCTTCCTGACATTGTCGAATCTGAGCCGGAGCTTCACCTAGCCCGAATCCGGCAGCAATACGCCGCGCACTACGGTGACGACGATTTTGTAGCGATCGACCGGGCATACAAGGTCGCCGAAGCGGCGCACGCCGGGCAAATGCGCCGATCGGGCCATCCGTATATCACCCATCCGCTCATCGTTGCAGAGATCCTGGCCGGATACGGTATGGATGAGGCAACACTGATTGCGGCGATCCTTCACGACACCGTCGAGGACACCGACATTTCCCTGGAACAGACCGCCGACATGTTCGGCGAGGAAGTGGCGGCGTTGATCGATGGCGTCACCAAACTCGATCGTATCCGCTTCTCCTCCCGCGAAGAGCAGCAGGCAGCAACAATCCGCAAGATGGCAATCGCGATGGCCAAGGACATTCGAGTCCTGCTCATCAAGCTGGCGGATCGGCTGCACAACATCAGGACTCTCGACTTCCTCCCGGAGGAGAAACGACACCGTATCGCCCTCGAGTCGCTCGAGGTATACGCACCGCTTGCTCACCGTCTCGGGGTCCAGGAGATCAAGCATGAGATGGAAGATCGCTGTTTCCGTGAGCTCTACCCGAAACGCATGCTCGAGCTCGAGGATCTGATCAGCAGGCGTGCGCCACAGCGGGAAGCGGACCTGGAGCGAGTCAAGGAGCAAATCCGGGAGGAGCTGACGGTCCAGGGCATCGACGCCACCGTCACCGGAAGGCCGAAGCATCTCTATTCGATCTATCGCAAGATGATGGCGAGCGGTCTCGAATTCGAGCAGATCTACGACTTGATGGGAGTCCGTATCCTGGTCAACGAGGTGCGCGACTGCTACGCGGTGCTTGGTCTGATTCACACTCTGTGGGCACCGATTCAGGGGCGATTCAAGGACTACATCGCGATGCCCAAGTTCAACCTCTATCAGAGCTTGCACACGACGGTGCTTGGCCCCGATGGCAAGCCGCTCGAGGTGCAGATTCGCACCCTCGAGATGCACGCTCGTGCGGAATACGGCATCGCTGCCCACTGGCGCTACAAGGACGGCGACAAGTCCACCGACCCGGAATTCATTGCAGATCTGCGATTCCTACAGGAGGAGTCGACCGATCCGCGTGAGTTTCTCGAGCACCTCAAGCTCGATCTTTATCTGGATGAGGTGTTTGTGCTCACGCCGAAGGGCGACGTTCATGCGCTGCCACTCGGAGCCACACCGGTGGACTTCGCCTACAAGATTCACACAGACGTCGGTCACCGCTGCGTCGGTTCCAAGGTCAACGGCAAGCTGGCGCCGCTGAGTTCGGAGCTCCACTCTGGTGACATTGTCGAGATACTCACGACCAAGTCGGCCGACGCCCGCCCGAGCCGGGACTGGCTCGAGTTCGTCAAGTCCTCACGAGCCAGCACCAAGATCCGCCAGTGGTATACGAGGGCACGCCGTGAAACCGCTCTACAGGACGGCAAGGAAGCCATTGTCAGGGCACTTCGCAAATCGCCCCTTCCTATGGACCGTTTCAAGCGCGACGAAGCACTGCTGCCGGTTGCCGAGGACTGCGGATATCACGACGTCGACGGGCTCTATGTTGCGGTCGGTGACGGGCGGCTGAGCCCGCTCACAGTCATCTCGCGCCTCGAGCGGCTCCACGGGCTTGGCTCGGAGGATGACGATCTGCTGAGCCCACCTACCCGCGCCAGGTCGCGGCGTCCCACCAGCGCCATCATCGTCGACGGTATGGAGGACATGCTGGTCCGTGTCGCCCGCTGCTGTGCCCCGGTGCCCGGGGACGAGATCATCGGCTTTGTCACCGTCGGACGAGGTGTTTCGGTCCATCGGGTCGACTGCAGCAACCTGGGTGCGCTCGGCAGTCAGCAGGAGCGAATGATCGACGTCTCGTGGGACGTCGGTTTCGAGGGATCCTTCTTCGCCTGGATCCAGATAGAGGCTCTCGACCGCGCCCGACTGCTACGCGACGTAACCGAGGTGATCTCCGATCACGGAGGCAACATCCAGGCCGCTTCGACGGCGACCGGGAGCGACCGGGTGGCGATTCTTCGCTTCGAAGTGCAGTTCTCAGATCCCCAGCAACTCGAGCGGCTGATCGCAGAGGCAGGTCGAGTCGATGGCGTCTTCGACGCCTACCGTCTGGTACCCAAGGGCAAATCGGAATGACGCTGCTGATCGACGGTCGATCACTCTGGCTCGCGGAGACCAACTGCTATGTGGTTGCCCCGGAGCGAGGTGGAGCGTGTGTCATTGTCGATGCGCCCGATGATCTGTCGGGTATCAGCGAGCTACTTGCAGGCAACGATCTATATCCCGAGGCGTTGCTGGTAACCCACGCACATATCGATCATGCTGGAGGCGCTTCCGGAGTGGTAGACAAGTGGTCGATCCGTGCGTACCTCCACCCCGATGACGAATGGCTGGCGGCGGATCCGATGTCGCAGTTACGGTCTCTGTTCGGAGGGATGCTTCCGGGCTGGATCGAGGAAGGGTTTGAGCCACCGGAGACCTGGCAGCCGCTCGAACATGGTCAGCGGCTGACCCTCGCCGGCATGGATTTTGACGTAATCCACACGCCGGGTCATACCCAGGGCCACTGCTGCTTTTACGTGCCGGGCGACGGGGTCCTGTTCTCGGGTGATCAGCTCTTCGCCGGCTCGGTGGGTAGGACCGATCTGCCGGGGGGAAACTACGAGGATCTCATGGTCTCGATGCGGGACCGGGTCTTGACACTCGATGACGCCACCCGGGTTCTACCCGGTCACGGTCCTGCGACTACGATTTTGCGCGAACGCCGCACCAACCCCTTCCTAACAAATCTCTAGCTCGGGGGCGGCGGGGCGCTACAGCGAGGAAACCATGACGAAGTACAGGACGACGCACGCCGGCACGCTGCGCTCGAGTGACATCGGGCGCGAGGTGCGCCTCTCCGGATGGGTCGGCAGAAGACGAGACCACGGTGGGGTGATCTTCATCGACCTGCGTGATGCATCAGGCATTATCCAGGTGGTGCTGAACCCGGAGAATGATCCGGCCGCCGATGAGACGTTGCGAAGCCTGCGCAGCGAGTACTGCATCATGGTCACCGGATTGGTGAGAGCCCGGCCCGAAGGCACCATCAACCCCGAAATGGCCACCGGCGAGATCGAGGTCGGCGTATCCGAGTTGGAGGTACTTTCGTCGGCCGCAGCTCTGCCTTTCCAGATCGACGAGCGGTTTGATGCGGACGAGGGCCGGAGGCTTCGCTATCGCTATTTGGACCTGCGCAGGCCAAAGATGGCGGCGAACTTGAAGGCTCGATCGACGGCAATAAGGGCAATGCGCCATGTGCTCGACGACCTCGAGTTCCTCGAGGTGGAAACACCGACGCTGGTTGTCTCGACACCCGAAGGTGCCAGGGACATGCTGGTGCCGAGCAGACTTCGCCCCGGCAACTTCTACGCATTGCCGCAGTCACCGCAGCTCTTCAAGCAACTGCTCATGGTGGCCGGCGTCGAGCGCTACTACCAGATCGCCAGGTGCTATCGCGATGAGGACTTCCGTGCGGACCGTCAGGTCGAGTTCACCCAACTCGACCTGGAAGGCTCATTCTGGGATCAGGACGATGTGCTCGATACGCTCGAGGCGATCGTCGCCAGAGTCGTCGAGGATGTGCGCGGGACCGAAATTCCCCGGCCGATTCCGCGAATTACCTGGACCGAGGCGATGGCACGCTACGGCACCGACAAGCCTGATACGAGATTTGGGATGGAGATCGTCGATCTCGGTGGGGTCTTCGCCGCCTCGGAGTTCCGGGCATTCTCAGCCGCTCTTGCCGACGGTGGAGCCGTTCGGGGGCTCAACGCGGGCAACCAGGGGCTCTCGCGGGCAGGGCTCGACAAGCTGGTCGCGGACGCACAGGATCTTGGGGCCAAAGGGCTCATCTGGATGGTCGTCGAAGAAGATGGCAGCCTCCGCTCACCGGTCGCCAAGTTCCTCAGCGACGACGAACTGGCGGGTGTGGCATCGACCATGGACGCGAACCCGGGCGATGTTCTCCTGATCGTCGCCGACGGGGCGAAGGTTGTTTCAGCCGTGCTTGGGCAACTTCGTCTGAGGCTCGGCCAGCCGGAGGATCACGACCAGCTTCAGTTCCTATTCGTGGTTGACTTCCCGGTGTTCGAGAAGACTGAAGAGGGGAAGCTGGCGCCGGCGCACCACCCGTTCACGGCCCCGCGGAGCGTCGCAGAGATGCGCAATTCCCCGGAAACCGCCATCTCTCGCTCGTACGACATGGTGCTCAACGGCGCCGAGCTCGGCTCGGGCAGCGTGAGGATCCACGACCCCGAGGTCCAGTCGCAGGTGTTCGACGTGCTCGGAATCGGCCACGAGGAAGCCGAAGCGCGGTTCGGCTGGTTCCTCCAAGCACTGCGGTTTGGAACCCCGCCACACGCCGGCTTCGCCATCGGTGTCGATCGTTTTGTCTCGATACTCCAAAACGAGCGCAACATCCGCGAGGTGATGCCGTTCCCGAAGACACAGACGGGAGCAGACCCGCTGACCGGCGCCCCGGGCAAGGTCGAGGAGGCACAGCTCAAAGAGCTGGGCATCGACATCCGTCCCGATGTGCGTGCAGCCTGGTCTGACGACAGTTGACGCCCCAGGACGATCTGTTCGTCGAAGAGCGCGCTGAGCGCCGTTTCCAGGGGGCCCCGCTGGCGGCGAGGATGCGGCCCCGTACCCTCGACGAGGTGGCAGGACAGCGTCATCTGGTGGCGCCGGGGACTGCGTTCCGGGCCTTGCTCGATTCGGGCAGGCTGTCGTCGTTGATCCTGTGGGGGCCTGCCGGAACCGGCAAAACGACTCTGGCCCGGCTAACGGCAAAGGCCGCAGAGGCCCGGTTCACCGAGCTCTCTGCGACCTCGGCGGGTGTCAAGGATGTGCGCGCCATTCTGGCATCGGCTCGTCAGCGCCTCGAAGACGGTATCGGCCGGACCGTACTGTTCATCGATGAGATCCATCGCTTCAACAAATCACAGCAAGATGCACTGCTGCCTGGCGTCGAGGACGGGACGGTGATTCTCGTCGGAGCCACCACGGAGAACCCTTTCTTCGAAGTGAACTCGCCTCTTATCTCTCGCTGCACTGTGTTCCGTACCGAGGCACTGGAACCGGACGACGTGGTCGACGTTCTCGATGCCGCCCGAGCCGACAAGATGCGCGGGCTTGGCGATGACCTGGTTGTTACCGACGGAGCGCTGGCGGCCATCGCCGAGCGGGTCGGCGGTGATGCCAGGCTCGCTCTGAACACTCTCGATGTCGCCGCCGCGATAGTCCGCGGCTCGAAACGTGACACAGTTGAGGACTCGGATGTAACCGAGGCGTTGCAGCGGCGCATCATCCGCTACGACAAGGGCGGTGACCGCCACTATGACGTCATTTCAGCCTTCATCAAGAGTGTCCGCGGCTCGGACCCTGATGCGGCGATGTACTGGCTGCACACCATGATCGAGGCCGGAGAAGACCCGAAGTTCATTGCCAGAAGGCTTGTCATACTTGCCTCTGAAGATGTTGGCCTCGCCGACAACGCAGCGCTGTCGATCACGACAGACGCGTTCCGGGCCGTTGAGCTGATCGGTCTTCCGGAAGCAGCGTATGCGCTCTCTCATGCAACGCTCTACGTGGCGCTTGCCCCGAAATCGAACACCGTCAAGGCTGCGATAGGGCGAGCAAAGGACCTGGTGGACGGCACGCCGGGAGCGACGGTGCCACCCCATCTACGGAGCGCTGCAACGGAGGGACAGCGAGAGATGGGCGACGGCGTCGGCTACCAGTACCCGCACGACCACCCCGATGGCATCCTTCCCCAGCAATACCTGCCGGACGAGGCCGTCGACGCGATTGTGTACCTGCCGGGGAGCCACGGCGACGAGGCCGCGCTTGCCGATCGACTGGCGCGCATCGACAGACGGTTGGGGAAACCGGAGCGGAGGTAGGCTAGAAGAATGCTGTTGAGAATTCGTTGGTTCGTCGTGGGCGCACTCGCATCCCTTGGTGTGGTTGGCTACCTGGCCGCCCGGCTGCGCAAGGCACGAGAACGCTTGACACCGAGCAATCTGGCTCGCCACTCCAAGCGTGCCGTTGCAGATCTGCTCGACAGTGCCGCAGACACGATACGGCCGCACGAGGAGCGATCATGAGCATCATCCGACCTCGCACTCTCAAGGGATTCCGTGATTACCTCCCCGTGACGATGACGGCGCGCGAGCAGGTCATTGAAACCGCTCGTTACGTGTATCGACTGTTCGGGTTCACACCCATCGACACGCCTGCACTCGAATACAGCGAGATCCTGTTCGGGAAAGGCAGCGACGAGACGGATCGGCAGATGTACCGATTCGAGGACAACGGCGGGCGGGACGTCGCCATGCGTTTCGACCTGACGGTGCCGCTCGCCCGTTTCATCGCCCAGTACGTCGGTACCTTGGGGACCCCATTCAAACGGTATGCGGTGGGCCCGGTCTGGCGGGGTGAGAACACACAACGCGGCCGCTACCGGGAGTTTGTGCAATTCGACTTCGACACGATTGGCACCGAGAGCCTGGTCGCCGACATCGAGACCATCGTGGTGGTGCATGATCTGTTCGACCGTCTCGACATCTCGCCGTTCACCATCCACTTCAACAATCGTGAGTTGCTGAACGGCCTGTTGGAGCGTCTCGGCCTGCGAGGCGAGGCAGCAGCCGTGCTGCGCAGTCTGGACAAGCTGGCGAAGATTGGTTCGGACGGCGTCCGCGACGAGTTGGAGGAGGTGGCGGGGGCAACCGTGGCGCAGGCACACGAGATCCTCGCACTTGCCGGGCTGCAAGGAAGCAACGACGAGATCCTTGCTGCCCTTCCCGAGCTTGTCGGCACTTCAGAGGCTGCGGCCCGGGGTATAGAAGCGCTGGGCACGGTGCTCGAAGGGGTGCGCGCATCCGGTGTCGAGGAATCCCGGGTGCGACTCAACGTCAGTATTGCCCGTGGGCTCGCCTACTACACGGGAACAGTATTCGAGACTTTCCTCGACGACCTTTCCGACATCGGGAGTGTGTGCTCGGGTGGGCGGTATGACGATCTTGCGTCTCTCTACACCAAACAGCGCTTGCCCGGCATCGGCGGGTCGCTTGGCGTCGACAGGCTCATTGCAGCGATGGAGGAGCTCGGCCGTATTGACGAGCGCGCCGCCAGCGCCGACATCTTTATCGCGCTGTTCTCAGCGGAGCGAACGGTTGACTTCTTGCGGGTCGCCGAGGAGCTGCGCATGCAGGGATTGTCGGTTGAGCTGTATCCCGATGCCAGGAAGCTTGGAGCGCAGATGAAGTACGCCGACCGTCGCGGACACCGGCTCGCTGTGATCATCGGCGACACCGAGTGGGAGAGGGGTTTGGCGCAGGTCAAAATACTCGATACCGGTGAATCCGTAGAGGTGCCGCTGGTTGATCTCGGCAACGGGTGCCGGCGTCTGCTCGGAGCCACCCGGGCGTGAGTGGTGCCGCTAACCTGCCGCACGATGAATAGCCAAGAGATTCGGGACACATTTCTATCGTTCTTCGCCGAACGGGGCCATACGGTGGTTCCGAGTGCGTCGCTGATCCCCATCGATCCCACGCTGCTGCTGACCGTCGCCGGGATGGTCCCTTTTAAGCCGTATCTACTCGGCGAAGAGAAGCCGCCATATCCGCGAGCGGTGAGTGTGCAGAAATGTGGCAGGACCGCCGATATCGACATCGTCGGCACGACTGCCCGACATCTCACCTTCTTTGAGATGCTCGGCAATTTCTCTTTCGGCGACTATTTCAAGGAGAAAGCGATTCCCTGGGCATATGAGCTGGTGACCGAGGGCTTTGGCCTCGACCCCGAGCGTCTCTGGTTTACCGTCCATCTGTCCGACGACGAGGCGGCAGAGATATGGATCGACGGCGTCGGGATAGATCCCGGCCGTTTGCAGCGTCTCGACCGCGACAACTTCTGGCAGATGGGTGTACCGGGCCCCTGTGGTCCGTCATCGGAGATCTTCTTCGACAAGGGAGCGGCATACGGGCAAGACGGCGGCCCTGCCGTCGACGACGAGCGCTTTATGGAGATATGGAACCTGGTGTTCATGCAGAATGTCCAGGATGAGCCGTACCACGTGGTCGGGGACCTCCCGCACAGGAACATCGACACGGGAGCGGGGCTGGAGCGCGTCGCCACTGTCCTTCAGGGCGTCGACAGTGTGTTCAAGACCGATGAGCTACGGAGTGTCATCAGAGCTGCGGAAAAGGCGACGGGAACACGGTTTGAGGATGGGGAACGCACCGATGTGAGCCTCCGGATCATCGGCGATCACAGCAGGGCAGTGACATTCCTGATCGCAGACAAGGTCGTGCCGTCGAATGAGGGTCGTGGTTATGTCCTGCGGCGACTGCTGCGACGGGCCGTTCGTCACGCCGTTGTGCTCGGCTCCAAGGACACATTGATGCCCGTCCTGGTCAATGCCACCATCGATGCGATGGGTGCGGCATACCCGGACCTGGTCGAGCAGCGGGATCGCATCATCGAGATGGCCGAGAGGGAAGAGGGTCGTTTCCGGCGCACTCTGGAATCGGGCCACAAGCTCCTCGATGAGGCGCTCGAGCCGCTTGAAGAGGGTGATACCCTCTCGGGTGAGGTGGCATTCAAGCTCCACGACACCCACGGTTTTCCCCGCGAGCTGACCGAAGAGATACTTACGGAGCGTGGTTTTCGTCTCGATCTCGAGGAATTCGAGCGGATGATGGACGCACAGAGGGAGCAGGCAAAGGCCAACTTCAAGTCAAGGAGCGGCACCGAAGTCAGCGACGAGTATCGGGCGTTGGTACGCGGTCTCGATGGGACGGACTTCATCGGTTACGACGCAGAAGCAGGCATGGCAACGGTACTGTCGATCGTGCGGGAAGGTGATCCGGTCGACCGGGCGGAAGAGGGCCAGCAGATCGAAGTTTTCCTGAACCGCACCCCTTTCTACGCCGAGTCCGGTGGTCAGGTGGGCGATCGGGGAACCATCAGGACCGAGACCGGCATTCTCGACGTGGCCGACACCCAGCTGGCCATCCAGGGCGTCCACGGTCACCGCGGGACGATAAAGGCCGGCTACATACAGGTGGGCCAGGACGCGCAGACGTCGATCGAAACCCAGCGTCGGGAGCGCGTCAGGAAGAACCACACCGGGACCCACCTGCTCCATTGGGCGCTCCGTGAGGTCCTGGGAGAGCATGTCCATCAGGAAGGCTCGCTGGTTGCCGAGAACCGACTTCGATTCGACTTCAGCCACTTCAGGTCCGTGGAGCCCGACGAGCTGATGGGCGTGGAGCATGCCGTCAACGAGCGAGTCGTGGAAAACTCACAGGTCACCACCGTTGAGACGTCGAAGGATGACGCGGAGAGAATGGGCGCGCTGGCGTTC
>Ga0307423_1001267_pt1 | contig 15460 bp, 11 predicted proteins | sample SalMarWE160310MG_FD_202154 | JGI IMG/M metagenome (GOLD analysis project Ga0307423, IMG submission 202154) | Salt marsh sediment microbial communities from the Plum Island Ecosystem LTER, Massachusetts, United States - WE1603-10 | ecosystem: Environmental > Aquatic > Marine > Intertidal zone >...
TTGTAACAAACATGTTATTCGATACAATTAAAGAAATGGGACTAAAAAATATTCGCTGGTTTCCTTCAGCCTCATTTCCGGTTCATTCACATTTAATAAAATACCTTGAAGACGGAACAATCCATCATATTGAAGGAAGTATGAACGGTCCTCTTGGTAAATTCACTTCTGAAGGAAAGATGAATGGCGTTGGAGTGCTTCGTTCACACGGCGGAAGATACCAGGCAATTCAGGATGGAGAAGTGCACATTGATATCGCAGTAATCGCTGCACCAACTGCAGATCCATTCGGTAATGCAACCGGCGATCGCGGAAAATCTGCTTGTGGACTGCTTGGTTTTGCACTTGGTGATTCTGAATATGCTGATCGTGTAATTGTTGTTACGGATAACCTGGTTCCCTTTCCCTGCGTTCCCTGGCAAATACAAGGGAACAATGTTGATTTTGTCGTTGAAATCGAATCGCTTGGTGATCCGGCTAAAATTGTGTCTGGAACAACTGAAGTTACAAAATCACCTGATAGATTATTAATAGCTGAATACGTTGCTGATTTTATTGAAGCAGCCGGCATTATGAAAAATGGATTTTCACTCCAAGCTGGTGCTGGAGGAACTAACCTAGCTTTCGTTCTTTTCTTGAAAGAAAAAATGAAAGAAAAAGGTGTTAAAGCAAGATTTATGCGTGGTGGCAGTACAAAATATCTTGTTGAATTACTTGAAGAAGGATTAACTGATTACATTCTCGATGGGCAAACTTTTGATCTTGATGGTATAAGAAGCATTAGGGAAAATGCAAACCATGTAAATACATCTCCATTTACAAGCTACAATTTTCATGGAAAAGGAAATTTTGCATCAATGGTTGATGTCGCGGTTCTCGGAGCAACCGAAGTTGACGTGAATTTTAATGCAAACGTTGTCACTCACTCTGACGGATATCTTTTACATGGAATAGGCGGATGGCAAAACTGTCTTTACTCAAAATGTTCAATACTTGCTATTCCATCTTTCAGAGACAGAATTCCGGTAATAGTTGATGAAGTTACAACCTTTTGTGGTCCGGGTGAATTAGTTGATGTTATAATCACAGAAAGAGGAATCTGCATAAACCCAAAACGAAAAGATTTGATGAAAGCTCTAAAGAATTCTGAACTTCCTATAAGAGATATCAAAGATCTAAAAAAGGAAGTTGATGAAATCTGTGGAGGAAAGCCTGCAAAACCAAAAGTGAATAAGGAAAAAGTTGTTGCAATTGTAAAATGGGTAGATGGGTCTGTGCTGGATTCGGTATTTGAGGTTAAGAAATAAATTTACCGGGGAGGTTTGTATTTATTTAACCCTCCACCACTCGTAGTTATCCAGACATTTCCGTTTTGATCTCTGAATGAAGCCCTGAGATTATCGGTACTTATTAAAGAATTCGAAGTCCTAAAAACTGTTGAATTGTTTTGATTATCGAAAAGGACTAATCCCTCCGTTGTGGAAATCCATTTATTATTTTGATCATCAATAAAAATATTGTTTACATTATTTTGAGATGTGCCTAACAAGAAATTTGAAAAAGCGGAACCATTCCAAAACGAAACGCCTCCACGGCCTGCAGTATCAGGTAAAAAACAGAACCAGATATTATTTAGCTCATCAGCCCCTATTGAACTTATTGTGTTGGATGGATAACCATAATTCACAATTAATAAAGAATCAAAACTTTCATTCTCAAGGGTTCTAATTCCATCTGCTTTTGTTCCAAGCCATATTTTATTTACGCTTTCGATGTAAATATCATTTATCCAATCCTTACCGGCAGGTTCATTATATACATTCCAATTGAAACCATCGAACTTTACAAGGTTTGCTGCTGTGCCTATCCAGACATTGTTGTTATTGTCAAATCTGATGGTGTTGATAAAATCTGATATTAATCCGGAATTGCTATGGTTGTAAATAATCCATCCGCTTCCATCAAAAACTCCTATCCCGGCTTCAGTTCCTACCCAAATTCTGTTCTGGTTATCAATAGAAATGCATTTTACTCTATTCGATGGGATTGAAGAGTTTGTTAGATTGTAATTTATAAAATTTACTTCATCATATTTTATCAAACCATTATCTAAGGTACCAATCCACTTGATATTGTTATTATCGATTGTAATTGCAGTTAATAGATTTGTCTGGATGTCTGAAGTAGATACCTGATAGTCTACCCATACAGAAGTATCACGCAAAGTTCTTGTATAGTTATTAATCGTGCTGCTTTGAACTATTGCAATTATATTGACGTCTCTGTGATTATATAAGTCGAATTTAACACTGTACTCACCCGGTAATAAATTTTGTATTGTCAAGGGAGTAACTTTATTAAGAACCGAATCATTGAAAGTTATGTTTGCGCCAGTAGGAACAGTCTGCAGGTAAACTCCGCCGTACATAGATGGATTAGATAAAATGTCGACATTCAATGTTAGTTTTTCGTCTTCATTTAGATTTACAACGAGTGTTGTATCTTTAAAATATTTTTTCTTTAAAGTAATTTCATAGACTCCGGCATCAATATATGAAATACTATCTGGTGTAAGCCTGCCTGTATTTCTGCCATTTTGAAAAATTGTAAATCCATCCGGAACAGAGTTCACATAAATAAATCCCTTTGGTGGTTCAGATTCTACTGGTGAACGCGAGACCTGTTTATCGCAGCCATTCAGTATTAAAATCAACCAAACATAAAAAGTAAAATAAAAAAGCCAATTGTATTTTATTATCAGATCTCTCAATGGTTTATTAAATTAATCTTCAACAATGAAATTGTATCCAAACGATTCAATATAATCTTGCAAAAACCTTAATCTCGTATATTTCTTTTGTGAGTATGAACCAAACAATCCAAAACCACCTTCAATATTAGAATAGTCTGCTACATCAACACTTACAGTTAAATCGTCAACATTGCCGCCTGTTGATGAAAGATATCTTGATGAAGGTTGATCAAAAGCGATACAACTAAATAATAAGTTTTGAAATACAGCATAGTTGTTTTTGTTTGGATCACTAGCAGAAATCTCTTGCAACGCTTTTATAACAGCATTCATTTGATACACTACTGTTATCGATGCATTTGGTACCGGATATACAGGGGTAAGCTCATTCCCCTGGGTAACATATCTTGTCGGTATATCTTTTTCTTTGTAAACAACTTCTCCATTTATTTTTTGTTCATAGCGTATTGCAAGCTTCGGTAAGAAAAATGTTCCTTCATCCAGAGTCTTCCAAATAACCTGGACTATATTTTTTCCAATAGGAGGAATAATAACCTCGCTGTTATTATCGAAAGTAATCTGTCCGGGTGTTAAAGAATTTGAGCGCAATCTTTTTCCATTTGGAAGTAATACTTCTAGTTCAATCGTTTTTCTGTTTCCAACAAAAAATTTATTGTTGTAGTAAAAGCTAAATGGAGTTTTATACCGGGATGTATCTTCTCTTGTAACAGAAGAATCAGAGAAAACAAATACGGTATCGTTGTACCAAACTCTTATATCTGCACCTACAATCGAAGGGTCTGTTGTGTACGTGTAAGGATCGTAACCATCAGGTCGGTAGCTTTTAAATAAAGTTGCAGTCTGAAAATTTTCATTGCTCTTTAGAATGCACGTGAATGCATACTTCTCGACATAATCTCCGTAAGGATTGAAGTCTTCATTACAAGAAATTAAAAAGACACCAATAAAAATAAATCCTATAGCTTTTCGAACGCTCATAATTCAACCTTTAATGTTCCGGTTAATAAAAACGGAAGCATGTTCACGATTTCTCCGGTATCGCGGTTAAAGTAGAAAATATTTTTTCTGTCATAAACATTAATTGCGCTTATCCCAAGTTCAATGTTTACTAAATTTATGCTTAAGCGTTTAATCAAACTTAAATCCAGGCGATGGTATGTAGGAAGTCTTCCAATATTTTTATCACCAAGATATGTGTACGGCTGAAATTCACCGCTGCTCAATCCATTTAAACTGTTGGTATTAAAAAAATATTTATCATAAAACCCGATTATTTGTGTGAATGGATAACCAGATGAAAAATTCCAGACAGAACTTGCTATCCAACCGTCACCCAAATTAAACTCGAGCAAAATGTTAGCGGTATGACGTGCGTCATATTTCGGGTAGTATAGCCATCCATCTACCTCTTTGTACGCCCAGCTCAATGCATAAGAAGTTGTTATATTAAAAGGATCAATGCTGTAGTTGAATAAAAATTCTAATCCGTACGACTCACCCGTGCCTGCAAGCAGATCGGGATCATATCTGGTGAATTTCTGATCATTAACAACTGCAATATCCTGCAGAATTTTATAGTAACCTTCAATAGAAAATTGAATCCCCCTTATAAAATCAAAGTTAAATCCGGCAATATAATGTATCGATCTTTCGGGATTCAAATAATCGGGAATGATTATCCATGGATCAAAGATTGAAATAATTTCACTTTCATCAGTAACGGTTATTAATTCCTGAAGATATATTCCCCAAGCAGCTTTGAATGCAATAGATGGAATGAATCTATAGGTCAGGCTCACACGCGGTTCAAACGTTCCGCCCCCATTCCCGCTCAATCCCGTAATATTAAATCTGGTGCCGGCGTCCAATCCGAAATTCTTCCATTGTAAAAATTTATATTTCCCATACAAGCTTAGATTTCCAGCAAAGTTTTCTAAATCACTTTTTATTCCAACATAATTCACCTGATTAAATTTTGAATCGATTGTCTTAAGTTTTAATCCCAGACCAATCTCATCACGATTATCATATACGACATTCATATCAAAGTTAATTGTGAAATCTTTTATATTATTATATCTTGGTTTTAGACTGCTAAGATTAGGTATAACTTCACCTTCAAAAGTGCTTAAAGATATTCCTAACCTTGAATAGAGCGGAATATCATAAACCTGCAGCCATTCGAATCCGAAAAGATTGTTATTCCATTTGAACTGTTCACGCAAAGGATTATTGTAATCAACATTATCATTAGAAAGAAAACCAAAAATTGAAAACTTCGCATTTTCAAAAATATCTGCACTTGAATAATTCAGTTTATAGGAAATATCATAAAAATCGATTGGCACGGTTTGCTCGTTAAAGAATTTTTTAAGCACATCATTGTTGTAGCTCATTCTACCGGTTATCATAAACGAACCATTGGGAATCGGTCCTTCAATAAGCCCTTTTGCAGTTAATAAACTTAAACCCCCTTTAAATCCAAACCTGTTTTTATTTCCGTCTTTCGAAATGACATCCATAACAGAAGACACCCGACCGCTATATTCCGAAGCGAAACCCCCTTTATAAAATTCGATGCTGTTAATCATTTCCGGGTCTATTACACTAAAGAGTCCCAAAGAATGGAAGGGATTATAAATTTCGACGCCATTTAAAAGAATAAGATTTTGATCACCGCTGCCGCCACGTACATAATATTTTGCTGTAACGTCTCCTGTAGTGCTTACGCCCGGGATAAACTGAAGGTTTCTGAAAATATCTGTTTCTACCCCTTTAGGTAAAATTTCTAATTCTTTTACTGAAATTCTTTCAAGACTTATATCAGTTGAGTTTTCTCTTACTATTTTTTCACCAACTTTTTCTATCGTTTGCAGCTCAACACTCAGTGGGATAAGCGCAACATCAACCTGAGTTACTACATCAGGTTCAACAAAGACTTTTAAGGTTTTGGTTTTATACCCAACATATGAAACAGTTAGTTCATATTCCTTACCGGAAGGAACAGATTTAATAAGATACAGTCCTCTTTCGTTGGTCGAAGCCCCTGTGTTTACCTCCTTCAAATATACGTTACAGAATGTGAGAGCTTCACCATTAGTTGAGTCAGTTACAAAACCACGAATGTTGCCGGGTTGTTGTCCGAGTGCGTAATTAAACGAAATGATGATTGAAAGAAATAAAAACAGAATTAAATTTGTTGAGGGAAACCGCATTTACAAGATTAAAGTTAGAAATATTGATGCGAAATATAGTCCATCTTCTTAAAACATCACACACTAATTTTTTACCGTTATTAATTTGTTAAGCTGCCCGTAAAGCATTTACAATATTCAAACGGGCGGCACGGACAGAGGGTAAGAAACCGCCGATTATTCCCATTAACACTGCGAAGATAAGTGAGCTAATAACAATTGAAGGTGAAAGACTAAAATTAAAAGAAAGTTCAGCAAATGAACCAAAGTTTAAAGTTGAGATATTAAAGAACTGAAGGAAAGAGGCGAGAAAAATCCCAATTATTCCGCCGGTAATAGCAATTACAAGTGATTCAATTAAAAAGACAACCAGAATGCTTCTTCTTTTAAAACCGAGAGCACGGAGTGTTCCAACTTCAACTGTACGATTAGCAACAGCAGCATACATGGTTATCATTGCTCCTATGGTAGCACCAAAACTGAAAATAATTGTTATGAATATTCCAAGTATTCGTATAAAGTTTGCCATCAACTCTGATTGTTCTTCAAAAAATTGCTGCTCAATTTTAGCTTCAAACTGCTGAAGTCGTTTATCAAATTTGAAATTTTTATTAAACGCTTCAAAGTTGCTAGCATTGTCAAGCTTAAGAGTGACGGAAGAAACTGTATTTCCTCGGTTAAAAGCATTAAGAAGCTGCTCGGAATCTCCCCACATTTCAGAATCAAATCCACTTCCTTCCGAATCAAAAACACCAACTATTTTCCAGTTATCACCTGCAAACTTGACTTCGTCTCCGAGCTTTGCACCTTTAAATCTTCCTGTAACAGCAGAACCAACAATCAATTCACGTAAACCGAAAGTGAACATTCTACCTTCAATAATTTTTACCTGCGGTCTTAACTCTAATATAACACCAGACACACCTCTTACTGTTACATTACTTACGCCGCCACTGGTTTTCTTGAGATTAATAATTACAACAGGTTCTTTTGAAATAATTTGTTTGCCGTCTTTATCCACGGCGATATGTGAAAGTGTTCTGATGACATCCTGTGTTTCTCCATCCACCAAGCTCGATATTTCTCCATTTGCAGCTTTTCGTGTTATTAGAACATTATCCGGCAGCCCGGTTGCAATTAGTGTTTTTTGAATTCCATAAGCCATCATTAATACCGCTGCGAAAACAAATACCACTAACGCAACACCAAAGATCGTGATGAAGGTTGTAAGCTTTCTTGATGTAAAATTTTTTATTGTATACTTAAATGGAATTTTCATATCGCAACATTTATATTTTCGTTGAGTGTAACTTTAACCAATGAATCGCAACCCATCAACAATACTTGTTCTCAGAGCTTTTAAAATTGGGAATATTGATGCAGCGACACCAATTAGTAAGGCAGATGAAACTGCAAATATTACCGTGATCGGTTCCAATTGAAATATAGGGAAGAACCCTTTTGGGATAAACGAACCGAAACCTTCAACTATTGGAAAACTTAGGAACAAACCTAGCCCACCACCAATCGCCGAAATGAAAAGCGATTCTCCAAGAATAAGTCCCACCATATGACCAGCAGAAAATCCTATAGTTTTAAAGACTGCGTATTCTCTTGTTCTTTCTCTTGCAGACATTATCATAGTGTTACCAAGCACAAGCATTATTATTCCAATTATTACAAATGAAATTACATTCATTGAAGTAATAATTGCACTGGACGCCTGAACAAAGCCTTGCTGAAATGCTCTCTCTGATTCTGTTTTTGTTTCTGCACGGGAGTTTTTAAATAACGCATCAATCTGATCAGAAATTGAACCGGTCTTTGATGGATCTTTTATTTTAACAATGTACCAACCGACTTCATTATCTCTACCTGAACTTATTTCCTTCATACGTTCATTAAGATAATCCCAGTGAAACATCATTTGTGTTGCATCAGTAGTTTTATCTCTTGGTTTATAAATTCCACGAACTACAAATTGCCAATCACCCGGATAAATGTCACCTTCAATAGTCATCAAATCACCAATTTTCAAATTATACTGTTTGGCGATATCCTGACCAATAATACAACTGTTTCGCTCCTTTAAAAATGTTTGATATTCATCTTTTGAAATTAAAAATTCAGGATACACTTCGAAGATAGTTTCAGGATCAACAGCGAGTCTTGCAAAGAACTGATTTTTATCAATATAAACTCCCTGGAACCAATTGGCATAAGTTACTGCTTCAACGCCCGGAATTTTAGCAATCTGGTCTCTGTAAGCAAGCGGAAGTGGAAAGATGAATGAAACGGCTTGCCGAACAATTAATCTATTGGCTGCGGAAGCTTCAACTCCTGCATTCCATCCTGTGACAACTGTACGAAGCAGACTGAATGCGATAACTGCAATTGAAATTCCCACGACTGTAAGCAGGGTTCTTAATTTATGTCTTAGCGAGTTCTTAAAAATTAATTTTAATATTCTCATGACTGCCTATACCAAATCTCCTTTATCAAGATTTCTTATTATATGTGCTTTCTCAGCCGCATGAGGATCGTGAGTAACCATCACTATAGTTTTTTTGAATTCTTTATTCAGCCGTTCCATAAGAGTCAAAATTTCCTCTGCTGAAGTTCTATCAAGATCACCAGTCGGTTCATCCGCTACAATAATCATTGGATCAGTAACAATTGCTCTTGCAATCGCAACTCTCTGTTCCTGCCCCCCGGAAAGCTGTTTTGGATAATGGTAAATACGATCGCCTAATCCAACAACTTCAAGTGCAAACTCAACACGTTTTTTTCTTTCAGCTCGTGATAAATTAGTAAGCAGAAGTGGCAATTCAACATTTTCGAAAGCAGTTAATACGGGAATTAAATTATAAAATTGAAAAATAAAACCAACGTTATCCGATCGCCACTTTGCTAATGCAGACTCGCCGAATTTTGAAATCTCCTTATCTTTAATAACTATATTTCCTGCCGAAGGTTTATCAATACCTCCGATTAAATTGAGAAGTGTAGTTTTACCCGAACCTGAAGGACCCATCAACGCAAGAAATTCACCTTCGGGAACTTCCATATTAATATTGTTCAATACAGGAATTTCCAGACTATCCCGCCAATAAGATTTGGAAATATTATTTATTTGAATTAATGATGACATTTAAACTCCATTTGACTTCTTTATAATACTTTAACCTGAACACCGTCTTTTATTTTATCATTAAGGTTATCTATTATTTCATCCCCTTCTTTCAAACCGGAAACAACCTCAACATAATTTCCTAAAAGTCGACCAGTTGAAATTTCTTTTTGCACTGCTTTATTATCATTTACTACATAAACTATTTTCTTGCCATTCAGTTCGTCAACTGCTGAAAGAGGAATAGTAATTACCGGTGATTGATTTTCTTCATCATTATTTTTTTCAGAAAGAAAAGAAACTTTTGCACTCATTTCCGGAAGAACTCTGCTGTCATAATTTTTAAAACCAACTTTCACTAATACAGTTGCTTTTGATCTATCTGCTGTGGGAACAATTTTGAAAACATAACCCTGATAACTTTTTTCAGGATAGGCGTCAAGAGTTATTTCACATTCTCGACCTTCTTTTATTTTTTCTATATTTGATTCTGAAACATCCGTTTCAACAAGAAGTGATTTCATATCAGCAATTGTAACTACCGCTGTTTTAGATGTTGTGCTTCCACCGAATGGAGCAACAATTTCTCCGACCTCAGCGTTTTTAGTTAAAACAGTTCCATCAAAAGGTGCCCGGATGAGTGTGTTCTCTAAAGCAACTTCAGCCACCTGCACTCCAGCATTAGCAACTTCTATTGATGCAAGAATTCTATTATAATTTGCTTCTGCCTGATCGTATTCCTGCTGAGAGGACAATCCCTTCTCAAATAATTCTTTTACTCTGTCGAAAGTATTTTTTGCATCATTTAAATCAGCTTGCTGCAGTAGCAGATTAGCTTTAGCCTGCTCCAATTGGGCTCTTATATCGTTATCTTCAAGTCTTCCGATGACTTGATCTTTTTTGACCTTATCACCTTCAACAACACCTAAATAAATAAGCCTGCCTGTTCCCTTTGATGCAATTGCAGCTTTTCTTTGTGCAACAACATAACCACTTGCTGTTAGAATTGCATTCGATTTTGCAGGAGATTGTTTTACTACAGTCGTCAATTTCACTTCAATTACTGAGCTGGTAAACGAACTAATTATAAAATAACCGGCAATAATTATGATAATTAGTACAATTCCATAAATAACGAACTTTGAACTGCTCTTTGGGTTGTTATTTGAACGATCTATCTTCAAAGAAGATAGATCGGCGTTTTTTGAATCCATAATTATAATTTGAAAATTGTCTGAAAACTTAAACAAGTGCCTCACTAAAACAAACCGTACGTGATTTAGCTAACACTTATTTGATAACAAATTACGGCTTTGAAAGGTTCTGTTTTTATTCCTCTAAAGTAGAAAGATTTCCGGGATCTATTCCGAGGGCTTTGGCTTTCAAAACTCTTCGCATAATTTTTCCGCTTCTGGTTTTTGGCAAAGAATCAACAATTTCAATGTGTTCCGGTTTTGCAATCGGACCTACTTCGTGACCAACGTGCTGTCTTAATTCCTCTATAAGTTGATCGCTTTTTTGATAGCCTGTTTTCAGAATTACAAAAGTATGAATAGCATTTCCTTTTATTTCGTGCGGAAGTCCGATTGCAGCAGCTTCTGCAACAGAAGGATGACTGACTAATGCACTTTCAATTTCTGCTGTTCCCAGACGATAACCGGAAACTTTGATTACATCATCCACCCGCCCGATAACCCAGTAATAACCATCTTCGTCCCTTCTCGCCGAATCACCGGTCAAATACATTCCAGGAAATCTGCTCCAGTATTGTTGTTCATATCTTTCAGGATCATTCCAGATTGTTCTAAGCATCGAAGGCCAGGGAGTTTTGATTACTAGATAACCTTCGTCATTAGCTTTTACAGATTTCCCTTCTTCATCGACAACGTCCATTTTAAGACCGGGAAAAGGTTTTGTTCCTGAACCGGGTTTAAGAGGAGTACACGGCATTGGTGTTATCATAAACATACCAGTTTCCGTTTGCCACCATGTATCCATTATCGGACATCGCTCACCGCCGATCACTTTGTGATACCATCTCCATGCTTCAGGATTTATTGGTTCACCGACACTTCCTAATAATCTTAAAGAAGAAAGGTTGTGTCGTTTAACCCAAGCATCACCGAATCTCATAAATCCTCTTATTGCAGTTGGTGCGGTGTAAAGAATATTGATCCCGTATTTTTCAATCATTCCCCACCAGCGGCTTGGATACGGATAAGTTGGTGCACCTTCATACATAAATGAAGTCGCTCCATTTAAAAGCGGTCCATAAACAATATAGCTATGTCCTGTCACCCAACCGGGATCAGCTGCACACCAAAAACGATCTTCTTCATGAATATCAAAAACATATTTTAAACTTGAATACGTACCGACCATATAACCACCGTGAGTATGAAGTATTGCTTTAGGTTTACCTGTCGTTCCAGAAGTGTAAAGAAGATAAAGTGGATCTTCCGCATCCATTATTTCAATGTCACAGGAATTACTTGCAATAGGCAGGGACATAAGGTCATGATACCACATATCTCGTCCGAATTCCATATTCACTTCGTGACCGGTTCTCTTTACAACCAAAACGCTCTCAACAGTTGCTGCTCTTTGAAGTGCTTCATCAGCAATCTTTTTTAACTCGACAATCTTCCCTCTTTGATATGCTCCATCGGCAACAATTAAAACTTTAGACTGGCTGTCTTCTAATCTTTCATGAAGCGCCTCAACAGAAAAACCACCGTAAACAACAGAATGTATAGCCCCTATACGCGCACAAGCAAGCATAGCTGTAACTATTTCAGGAATTCTTCCCATATAAATCGTCACACGATCACCCTTTTTAACACCAAGACTTCTTAGAACATTCGCAAAACGGCAGGTTTCTCTCCTTAGTGCAAAATATGAAAGCGATCTGAAATCTCCATTCTCACCTTCCCAAATAAGCGCAACTTTATTTCGTCGGAAAGTATCGCAATGAACATCAAGACAGTTGTAGGCAATGTTAGTCTTCCCATTAATAAACCATTTGTAGAAAGGCTTTTTTGAATCATCGAGAACTTTATCCCACTTTTGAAACCAGTGTAAGTTATTTGCCTCATTTTCCCAAAAACCAACATAATCTCTTTCCGCAGAATCGTAAAGCTGTTCGCATTTGGCATGAGCATTATTAATTATCTCTTTGGAAGGATAGTAAACATCTCCGGTAAGTTTCTTTTCTGACATTAAAATTTCTCCCTAAAATTTTGTGATTGATTTTTTCTAAAGGGTTTAAAGATGAACCACTTTGTGGTCTTCCGGTCTAACTCAAAAAGATTTGCGAGTGAAATTAAGGCAAGAAAAATTCATAAGCAACGGCTTTGGATAAAAATCCAGGCAACAGCTCGTTATATCATTTAAATAAAATCGATTGATCAGTCTTTCTCTTCATTTTTTTCTATTCCGAATGATTCCTCCTTACTGCTTCCCGGTTTTACCCATTCCTTTAATATATTTATTCTTACTGTGTCTAATTTTGCATCTTTGTGGATCATTAAATACATAGGCAGAGGCATTTCTCCTTCAGTAACCATTTCAATTATCCCGTCCAACTTTTTTTCTTTTTTCTTTTCGTCGTATTTATCCCATTCGGAAAAATTTAGATGTTTTCTTCCTTCATTTACATCACTTGCTATAAAATAGGAAACAGGGGCAATATAAGAATACCAAGGCCACCTTGTTTCATTAGAATGACAATCATAACAAGATGTCCTGAGAATACCGGAAACATTTTCAGGAGCATTTATATCCCAGGTTATAGGTGGGTTAGTCCTGTGCACAGGTACGAATTGTAAACCAACTATTATAACAACCAACACGATAATTGTTTTTTTCAATTTCTAATTTACCTTTCTATTCCACAAGGATGGAAGTAAGAATAATTTAACATTCGTTAATTGAAACAGGTTTAAACTACTAAAAAAAGATTAAATTAACTTTGGACCGGCAGCTGTAATTTCTTTTTCTGTGTCGGCTTCAAATTCCTTAAAATTATTTAGAAACATGCCTGCAAGCTTTTTAGCCATTTCATCGTATGCTTTTTTATCCTTCCAGGTATTTTTAGGATTCAATACTTCAGAAGGAACACCTTCACAGGATTTGGGTATTCGTAAATTAAAAATTGGGTCAGTCTCAAATTCAACTTTATCGAGCTTACCATCTAGTGCAGCATTTAGCATCGTACGTGTGTACTGTATCTTCATTCTGCTTCCTACTCCATAAGGTCCGCCTGTCCATCCTGTATTTACAAGCCAGCAATTAGCTTTATGTTTTTTAATTTTCTCTCCAAGTAATTTTGCATAAACAGTAGGATGCCAAACCATAAACGGTGCACCAAAACACGTACTGAATGTAGCTTTTGGTTCCGTAACACCTTTTTCTGTTCCGGCAACTTTTGCAGTATAACCAGAAATAAAATGATACATTGCCTGCTCAGTGGTAAGTTTAGAAATAGGAGGAAGAACTCCAAATGCATCTGCAGTAAGCATTACAACATTTTCCGGATGACCGGCTTTTCCTTCTTCAACTATATTATTAATGTGTGATATCGGGTAGGCAGCTCTTGTATTTTCAGTAAACGTATCATCATCCAGATCGATTCTTCTCGACTGTGCATCTATTTGAACGTTTTCTAAAATGGTTCCAAATTTTCTTGTTGTTTCATAGATATCCGGTTCAGCTTCTTCAGAAAGCCGGATCACTTTTGCGTAGCAACCACCTTCATAATTAAAAACACCATCTTCGCTCCAACCGTGTTCATCGTCCCCAATTAATTTTCGATTTGGATCAGCAGAAAGTGTTGTCTTACCAGTACCTGATAAACCAAAAAATAAAGCAACGTCTCCCCGTTCTCCAACATTTGCTGAACAGTGCATCGACATTACATTTTTCTTTGGCATTTCATAATTGAGAATAGTAAAGATAGATTTCTTTATTTCACCGGCATAGCTTGTTCCGCCTATCAGTACAAGCTTTTCACTAAAATTGATAATAACAAAAACTTCAGAATTAGTTCCGTCATTCTGCGGGTTTGCGTGGAAATTAGGCATTTGTATTACAGTAAACTGTGGGTTGTGATTTTCTAGTTCAGCAGGATCATCATACCTTCTGAACATATTTCTTGCAAAAAGATTATGCCATGCAGTTTCTGTTATCACCCTGATCGGGAAACGATATATATCATCTGCACAAACAAAACAATCCTCAACATAAAGATCTTTACCCTGAATATATGCCATCATCTTTGCAAAAAGCCTGTTGTACTGTTCTACAGTCATTGATTTATTTACTTTCCCCCACCAGATATTTTTATCACTTGTTGGTTCTTTAACTAAAAATTTATCATTGGGACTTCTGCCGGTATGATAACCAGTTCTAACAACAATAGGTCCGAGATGAGCCAATAATCCCTCTCTTCTTCTTACAACCTGTTCATATAAAGCAGGTGTGCCATAGTTGTAAAATACTTCGCGGATGTTTCTTAAGCCCTGCGCTTCAAGTTCTTTAATAACTTTATCTTTAAGTATCATTTAAAACTCCTTTTTTTCTTATATAAGAATATTTTGTGAGAAATCAAATACTGGTAATTAAAGAAGATTTGAATAATCGTATTCTATTGCTTCTTCACAATAGAATGGTTCGCCGTATTTTTTGCCAATTTGGAAACCATAAAACTTTGCCCGGGCTTCAACATATTCAAGAAACTCAGGTCTGCTTATGAATGTATCTTCTTTTTTTAAAGTTGGATTGTAAAATTGACTCTTGAATGCCAGGACAGCCTTCATCTTGGTTTCAAAGTGATCTGAAATATCAACCACAACTGAGGGCTGAAAAAGATACGTCTGCATATAGTAGAATAATTTTTTAGGTCTAAATGAACTTTGAGCTTTCCCATTTAATGATGTTTTATATTTTACCAAACCTGACGTAAATACTGCTCTTTTTATAAGCAAGCTTGCATCAATATGGTCCGGATGCCTGTCATTGAAATATGGTGCAAATACTATTTTAGGTATATAATTTCTTAAAAGTATTATAACCTTTTTTAGTGTATTTTGGGAAATAGAAATTTCCCCGTCCGGTAGACCAAGATTTTCGCGAATTTTTAATTTAAGTACTTTAGAGGCTGCCTTGGTTTCCTTTGCCCGGGTTTTTGTATTTCCCCTAGTACTCATTTCACCTCTAGTTAAATCAACAACTCCAACCTTCAGACCTTTTGAGGTAAACCGTCCTATCGTTCCACCCATTGAAAGTTCTGCATCATCCGGGTGTGCTGCAAATATTAAAACATCTAAGTTCATTTAATTAAGTATCTTTTTGATTTTATTGATT
>Ga0307423_1001268_pt1 | contig 15460 bp, 17 predicted proteins | sample SalMarWE160310MG_FD_202154 | JGI IMG/M metagenome (GOLD analysis project Ga0307423, IMG submission 202154) | Salt marsh sediment microbial communities from the Plum Island Ecosystem LTER, Massachusetts, United States - WE1603-10 | ecosystem: Environmental > Aquatic > Marine > Intertidal zone >...
CGCGGAGACCTCGCAGTATCTCGATGGTCTGGGGAACCGTCGGCTCAGAAATGAAAACTGGCTGGAACCGGCGTTCAAGAGCCGCATCTTTTTCGATGTGTTTCTGGTATTCATTCAGAGTTGTTGCTCCAATTAGATGCAACTCACCACGGGCTAAGTGCGGCTTAATAATTTGAGAAACATCTAAACCGCCTTCTTCACCAGTTCCGCCAGCTTTCATAATAGTGTGCAGTTCATCTATGAACAAAATCAAATCGTCTTTCTGGGCTAGCACTTCATCTATAACTTTTTTAATTCTGTCTTCAAATTCTCCACGGTACTTCGAACCCGCAACCAAAGAATTAATGTTAAGTTCGATTAATCGTTTACCTTGGAGTACTTCAGGAACCTCTTCATGCATTATTCTCTGGGCAAGTCCTTCGACAATTGCAGTCTTGCCAACTCCAGGTTCGCCAATCAATACGGGATTATTTTTTGTTCTACGCGCTAAAATCTCAATTGTTGTCTCAATTTCATCGGCGCGACCAATTACTGGGTCGAGCTTTCCTTCCCGGGCAAGCTTTGTCAAATCCCTTGAGTATTTGTCTAACTGAGGGGTGGTACTTTGTGTTTCTACGCGTCCCTCTTGGGCTCCTTTACCGACGACCTTGATGATTTTTTGCCTGACTGCTTGTGGCGACAAGCCGTACTTGCGGAGAAGGTCGCCTGCCATGCCGTCTTCTTCTTCTATAAGTCCGACAAGCAGATGTTCTGGGCCGATGTAGCTGTGGCCGAGCTCTTGAGCTGCTTGGAAAGCTAGTTCGAACACGTTTTTGACTCTTGGCGTAATGTACAGCTGGGTTATTTCGCCTTCCTTGACTTCCTTTTCGCCTTTAGGCGTGTTTGCTTCAATGTAGTTTTTTATTTCATCTGGGTTGACTTTGAACTGTTTGTAAATTTCTTTAATAACGTCGCTATTGGAAATTGCATAGAGTAGGTGTTCCGTATCAACTTCGGCACGTTTGAACTTCAAAGCTGTCTGGGCGGCTTCTTGAAGCATTTCTTTTGTGTGGGCAGAGAGGTATTGGTCAATGTCCACTGCTTCACGATGACGAGGTAATGGATATCCCAATCTTGAGGAAAAGTCTTCGAACTCATCAATGTCTTGGAACAAGTTATTTGACAAGGGCCCACCGAACATTCGGTCAAAGGGTGAAGCCGATTGCTGTTGGAGTTTTCGCAAATCTTGTGTACAAACATGTAAAACTTTTTTCTGTCCATTTTGAAACACAGCAACTTTAGCTGTTGCAGGTCTGGTCTTGCAGATATCACATAATATTCCGGACATAATTTTCACGCCTACTTTCAGATGCGTTGACTCGACTCAAAGATATCAATGGGAGAGAAACTCATTAAGCTTATGTAATTCTCCAGTCACTCCTGTAAAGGCTGAAGTCACGTTCAGGCTTCATTTTCTTTCTTGGGCCTGTTTTCGACTTGGCATGACTTTCTCAACTAAGAAAGAGCAAGGACCCTACAACTGCCTAAACGAACTTGGACTAAAGTAAATGTGTCAGGCCCTCATCAGGTACGGTCTATAGTGGCTTTGTTTTCAAATATAGTCTTTATCGCTTAAACACTTAAGACAATAAACCAATATACTTATAAGCGCGTATGCACATAGTATGTTATGTGGATAAGCGAATTAAGGTGAATGAAAAATGACAACAAAAACAAACGTGAAACTCAGCGTTGGGCAATTCGCTTACTGGAAAAACATCTGACACGTGCGAATCGTGCACAAAAAATGGAAAAAGTAGGCGATTTAAAATGGGTCGAATATGCGTGGTACTCTCGGATCAGTTGGAAAAGCAACTCAGATTCAAAACCATCGAGAGATTCGGCGGAAAAAAGGGCGACTTGACTCGCGCCGTCGAAGAAGCCGTAAAAACATGGATCACCAAAGAATAAATCCACGAACCCCCTCTCATTTCCCAATAACTCAATTTTAAGGCAGCCTTACACGAAAAAGGCGACAGGGAAAACCAGCCCTCCTCCAAGACTATTTAGCAATGGTTCTATGCTGGGAGCCGAAGCTGGAAGGTCCCCTTCTGACGGGGATTAGTGAAGTAATTTGAAGATTACTTCAACATTCAACAAAAAGAGCTTCACATGTTAATGGTGCTACCGCTTGGATGTTTTAATGAAAAGGCTATTTCACTATTTCTGCGTTTGCGGTCATACCGCTTGTTCTCGTAATTTTTATTTTTAAATGGTCTCCCGGCTTTGCGTTAGCAACACGTACTACGAAACCTTGGATTCTGGCTATGCCTTCTCCTTGAGGACTCGTTTCGGTTATTTCAACTTCATATTCTTTTCCCATCTCAACCGGGCAACGCTTAAAGCCCTTACCATGGCCACGCCTTCCCTCATAACTACCACCCTGTCTTCTACCATAACTCAAATAGCATCAGCCTCTTTCCCATTTATGATAATAATGTTCGCTTTAAAGCTTAAATGTTCCGTGTTATAGTCTAATCTTTTGCAGACTTCATTGCTCACTGATCTACACCCCGTTTCACCTATGCGTATGTAGACGAACGAAAACAGTTTATGCAAGGAATCAAAGAATAACAATATGTAGACGTTTGAGAAGGAGGTGGAAAAATGGGTGCTAGAAAGTTGAACCTTGTATTCGTAGATAAGGATGGGAAATGGTATCCGTTAGACGAGGTCAACAGTGAGGAATTAGCTGAGGGTCTTGAAAAGATTTCTAAAGAAACTGCCAAGAGACTGCTATTGCAGATACAACAAAGATAATGCTTGTTATATCCGTTTCTTCAGGAAATTCCCGAAGTGTACACGTTTTGAATAACATCCTCTCGTAAAAAGCGAGTTCAGGTTTTAGGTTTACCAATAGAGTTTCGCTTACAAACGATTTATATCATGCTTTCACATATTTTACCTTACGAGAGAGAATTTATGCCCATATTTTTAATAATTTCTAGGCATTCCCCTGAGAACTGTCCGATGAACAATGAGAAAATGAAGAAAATTACGTTAGAATTGCCCGACAAACTGGGTGGATTGGAGAAGAAACACGGAATCAAGAGGGTTGGAGTGTGGACTGTGATTCCTGAGCATCTGCTGGTTTGGGTGTATGAAGCCCCAAGTTCAGAAGCTCTGCAAAAATTCTCAATGGAACCGGAGATTGCAAAATGGATGGCTTGGAACACGAGTGAAATCAAGTTGGCAATGAGTCTTGAAGAAAGCATGAAATTACTAAAATAAGCAACGCACGTACATGTTGAAGCTTAAACATTACTCAATGACATAAAATGGTGGTGAAAACACGATATGACTAAGTTAATGGTATCTCTTCCTGCAAAGTGGGAACAGTTTCTGAAACGGTTGGCCGATAATCACCAAGTTGATCTGGATAGCGTCATCGGTGAATTGTGCGCGTGGGCCTTTACCAATTCTGAAATCAAGAAACAGTTTGAACTATGGTTAGATGATGCTTTCCCCCCAAAAGGTGAGGCTGAAGACAAAGCAAGAGCTGCAGGTGCCCGAGAAAGAGCGCGCGAAGAAGAGGCGGAAGAAGCCTCAGAAGAGGAAGCTCACGAGGATAGAGATTACAGTGAGGACAGAGAACTAAACCCTTAACGGTCGGAGTCTAAGACAACGCATTATTCAGTAAACTATTTCCCTTAAGAAATAAGAAAACCGGCAAAGCTGATGTGAAATAACATGAGTGAAAAAGAAAGTGTGAAAACTGATGAGAAAGAAACAGGCTACTAACATCTCGCGGAAAAAAACAAAGACGAAAATACAAACTTGCCCCTAACAGAGGGTGAGGAGTTCCGTAGCCTTAAATTCGCCCCTTAGGTTCGGATTACCTTCTCGCTGGAGAATAGGTCCGACTTATTTAAAATAAAATGCAAATGAAAGAGATAGGGGTTGCGAGGTGATTATGTGAGTGAAGTAAAATCGAAAGTAAGCTATGAATGCAAAAAATGTGGCGCAGAAGGAATTTTAGTTGAAAACGTGGAGTCTATTAATTTGAACGAAGTCAAGAAGTTACCCTGTGATTGTCCAGCGGAAAACGGTATATTTCAAATCTTCCATTTCAGGCTTCATAAGGGGTAAGCTCGTGCGCCGCGTTTTAAGGTTATTCTATAATAGCCAACCAATGTTAAGACTCAATGGAGATGCTATCAACAGAAACTACGCAGAAAAGTTTAGTCACAGCTTTCCTTGTGTTCTTCCCATTTGTGTCAATAGAAGCAATCAACAGTCCCGCACTTACTTTTTCCTTGCTTCCCAGTATTCTTTTGCTTTCCTGTATTCTTTTTCTTTTTTAGCTACTCCCAATTTGGCACTACATTCCTGACAGAAGCAATTGCCTGTGCGTTGCACATACCGGGTGTAGAACATCTTCCCGCATTTCTCGCATCGGTGATCGCCCATGATTTCGCCTTCTGTATAATGGTTATCTTTCAAGGATTTAACTGGTTCTACATTATTCCACTTAGGTAAGACTCAATTGCGAGACCTCCCAAGGAAAGCTACTTGGAGGGTCGTGCTTTTGTTGAAAGGTTGGATTTCCCGAAAGTTAAGGGTTATTTGGGGCTGTCGTTGTGTTTTGCTTTTTTAGAATTGAGCCCGCTAACTAGAACCACCCAATTCATGTAAGTGCGGAAATCCCCTGAAAGCACCAGAGAAGGCTCTACATAACAATGAAGACTGCATTCTTGGCAGTTCTGTGTTTCTTTCCAATTGAATTTAGATATTGCAGTTTTGATGCCTGTTTCAAAAACCGAAACGCTACCCGCATATTCGTTCCGAACATAACACGGCAGGACCAAATTGCCCTCTGGATTAACGTTAACTGATGACCAAGGTTTACACGTCCAGTGTTTCTCTTTAGCGAAGACTCTAAAATAGCTGATTGAATTTATAAGAGGATACCCCTTCTTCTTCATCTCGGCAAGTTTTCCAGCTAACTCTTTGATTTCGTGACTGGCCGGTGCGGACGCCTTTGCGTTGCAGTACTCATGTGCTAAGGACACGGCTATTCCTGTATCCAATTCATTTGCCAACTTCACCAGATCTTCAATCTCACTGATGTTCTCAGCCATTATCGTCGTGTTGATTGTCACAGGAGCCTTCTCTCTGCAAGCCATTATGCCTTCTACCGCTTTTCTAAAAGAGCCATTAACGCCTCTAATCGCGTCATGAGTTTTTTCTAGTCCATCTAACGAAACGTAGACGGCGCCGTTTATGTATGGGGCTATCTCGTCTATTCTGGATTCGAGGAGAGTTCCATTAGTGACTAGGCTTGTGTGCAAAGGCAGCGACCTAGAAAAAGCAAGGATTTCCGCTAAGTCCTTTCTCAAGAGCGGTTCTCCGCCTTCAAACGCGATCCCACAAACGCCCGAATCATAAATCCGCTTTAGAATTGCTTTTTCTTGCTCTATACTAGAATCTTCGCTGGATCTTTTCCAGAAGGGGCACATTTTGCATCGGAGATTGCAGTTGTACGTTAATTTGTGCCCGCAAAACAGCGGGGCCCTTCTTCCAAACAAGTTTAATAATATCCCACGGTATATCCTCAGCCCTAGCCACAACGTTTCTCGATAGCAGCCGTTGTTTTTTTCTTCACCAAAATAGTTGGAAAACCTCGCCATCCTTAATATCACTTAAACATACACATTTGCACAACCACGCTAATAAGAATAAGGTCGTTTTTCAATACCACATGTAGCGCGCGCTCTAACAAAAACAGCTTGTATTGTAGCTTCTGTTATCTGTTCGATACTAGCCATTTTTTCTTCTTGCTTAGGAAAAAAACGCCTATGACAAATATTCCCAGCAATCCTAAGACTACTGGAAAAATGTTAGCACTCGAGAAGTTTCCTATCAGCAAAACTGCCGCTATCACTATCAAAATTATTCCTACAAATAGCGCAATTTTTTGGAACATTATACTTCACTTCACTTTATTGATTAGCCCGCGTACGCTATACATGCTTTCTCGTAAGCGCACGCAAATCTGCTTAGCGCGGGTGCGTGTTATATATCTCAGTATTATAATGGGGATTCTTTGTCCCGCAGTTTCCGCAGAATTTCTCCGTTATGTCTACAGGCTTCTTGCATTTTTCACAATCGTACACTAATTGCGTGCCACAATTCGTGCAGTATTTCTCCTCCATGTTATCTGTTCCGCATATACACCGAACCATACTCAACAACCAGATTACTAGTGTCTGCTCCACGGTTTAAAGTTATTCTACGGTTATAGCAATTCAGACAAACAGTCCCTCGTGCGCTAAAACACAACTCCAAGAGAGCTAGAGAAAGAATAGCGAGAAAAGTTAAGAATCTACGGCTAGCAAAGATTCACTTTCACCTGATAAGACACTGGTTCGGTACATTGGAATACCATAAAACACATGACCACTGCCATGTTAGACGAATGATAGGTCACAGAAGTATCATGTCAACTGAGGTTTACGTCAACATGGAGCAGGCGCTGTTCTCAGGCAACGTAAACGAATATCACGTAAAATGGCTTCAACAACTGAACAGGCAAAGGCTCTGATAGAGTTAGGCTTCGAATACGTCACTGGCGAATACGACGACGGAGGAAAGATCTTTAGGAAGCGAAAGTGATGTCAGGACACCATAGAATTGGTAAAAAAACCACAGAATTTATTAATTCATCTCTAGTGCATAAGGTGTAAAGGCGTTAAAAGTGTCATTCACGTCTAAGCTTAAAACTGCGGATTTCAGGGAGTTAGCGCCAGCCATCTTTTACGGCGTTGCCGGCGTAATACTTCTAGTTTTGTTGCCTCTTGCTGGTTTTCCGCCTCACATCGGCTTAACAGGAGTGCTCAGCCTCGTAACCGCTTACGGTCTCATTAAAAAGAGGTTTTGGGCGTTCTGGCTAGTTGTAGCCTTGCTCGGTGTTACGTCAGTACTTTCGCTGTACACGCTCGCTGTGGTTGGGTTCAGCAACGCGCTCGTAGCCTTAAGCATGATTGCCTATGTCATTCTAACATGGGCTTTTACACTGCAAATCGCGCTAAAAAGAAAAGCAGACTAAACCTAACCCAAGCTGACGTTTTTTAAAAGTGACACCACGACTTCTTCGCCAGCGTCAATGAACTGCTGGTTCGCAGGAATCTCAACGTATCCGTCAGCCTTCGCCAGCGTGGTGATAGCTCCTGAAGCTCCACTTTCAACAGGCTCAGCCACAAGCCCATTCGCTTTGTCGCGTTTCAGCTTAACCATGACAAAAGTTCTTCTGCCTTTAGCCGAAAACATCCTCGTAGCCGCCAAAGCTTTAGTTGTCTTGTTTTCCGTTGTGGGTCTGCCAGCCATGCGCTGAATAACGGGTCGAGCAAGCAGGTGAAACAGTAGCAGAGCAGAAGTTGGATGTCCAGGCATTGAGAAAACAGGCTTCTTTCCGATGAGCGCTATTGTGGTGGGTTTTCCAGGTTTCACTGCGATTCCGCTGACAAGCACACCTGGGTTGCCGAGGGAATTCACGATTTGCGGAGTCAAGTCTTTTGGACCCACGGAAACTCCGCCAGAAGTCATCACTATATCCGCAGAAGCCAACGCGTCCTCCAAAGCCTTGCGCAGTTCAGCTTTGTCGTCTGGAACCACGCCCAAGTACACTGGCTTTCCACCGCTTTCCTTGACAGCAGTGCTCAGGCTGTAAGCGTTTATGTCATAAATCTTTCCAGCAGGCAACTCTTTTCCGGGTTCCGTTACTTCCCCGCCTGTTGAAAGAACCGCAACCACAGGAACCTTGAACACTTTAACCGTGGTTAAGCCCAAAGCTGCTAAAACCCCTATCTCTGATGCCCCCAAAACCCTGCCAGCCGCAAGCGCTGTCTCGCCGCTTTTGATGTCTGACCCCCGTTTCATCACGTTTTCGTTTCGAGTCACAGCCCGGAAAACCTGCAGCTCAACGTCTTCTCTGTCAGTGTCTTCAACCATAACCACAGCATCAGCACCGTCTGGAACAGGAGCACCAGTGACTATTTCCGCGGCTTCGCCCCTGTCAACCCTGACTTGAGGTGGTTCTCCAATATTCACCATACCGCACGCCGCCAACTTTGCAGGGTGGTTTTCTTCTGCGCCAAAAGTGTCCTCTGCCTTCACCGCGTAACCATCAACAGTTGACCTGTTAAAAGGCGGAATATCCAACGCGGAAACCACGTTTTCCATAAGCACACGGTCATAAGCCTCCAACAACGGAACCTCTTCGCCACCTAACACTGCAGGCTTAAGCTTCTCGTTGATTACCTGTTTTGCCTCGTCGAAACTCATCAACCGCCTAAACATCATGATTCCTCCACGTTTCCAAACAAGCGAACCTCCACAACCTCGCCTTCCGCTACGCCTTCCCTGTTCTCAGGAACAACCACAAAACCGTTGCCACGCGTCATGGTGGAAATTGCGCCTGAACCCCTAGCGCTAACAGGCTCAGCTTGGAACTCGCCGTTTTTCCGTGTTACTCTGACACGCACAAAAGTTCTTCTTCCAAGCGCCGCAGCCACCTTCCGCGTCATAACAGCGTTAACTGTCGGTCGCGGCTCCGCGTTTTTCATGCCAAGCATCCTGCAGATTAACGGTCTCCCGAACACTTCGAAGCCGATTACTGCGGCTACGGGGTTGCCTGAAAGAATCAAAACGGGCTTTCCATCCACCGCTGCGACGGCTGTCGGCATGGCTGGCCGCAACGCTACGCCGTGAACCACAACGCCTGGCTTCCCAGAGTGGTTAACAACGTCTGGAACCAAGTCTAACCCGCCAACACTGGTTCCGCCAGAAGTTATCACCGCATCGCAGCTCCGAAGCCCCCTCTTCAGCTTTTCACCTATCTCAGCCAAATCGTCTTTTGCTATTCCTAAATCTACGGGTTCAGCGCCGAGTTCGCGGCACATGGCTGCCAGCATGACGCGGTTGGAATCGAAAATCTGGTTTCCAACGAGCTTACTACCTGCTTCAGCGAGTTCGTTTCCCGTGGCTAATATGGCGACTCGGGGTTTCTCAGCAACTTTCACGCTGCTGTTGCCCATGGCGGCAAGTAACGCTAAATGGTAAGGGTTCAATCTTGTTCCCGCTTCAAGAATTTTTTCGCCTTTCTTAACATCTTCGCCTTTCTTGGACACGTTGCCGCCAGTTGCCAACTGCACCGAAACCTCCAGTTTTCCATCCGATTTTTTCGTGTGCTCTATCATAACCACGGCGTTTGCGCCTTTCGGAAGCGGGTTTCCAGTCCAAACTTGCTGAACTTGTTTAACACCGACCTCTTCAGCTTCGGTTATTTGGAACGTGACAGGCTTGAACTGGGTTGCGCCAGTTGTGTCTTCAGCCTTAAGCACGTAACCGTCAACAGCCGACTTGTCAAACCTCGGCAGGTCTTCTTTCACTGTTAAGTCTGCGGCTAAAACGCGGTTTAAAGCCTCGCTAAGGGGCGCTGCAGCTTCTCGGGGTTTTCTAATCTGCAAAATGTCCAGCCATTTTTGCAAGGCTTCATCTATAAGTGTTAGTTTTTGGAATCCTTTAAGTCTCGCCAACGTGATTCCTCAACTAAAAGCATGTGGTTTACAATAAAAAATGTATCGAGGATGGGGGTGCGTGGTTTGTTGGCTTTTGTATTCTGGTGTGTGGAAACGCCTAAACATTAAGGGGAAACCATTTTTCACCTCTCGCCAGATTACACGTGGGCGTAATAGATGATTTCCGCCTTCTGGCTTTTTTCTTCTTTAGTTGCTTCTTTCATTTTCCATCACCGTTTTGCCTTACTGTTTTAGTGTCCATCGCCCGATATAAGGGTATTTAAGATTTGTTCATAAATATTGTGAAAAACTGGAATAACTTCCATAAAAACCCACATAAACTAAATGAATACACTTAAAGAATGTGTTTAAACAAACATTCGTAAAAAAACAACACTTTATAAAAACCGCCCAAAATATGTTCGTCTAACGACAACAAACTTTACGAGGTAGCGATGTTTTGTTTTTCCATGATTTTCCTGTAGGTGTCACGCATCTTCATGGCGTCCACGTCTAACAGGGGTGTTTCGCATATTATGACTGGGCGCATTTTGAACTCGGCTACGACTTCAGCTAGCATCGTGAAGTCTGGACCGTACCTTAGTTCGTCTAAGATGTGGTGGCGTCTTTCGCCTTTGTCTGTGTATTCAATCTTGCTGAAATGACAGTGCATTGTGCGCACGGCTTTTGTTCCAAGCCTTCTTTCAACCGTTTCAGCTACCGCGCGGAAATCCTCGGCTTTTCTGAATCTGCCTTGGCGTCTGGCGTGTAGGTGTCCCCAGTCGATGACAAGCTGGGTCTGCTCGACTTCTTCGCAGATAGTTAAAACCTCGTCCAAGCTGCCTACTTGGGACACTTTGCCCATGGTTTCAGGACCCAACTTCACGTTTCGGATACCCAAGTCGCGCATGGTTGACACTATGTCCTTTAAAGCGTCCACGCAGTTTCGGAAGGCGTAGCTTTTCTCTAAACGCCCATAAAAACCCGTGTGGAAAACCACAACGTAAGCGCCCATCCAGTTTGCTGCGGTTGCGCACGCAACTAAGCGTTTTTTGCTTGCTTCCACAACTTCTTTTTTGCCGCAGAGGTTCACGTAGTAGGAGCCGTGCATGCTAAGCTTGACATCGTTTTTGCGTGCTTCAGCGCCCAGTTTTTCCGCGTGTTCCTGTTTCATCTGGGGTTTTGGACCCCACCTTACAGCTTGATACTCGAAAGCGTCAAGGTTTTCTTCACGCAGAAGCCTTGGGACATCAGGTAGCTCTGCTTTGAGAACTCTGAATATGGGGGGAACCCCTGCGGGTCCAAAACGGGGGTGGTCAGCCATCTGATTTCACTTTTTAACTAGGTTAGTTGTGCAAGCGCTGATTCCTCATTTAAAGTTTAGCTACATATGCTGGATACGTATTTCGTATCTGTATCTTTTATGCCATATCCTTATTTTGTCATGTTGTCCATCAAAGCATCGTTATGTAGTTTGAAGCATGTCATTGGAACTGCATAATTTACCGTTTGAAAAGCAAAAATAGGTTCCTCGAAACGCTTAAACATGTCTATTTGACATTATTAGCTGGGAATTCAGCTATAAAATATAGTGCGTACGAGTAGTTAACCGCGTCAAACATCGGTTGACAGGACTGTTTGGGAAAAGATGCAGAAGACAGGGAAACAGGATACGCGTGAACTCTACAGAGACCGTAATGTTCAGATGCTGCTGAGCAAGTTTCTCAGCGGAGAGATTGAAACGCTTGAACCAGTTTACGATTCAGATGTTGGATACCGTTACCCCATTGTTGAAGCAATCGTTGGCGAAGAATCACAAGTTGCGCCTTTTTTGAATAAGCTTCATGCTGCGGGAATCTTGGAAAAAGAACTCTATGACAAAATCGTTTTTTGCCCAAAATGCGGTTCTGCAAGCGTCTCCACTCGCTACTGTTGTCCTTTCTGCAAATCCTTTGATATCCAGAAAAGCGCGCTGGTTGAGCACATTAAATGCGGGTACATGGATACCGAGGACAAGTTCTGCAAAGGAGAAAAGTACGTTTGCCCAAAATGCAACGAAGAACTAAAACAAATCGACGTTGACTACCAGAAAGCGGGAATTTGGTGTGCATGCAGAAACTGCAAAAAAAGCTTCGACACCCCAGTCACCATGCACTTCTGCAGAAACTGCGGTGAAACGTACACATTCGAAGATGCCGTCATCAAAGATTTTTACGCTTATTCTTTGAAAGAGAACGTTACAGCAGAATCTTCCATAAACCTGTTTTTGGTTAGTGCCATCCGAGAATTTCTCATGAAGGAAAGGATGAATGTTGAAAGCCCGGGTCTGCTCAGAGGGAAATCCGGCGCTAACCACTCTTTTGACATAGTAGCGTACCCTTCAGACAAGTCAAGGGCGATTGTGGTTGACTTGGCAATGTCAACGGGACCCGTCGTGTCTGAACAACCCGTTATTGCCTTGTTCGCCAAAATATTTGACGTTTCGCCTGACAAGTCCTACTTGATTGCTATTCCGAAGCTCAGCGAGAACGGAAAGAAAATGGCGGAATTATACAAAATCCTCGCCATAGAAGCGAAAAACCAAGAAGAGGCAATCGCTTCGTTAGAGACAAGCCTCAAAACCAATTAGGGCTTACGAATAAACGGCTATGTTGCCTCGCTCTGTTACGATTTTAACCAAGAAAGCATCTTCTGAAAATGCTATGTCATCTCGGATATAGGTGAAGTTTTCACCAGAATTAAGGAACAAGTCCGCATCGTAACGTTGGTGAATTGTTGAGTTTGAAATCCAGACGGCCACGATGTGCACGCTCACTGGTCCAGTGTTTTTTATATCCATTTGAATGCCTGATGACCCGTGTTTTTCCACGGCAGTTATGGTTACGGTTTCTTGCATTCTGTCTAAATCCAGCTGGTTCATCTGGTAGCTCCACAGCACCACGTTGCCCACTATAAGCACAATCAGCACTAGACTAAGCATCACCACTATGACAGTGCTTATGCCGCGCTTTCCGCGTTTGAACTGTTTAAGGCGCTTTGTAGTAGCTTGCAACATGTGTTCCTCTTTTTGTGACTATATCTATGTAATAGGATTCCCCTGAAATCCAAAGGGGGTCGAGGGCGATTCGGAGCCAGTCATGCTTGTTCACCTGCAAACTCGACAGGTCACTGAAGGATTGGCTTACGTGATTAACGTAGACGTTGGAGACTTGTATGTCGGCTTTTCCCACGTTGCTCATGTAAACGTCCACTGTGCCCGTATCGTTGTTAAACCAGACATCTTCGACGATGACGCGCTCGCCCATTGTCTGCCGCAGGTTGGTGGTTATCATGAACGTGGCTGAAGTGGCAAGCGACATAATCGCTACGGCTACGACGGTGAGTAAAAGGTGGCTGAGCACTGGCGTTATAGCCCGCTTGTCACGCAAAAACCGTTTAAACAACTTCACTTTTTTTCGCCTCACATGAAGAATTTTAAAGCCACATAGCCCAGCAGCATCATGACTAAACTGTGTTTTAAGCCTGCGCTGATGGCGCCTTCACCCATTTTTCCGGCGACGAGACCGCTGAAGAAGCCTTGAACGAGTGTAAGATGCAGGAAGATGCGTTTCAAGTCCGCGGGTGATGATGTCGGCACTGCAAACAGCGCTACTCCTTCCACGTCGGTGAAGAAAGTTTTGAAAAGTATCACTATGGTGAACAGGAACACGAAGAGAGCCACGTAGATTATAGCAATATACGGTCGCGTCTGCGTTTTCCGTTCTTTCTCTAGCAAGATGGTTGTCTGCACGAACTTGCCCATGGGGTCGAAGACTTTTTCCACGCTGCCTCCTGAACGGCTGGCTTCAATTATCATGGGCACGGTTCTCTGAGTTAACACAGTGCCGACGCGTCTTCCAAACGCTGAAAGCGCCTCCTCGAAGCTGGCGCCCCAAGAAATCTGCACCGTCATCTTCTTCAGCTCAGGCGTCAACGGACCATAGTCTCTTTCCGCGGCGTCTTCCAAGGCTTTCGGCAGTGTCATGCCAATCTCTTGAGCCTGCACAATGCTCCTGAAAAGGTCGGGCAAATGCTCGTCAACAGCTTTTCGCCAGCGGTAATCAAGGTAGTTCACGAGGGCTATCGGCGAAATCACGGCGAGAAGACCGAAAAATACGAAGTCATCCAGCGCCGTGCTGAAGCCTACGGTGAAAACGCCGAAAACCACTATGGCGACCGCTAACAAAACCGACATTACGACCACGATTTTTTTGGTTCGGCTCTCTATTTTCGGCATTTTTCTCTACCATTTCGGCGATGTTGCGTCCAAGATTATGAGGAATATGACGGCACAAACTGGAATCAGCAGGTAAGTCATAAGGCTTAACAGCAGGTCAGCGCTGAGTAATCCTATATTTCCGCCGCCAAGCACCGACATAACCGACACCATTATCACCAGAAGCAGCGGACCAGTTAAAAGCAGGGCTACGTAGACTTCGGATAAGACGGATAGGTTGTCGGAGTACTTCTTGAGGTTCAGTTTTTTCAGTCTCATGGCTGTCCTGAATTTCTCGCGTAGAAAGCCTCCTAAGTTGCCGCCTGTGTGAATGGTGGAGATTATTCCTTCCATGGTGTCGCGGAACTTTTCAGAGGGGGTGCGGCTTGAAGCTTTCTCTAAGGCTGAGATAATATCTAGTCCGAACAGGTTGATGTTTTTGACGACCTCTTTGGCTTCGGTGGAAGCCGCTAAAGGCTGACTCAGGTTTGCTAGGGAGTGAAAGATTTTTTCTGGGGCGACACCTGCATTCGCCAAGATAGCCATGTATCCTGTTGTGAAGGGGAGTTCATCTTCCAAGTCTCGCTTATGCTTGTCCGCGTGGTAAACGGGGTACATGTAAAAGCCGATAACCATGAACGCGAACGTGAACAGGGCGCCGCCGAACCCGAAAAGAAGCGCTGACGCGAGGGGCATATTGGAAACCAAAACCAGCATCGCAGGAACCGCCACCGCAACTGCCGCGGTAATCAGAAGCGAGGAGAGAATGGTTAAGCTCACATAGGCTTTGAAGTTAATTCTTAAACCCGACTGCTGCAACGTATGATCTAAATCCTTGAATAAAGGCATAAAACGGACTGTTTTGTCGCCCATCACCTGGTACGCCATGGATAACGGTTTTTCAAGCTCCATTTTCGACACTTGAACAGGCAAATCGCCGCTTGTTTCGGCAAGCGTTACGGGTGCCTTGTGGAGCTTGGCTGCCAGACGTTTCACGGAGGCTTTAATTTTTTCCATGATCTGGCTTGTCATTTCAACCCCACTCTTGCTTTTTGGTAAACACGGTTCGGGTTGGCGTAGTATTCTCTGATGACTTTGGCGACTTCACGATTGTTGCGAATGCCTTGTTTCACCATCCACTCCAAAACCGTCTTCCTAGCTTTGAACTCGCGTTTTATGTCCTCTTCATTTAACCCCATTTTCTTCATGTGCTTCTCTAAGAGAGCGCTGTCGCCTGAAGAACTGAACCTGTCGAATTTAGGGTTCCACCTGAACACTTCTTCAGTCACTATTTCACCTGTTTGCGAGTCAAACCCTTTCAATTCTGACGCGGTTCTCACGCGTCTTGCAGGTTTCCCGTTAACCTCGGTTCTTTCCATAACCAAAATGACGTTAGTCATGGCGATCAGCGGCTTCGGAATGTTCATGGGTGCAGATTCAAGCCTTTTCACTACAGCTTCAGCTGATTCAGCGTGAATTGTAGACATGCCCAGATGACCCGTTGCCATGGCTTGGAAAAGCGTATATGCTTCTTCACCTCGGACTTCACCCACGATTATGAAATCAGGACGCTGCCTCACCGCGGCTTTTAGCAGGTCAAACAGGTTTATGGTGCTGCTTCGTTTGTCGTCTCCTTTGAAGCTTGCCC
>Ga0307423_1001270_pt1 | contig 15421 bp, 15 predicted proteins | sample SalMarWE160310MG_FD_202154 | JGI IMG/M metagenome (GOLD analysis project Ga0307423, IMG submission 202154) | Salt marsh sediment microbial communities from the Plum Island Ecosystem LTER, Massachusetts, United States - WE1603-10 | ecosystem: Environmental > Aquatic > Marine > Intertidal zone >...
GCGCGAAGCGATTTCGTCCGGCACGTGGCTCGCTGCCTCCCCGATGACCGTCAATTGACGGATGACCGCGTCGAAGGTTTTCTCATCCTTCATGAAATCCTCAAATGAGAGGCCTTCAACATAGAGTTGGATCTTCCGGGCGGCATCCAGCATGTCCGAAGACGGAATTCCCACTTCCTATGCGACATGGAGGGCCTCCCGCAAAATGTCGTCTTTAAGCGCGGGATGCAACGCGTCAGGAGTTCCCAAATCCACCGACACACCGAGGAGATCGCCCAACTCGTTTTTCAGCCTGATGAATTCGATCAAACCGATATCCGCGTCCGGTTCGAATTCCACTAGGATATCGACATCGCTGTCCGGCCCGGCCTCACCGCGAACAACCGAGCCGAATACCGACAAGGACTTCACATGGAACTTCTCCAACAGCGCTCGATTGGCCCGCAAGGTTTCGATGATGCGTTCCATCTCCATGTTTCTATGCCTTCTTTCGGCCGCCCATGACCTTGACCCGCTTGCCCGATCTAAGCTGACCGGCCGCAAAATTCGCCACTGAGTGACTGATCTGCCCGCATCACGGCCCCCCTCAGTGGGTTTGGGTGAGGATTAACTTGCCGAGTTGACTGATAATTTCGATTGCTTGTTTACCACGAATCGGTGTCAAAGTAAAGAATTCCCCGGAACGCCTGGGGCATTTTGTGTGTATTATAGACAGATGCGGTCACGGCTGGGGCATGGAGCCAGGAGCCCCAGTGGAATAGCCTTCGGATTCCACGGGGCAGGCATGGGGCAGGGGGCGGGGCTCTGCGAAGCTATACGCGAAGCCTGCATCCGCTTTCGTCCGTCAGCCGTTAACCAGCGCGCCATGGCATGGTCACGGGAAGTGGGTTCCCCCTTGGGGTTCACTATGCTCACTGCGCACAAAGGCGTTGCACGTCTCACAATGAAAAAGCCTGTCTCGTGACTTACTCAGCATTCCGTCAACACCCCTGGTCACGCTTGTAGAAACGGTAATCACCATATTTCTTACAGCATGACATCTCGGACACATTTCACTGGACATGCTTTGTTTCCTTAACAAGGATAAGTGTTTGGTGACATTATGACTTTCTTTCCGTCTTTCCATCAAAGATCAGGAACCGTCTCCATGATTTTGCGAATCCCTATTGAACCTTCCACTGAAAACGCACCCGCAAACCATTATGCCAGTTGTTTCTCAGGTGGCCATCATGTTGCAGACGCCCAACCACAACCCCCGCCGCGATGCCGACCTTGCCTGCAAATCTCTGTATGTCCTCTGCATAGAAACGCTTGGCAGATAGAAATGCCCGGTAACCCGCGGGTGGAACAAGCATTTCCACGGCAAACCGGTTGGCTTCATTTTCCTGTTTGTTGAGGGCAGGGTCTTCATCAGCACTTTCCAGGATCACGGTTTGCTGACCGTGGAGCAGGATATGCCCGAGTTCGTGAAACAGACTGAACCAAAAAATGTCCGCCCATTTGTAGCGCAGGGTCATCATGACAACGGCCCGATCCGGACCCATCCAGAAAGTGGCCCCGTTAATGCCAGTGCCGGGAAATTCGGGACACAGCACAAGGGCAACGCCCGCACCGGCCAATACTTCATGCAGCGCATCCTGGAATTGTTCGGGTTTCTGCAGCGTCATGGACCTTACGGTCGATAAACACGCTTTGAGTTCTTTCTTGTCAAATGGAGCACAACGGCAGCTCTGCGCCTCTCTCTCACCGATGCGCAGCCAGGCTGCCACGCCCTCCGGCGCCTTAATTTTGCTCAAGTTTTCGCTGCGACGAAAAGCGACCTGGTAGCGCTTCAAATCAGGAATCGTACTCAGCGATGTTACGCCGAAAAATTTTTGGAGCTCAAGGACTTTATCCACCGCTCGTGTCTTTTTCGGAACCTTTCCCAGCTTGGTGAGATCAGCATAACGAAAGCAGGACACCAGCGAGGCCTCGGCTTTGAGACGCTGCTGTTCCTGAGCCTGCTGCTGCCGTGCGAGGGTCAATCGGTACTCTGACTCCAGGCCGGTCCAGATATGGGCGGGCACGCCGACAACCTTTTCAAGCTGAAGGGCCGTATCAGGCGTGATAGCCTTGTCCCCCTTGAAAATGGCACTCAGCTTGGGCGCAGGCCTGTTCATACGCTTGGCCAGTTCATCTTTGGTCATTCCCAGATCATCCAACACTTCGACAAGGTATTCACCAGGGGGAATGCATCGATCTGAATGCAATGTCTGACTAGTGACCATAGTGTTTGCTCACCTCTTCAATCTGTGCGACCTCAAGAGCATCGCCTTGGAGGGTGAAAATCAATCGATACCGCACCGTCAATTTGACCGCATATTGGCCCCGCCGATCACCCTTTAATGCATGACACCCCAGACCCGGTAGCCCTATGAGTTCGTCAATATCGCGTGCATATTTGATAATGTTGATGCGTTCAATGTACCGGCGGGCGACCTTTTCACCATAGGCCTTAACCGCTCCGGCCGACTCACGATATTCTCTTTCAAGCTTCCGCGTCCGAAACCTGATTTCCAATTGAGGTCCCTTTTGATGTCGCCGTTCCTTTACCCATTGGGTAAAGCCTATTCATAATGCCAAATTATGTCAAGCAAAATTATTTACCCTAAGGGTGAAGAACGAGCAGGCGTGAGCTTTGAGGGACGTCCGTGACATCGTGACTTTTAGCACTATTCAATCAGGGGCTCCACCCTATCGCATCCAGGACCCACGCGCTACTTCTCCGCATTCTTTTTGGCTTTTGTCTTCTTTCCGTAATCGCCTTTCTTTTCTTTGACCTGAAACCCGATCTTCCTCTTGGGCGTCTCAGCAGGCGGTGTCATGAGCTCGGCGATGGCTTCAAAGACAATCTTGAACTGGTCGTCATATTTCTTTTCGAGTGCAGCCAGTTTACGCTTGAGATCCTTGTGAGAAGCCAGCATTTCCCGCAAACGAACAAATGCGCGCATGATGGCTATGTTGACTTCAATGGCCCGGTCGCTGTTCAGAACAGAGGAGAGCATGGCCACGCCTTGTTCTGTAAAGGCCATGGGGCTGTATCGCAGACCCATTTTGTCGCGATTGGAGGTCACAAATTGTGACCTCCAATTCGCAAACTCCTCTTTTGTCAGCACAAACATGAAATCTTCAGGAAAACGCCTTATGTTGCGTCTGACGGCCTGCTTCCACACTTTTATGTCGAGTCATAGGGCATGGGGCATGGGGCGGGGCGACTGCATCGGGGAATATGCGGGAATAGCGGAAGCCTGTTTTATGGGATTGAATGGGCAATCAAGACCCTAACGTTGCAAAAGTTGAGGGTGCCGCAGATGCAAGACGTCAAGGATTTGGCTGTAGTCATCTACGCCGAACCCTTGACAACAAAGCAGATGCGGTATCATCAGCTTTCCCGAAGGGTAAACAACAGGGCGATTATGGCGCCGTTTCTCAATCGTACCAGGTGTGGCTTCCAGGAAAAGCATTTCGTCGGTGAACAAGCTTGTGTCCATGAACAGTTAACCTCCCTGAGCCTTGTTGTTTATGCAACATTAGGGAAGATTCTCGATCTTCCCTTGAGACGAGCTTGTACGTCTCTTCATAGATGTGTTGACGGGGCCCGATGGCGACAATTTCAATCTCCTGTTTTTCGGAGATGCCGTAGACGATCCGGAATCGACTCACACGAAAACTTCGCAGGCCGCTGAGGTCGTTCTTTAAGACCTTGCCCGCATACGGTTCAGACAAAAGCATCTCCAGGGCGGCCCGGATTTTTCTCTTCAAGTGGGGATGGAGTCCCCGAATCAGGGACACCACCTCGTGGGGGATTCTGAGTTTCAGCACTTTTCTGGTCATGCTACTTGAACAACTCGTCCAGGGTGTAAAGCTTTGCTTTTCTCTTCTTCAAAGCAGACAGCCCCTGCCTGATCTCCTGCATCAATGCCCGATCAGCCTGGATGAGATGGGTCTCCTGCCATCCCTCAAATTCATCAGGGCTCACTAACACAGCAGCAGGACGACCGTTCTTCGTGATGACAATCTCTTCATCGGTCGTATTCACCGTATCGACCAGCTTGCTGAGTTTCATCTTGGCCTCTGAGAGGGACAAGGTTTTCATTGAATAGACCTCCATTAAGGTTGACCAGAATTTGGACCAGATTAGCAGACTGGGATGGTCGTGTCAAGGATTGGGACAGGACGTTTCTTCCTTGTGCGGTCCTCTTTCAAGGCCTTGTTTCTCCGTCGTTCTCTGACATCAGGAGGCCTCAGGCGGCTTTTGCGCAGCCGCGCCTTGCGCTTTGCATCGCCGTACTTTCCAAACCTGCCGCCCATGGGAGTGTCTCTCAATGGTACTGATAGATGGGCCTGACGGCCTCAAACATATTTGCCCGCCGTGGCAGCCAGCTCATCTGTCAAGGCCTGCCGAACCCCATTACCCATCCCACATCCCATAACTTCCCAAAGCCCCCCTCGCGTTCGATCAGATCAGGCAGGGCCGACTCATGGAATTCCTTGATGATGATTTTTCAGCTTTTCCTGCATGTCGAAGAGCCTCGAACCGGGTCTTTTTCCGCAGAAGCCGTAGTATTTTCTATAAAACAAACAAGGGTATTTTTTTGTTTCTAATTTGCAAACCTATTTTGCCGGTCAGTGCTTTTTTCATGGCGTATTGAGGAACAGGGGGGTACAGAAGCCATCTCAAAAATACCCTAAGAACCAGAATATTTCAGCGCCTGCCCCACATGAGCAACCAACTCTTGTGCTAACGCAATCAACTCTTTCGCATTGTCTTCGGTCAATCCGTGATCGCCCTTGGCCACCTCTCGGACTCTGGCCACGATCGGCGCGGCACCGTCAGGAACGAGGCCCTTTGCCACAAGGGTCGATTCAACGAAGGCCATCGGGACCTGGTCTTCTTGAACGCTGTGATCTTTTCCGGCCAGGAGGCTTGCGGTCCTGAGGACAAGTTCTACCGCCTGCTGAGTGGTGGGCAGGGCTTCCAGGGGGAAGCCCCCTTGGGCCAGAAGTACGCTCATTTGCATTTTTCGGTTCCCTTCCGTGAACACTTTCTGCGCTTCTTTTCGCAGTCTTTCCTCGTGTGAAAGCTTTCCCCCCGAAACTTTAGCGCTACAGTAGAACTGACGTACAAACTTCTCATCGACTTTAAGAAATCCAGCATTAATGAGACGCTGGATGCATTCGTAGGTTGATCGATCCATGATTTCGAGCCTCGGCGTTTGTTCTGCTTTAGAAAAACTCTCACCGACAAGCTTTTCAGCTACGGGTCTCACGGCGTCGACATTTCCGTCAACCACGGCCAGGATGGCAAGCTGGTTATCCGTATCCCTGCAGGTTTCAAGGCAAAGGACTCGGTCGGCCAGGCGGGCTATCATATCATCCCGGAAGGTTTCGTAGGGATCGGTTGTCCTCTCCGGCACAGGCCGGGGGTGAGTTTGCGGCAGTGCGACCCTGGTCACGTCTGTTTCCATGAGGGTTCCCAGGCGCTCAAGAAAGGCAGCCCGACCAGAAGGCATTTTGATTTTCTCAAGGTTCCCCAATCCATCCAAAACGCCGTCGGCAAGCTCCCTTTTTTGATTTAACAAGGCCAACATCCGATGTTCGATGCTGTCCTCGCAGACAAAGTTGACAACGCTGACAGATCTTGTCTGGTGCTTCCGCCAGGCCCTGGCGATTCGCTGTTCCAGCTTGGCCGGATTCCACGGTAGATCGATGTTAATAACGGCACTGGCTTCCTGAAGGTTCAATCCAACACCGCCGGAATCTGTGGATAAAAAAAGCGCACAGTTCGAGTCTTGCTTAAACCGCTTGATCTCCTGTCGGCGTTTCTGCTGAGGCACAGACCCCGTGTGCCATGCAAACTCAAGATTCATCTCTTTGGCCAGATCCCTTACCAGGCGGAGCATGCGCTCCCACTCAGAAAAGACGAGCACTTTCCTTCCGTTGGACGACACCATGTCCTCAAGCGTGCTGGCCAGTTCCGGCAGTTTTGGACAGATTCGGCAATCTTCATCCAGAATATACGGGGTGTCACAGATCATACGCATGCACGCCAGCCACTTCTGGAGCCTGTCAAATTCCTCCTTTGTCAGGCTGCGGCGCTTGGTTCTGGCCACCAGTCGTGCCACCTTCTCGCGATACTCTTCATAGCGAGCGCGCTGTTCAGCTTCCATGGTCACGAAGAAATTGTTAACCGTTCTTTGAGGCAGTTGGCCTTCAACCTCTTCTTTGCGCCGTCGCAGCATGATGGGCCGAACTCGGCGGCGCATAGTCTCCAGGTTCTTGTATCCCACGGGACGCCCTTTGTCGTCCAGCTGGTAGAAGTCCCGATTGAATCGAAAGAGGGGACCAAAAATCTGAGGGTCCAGAAACTCCACAAGTGAGTAGAGCTCATCAATGCGGTTTTCTAGAGGGGTACCCGTCAATACAAAGGCGTAGGGGCTGGAAAGCTGCTTGATCGCCTTTGCGGTCTTGGTCTGCCAGTTCTTGATCCGCTGGGCCTCGTCAAGAATAACAACGTCCGGGGCGAGAATCCGATTGATGTCGTCCACGTCAACCCGGATCTGCTCGTAATTACACAGATAGAAAAAAGCCGGCTCCCGATACATCTTCAATCGGGCCGGCTTAGGCCCCCAAATGATGCGGGTGGGAAGGTAAGCAAATTTTTGAATCTGCTCTTCCCATTCCGTCTTAAGAGAGACAGGGCTCACCACGAGGACCCGGTTTGCGCGATGAATGGTCCTGAGCACTTCACAGGCGCCCACGGCCTGTGCGGTCTTGCCCAGCCCCATGTCGTCGGCCAGTAGCACCCGTTCACCAAAGGTCATATGGAGCACCCCTTCCTGCTGGTAGGGGTAAAGAGGATAACGCAGAAGATCCATCGTCCGCTTACCTTCTTCAAGGTCTTGAAGAAACTGTTCCTTGGATTGAAGAAGCTCTTCACGGCGACGAAGACGCGAAACCCACTCGTCCACCTCCCGGGCAATGCGCACGCGTTGCCGCACCTTCCTGGAGGCTTTGAATAGTCCTCTCTTCAGTGCAGGAATTGCCCTTGCAGGTTCGGCCAACAACGTGTTGCTATTTGAGAAAAAGGGAGAAACAAGGCTCCTGACAGTCTTAGATGCCCTTCTTGGCCACGCGACTTTCACCTCCGGCATCCCGTTGCGGGACAAGTAGATCTCTACTCGGGGAGACCCTTCCCCCGCTGCTTGCTCGAAACGACGAACGTTGTCTTCCCGCAGATGTCGCAAAACCGCTTCAATGTGTTTGCATGTGCCCAGTCCGTTGCCCTGATAGTCCAGGCACTGGCAGGAGTTTTCAGGTTCTGTCAGGGATCGGATTTCCACGGTATACACTTTCTTGCTATCTTCCGACCGGATGGCAAAGGTTCCGTACAGGGGCTGATCAGGTTCAATGGGTTGAACCGAAAACGCCTTGATGGAAGCTCTTAAACGCCGGCGCTCTATTTCTTCCTGGTCTGATGTCTTCCATCCGAGAAATCTGGGCTTTGCCTTAATGGCCTTGGCTGCCAGCAAAACAGTCCAGTTGCTGGGCGTCTCCATGTTTCGCGTTTTCCTTTCTTAAATTCTATAAGAAGTCCACCGTCAAAAAATCTCTTATTCCAGCCGTTCCTCTTAGACTGTGACCCGTGTGATCGTTAAGCATAAAATAGGCAAAGTTGCAATGCCTTTAACGGGGTAGAAATTAGCCGGGGGGATGGGGATAGCCAGCGTGGAAAACAAGCAGAGCAGCGAGCAACAGTGGGTTCAACGCATATGATTAGGCTATGGCCTTAACATCACTCCGATTCAGGCGAGTTGTCGAGCTTTCCTAACCAAGATGGTCTCGCAAAAAGTTAAATACTTCATGGCTGTGATCTCTTCGGGACAACCTTCAGAAGCTGCCCACCATACATAGATATGATATGGGCTCTTCTATCAACCAATCTCTCCAACCTCAGCCCCCCTGTTATTCTTCCCGGACGTTCATTGGGCCAAATGCTTTCGGCGGACAGGTCTCGGACCCGACCACGGTTTTCAGCAGGGCACCATGATCATCACGCCTCGAGAAAAAACGCCCTTCACACTACGCTGCAGTGATCTCCATAGTTTCGAATTCAATCTTTCGGGTTTGCGTAACCCGCTCAGAGGCGTCCAGGATCTCCAGCGAAACCAGATTCCCTTCTTGATCGTAATCCAGGATCACACCCGGTTTGTCCTCGTCGCTCTCCGCAACGGCAGCGTCCTCTTTAAGGATTACCACAAGGGTATCGGTTGTACGGTCATAGGAGACTTTCATGGTCATTCCCTCCAATACTTCTCAATTTTGCTCGTCCGATATGCTGTCACCACCTCATTGGGTTCCCGATCAACATCCACGACGACCCTAACCATATATGTCTTTATGTAAACGAAAAGTACCCCAAAGAATTACCCCACCCCTGCCCCGGCCAAGGTCAAAACCCCCCTTCCCACAATCATCCAAGCTTCCTTTAAAGCATTTGGCCGACCGGTGAAACGAGCGCGATCTCATTAGATCTGGCACTGCATCTTGGGCGGCGAGGAGGGGTGAAGCTAAAACGGCAAAATATCACACATGTCAAGTCTTCAGACCTATATGCCGTCGAGAAAACTGAATTTTGTGTTGACATGTAAATTATAGCGTATATTATACATGTCATGATTAGTTATCCAAGATTGCTTGAAGGTATATTGCAGGCCGATGCCTCGCAGCACAAGGTGCGCCTGCTCTTCGGGGCGCGGCAGACCGGAAAATCCACGCTGCTCCAGCGGCTTTCGGACCCAAATACCAGGGTCTTCAACCTTCAGGAACGCAGGACCCGCCTGGAACTTGAGCGCGACCCGCATGTATTCACCCAGATCCTGGAAGCCGACAACAGGAGCCCCGCCGTCGTATGCGTGGATGAGATCCAGAAGGTGCCAGCCCTCCTGGACGAAGTCCAGTATCTGTACGACACCTATCCCGGCCGTTTCCGCTTCCTGCTTACCGGAAGCTCGGCCAGGAAACTCAAGACCTCGTCAGCCAACCTCCTGCCGGGAAGGGCCCACGTTTTCCACCTGTGCCCGCTGATTCTCCCGGAACGACAGGATAAAGCCGAATCCCGGGTGTTTCCGGTACAGATAGGGGCGCTCGGAACCGGCTTCCCCGAACCCATGCTGGAGGACCTGTTGCTTTTCGGCAACCTGCCGGGAGTAACCCTTGAGAACAAAGACACCCGGGTTAGGACCCTTGAGAGCTATGTGGACCTCTACCTGGAGGAAGAGATCCGGCGGGAATCGCTGGTGCGTAACGTGGGAGCCTTTCAGCAGTTTCTGGAGCTGGCGGCAACAGAGTCGGGCCGCATTATCAACCTGACCAATATCTCCAGGGAAAGCGGCGTGCCCGTTGCAACGCTTCGCACCTATTACCAGGTCCTGGAAGACACCTTCGTGGGGTATCGCATACGCGCTTACGGCGCTGCAGGCCGCAAGCGCGTGCTGACCACCCCCCGTTTTCTCTTTTATGACAATGGAGTGCGAAACGCAGCCGCTCGCTATCGTTTTTCAAACGATCTGTTGAAAACCCAGATGGGACTGCTCCTTGAAAACTGGGTGGGCCAGGAGTTGATGCACCGTTGCCTCTATGCCGGCCGAGCCTATCGCCTGAGTTTCTGGCGCACGGCGCATGGCGCGGAAGTGGATTATGTGCTGGAAACCCCGGATGAGGCCATTCCGATTGAAGTGAAGGCCACTGAATCGCCGTCCCTGGCAGACGCCTCGCACCTGAAGCTGTTCTTTGAGACCTATCCGAATCAAACGCAGCGTGGCTTTATCGTCTGCCGCTGCCGGGAGCCGCGGCGTCTGGCGGATAATATCGAAGCCGTTCCCTGGTGGAGCCTGTAGAAAATTACCCCACTCCCCTGCCCCGGCCAAGGTCAAAACCCCCCTTTGAGACATGGGGACGCCCTTCAGTTTGCCAGTTTCTCGCTTAAGCCTCGATGAGTTTGTAATCGTTCCCTCGTACTACTACTGTTTCTCCCCTCTTTTCGAAGCATCTTACCCCTGTCACGGACAGCTTTAATCGTCTTGACCATTGAAAATCCCTGCCGCCCCGATGGGCGGGATCTGCGCCACACTGACGGGGATCCATGCTTCGCCTGAAGCTACGCAGGACAGGTAAATCCGCCACACTGACGGCGGACAAGTCCGCGTTGCACGGGAAGGCTGTTTTGTCTGGTTTGACGGTTTCTTTGGGGGCGATAGCCGGGGAAAACGCGCATCTGACAGAGCACCAAAAACAAAAGGGTCAGCACTTATCGGCCAACCCACCGTTATTCTTGTTTATATTCTTGGTGCCGAAGGCGGGATTCACGAGTCCCCTAGTTAAATCAATAAGTTATGGAAATCAAAACGAGTTTTTGCGAGTTTAAGCGAGTCCTTGCACAGTTCTGGCCGCATAATCGCATATATGCGGCAGCAGCTTCCCGCCCTTAAAAGTAAGCTGTTGCCTATTCAATCGAGCCGTTCTTCGCCTTCGGCCCGGTTCAATTCATAGCTGCTTTGATGGCGATATGCCAGAGGATGGAAAGCGAAGGCCAAGGAATCCGACGGATGGGCGAACCTAAGCCCCCTTGCGGTCCTGAATGTCTGCGAGAGATCGCAGCGCCTGATTCACAGCTTCGGAATTCGGGAATCGCTGTGCAACATCTGGATCCAAAACAACAATGTTTGATCCCTGATGGTATTTCTTGGCATACTTTCCTCGTTCACCTCCGGAAAAATCATATTGATCCAACATCTCGTTATTCTCAGATTCCTTCTTCATAGTCTTTCCTTTCTCTTGTTGTAGCCTGCCGGGCGCTAATTATCCTAACTGCATCCCCTCGATCTGTGTGGACAGCAACGATGGTCCTGAGTCTTGAGGAGACACCAATCGTGACAAACCGATTCTCTTCTTCTGAATGTCCTGGATCGGGAATCGTGAGAGTCAACGGATCTCCAAATACCGTAGCTGCTTCCTCAAAGGAAACGCCGTGCTTAGACAGATTAGATTTGGCCTTGGTCAGATCCCACTCGAATTTCATGTGTCTTTCTTATTTTCCTTGCCTGGAACCCTAACATGCCGAACAAACAAGCCAAAATATTGAAATGCCCAGGACTTGGTGTACGGTGGAAAACCCTACACTCTTCCGCGCTCACCCGTAGCTCTCTCAAGGCCTGGCGGTGATCAGAGGGCTCTCAGGATGTACGACATTTTAATCATATCGAAATTCAACTGGTTAAACAACTCAAAATGCAATCGGTCGGGACATCAGACTTGATCCGAAGAGTGTAGGGGCATTCGCTCGCCGTTGCGGTTCATGAGAGGCTTTTCTTATCTGGCTTGACGTCTTTTGGGGGCTGATAGCCGCGGAAAACGCACCTCTGACAAAGCACCAAAAACAAAGGGGCTAGCGATGCTCTGCCAACCCTCCGTTATACTTCTTTATTTTTATGGTGCCGAAGGCGGGATTTACGATTCCTTTTGTTAATTCAATAAGTTATGGAAATCCAAACGAGTTTTTGCGAGTTTAAGCGAGTTCTTGTACAGTCCTGGCCGCATAATCGCATATATGCGGCAGCAGTTTCCCGCCCTTAAAAGTAAGCTGCTGCCGGTTTGAGTTCCAAAATCCGGAATCTTCCCAGATCACCGCTGTCGGTTCTACGTGAGCTTACGGCGCCAGGTGAGTTCCTGGACAACCAGAAAGGCTTCTTGTCCGCTCTTGACATGAACCTTGCAGTTCTTTCTTGAAGCCCTCACAATGAAGTGATATCCAGCCCTCTTTCTCTCGCGCCTTCTCAGCAGTCAAAATTATTTAGGATTATTGTTTACGTGCATTTCGCTCCCTTTCAAAACGCAAATTGCACGCAAAATATACCAAAGCACTTGACAACTATGTTTTTGAGTGCAATATGTGTCATCATAAGGAGCGTTTTGCAGATGAAGGCTAATCACCACCCAAAAACACTCGGCCCCCGGGCAGCATTCCTGGTTGCCGAGTTGCATGAACAGCAGAAGACCATCTTTTCACACAATGATGTTGAGAAGATCAGCGGCCTCGGCCCGAAGTCGGCCCGAAGTCTCGTCCGGAGACTTGTCAACCATGGCGTAGCGACCAGGTTGAAGCCGGGCCTGTTTATCCTGGTGCCTTCCGAGCTTGGCCATGAGCGCGACTACCTTGGCAATCCCTATATCGTTGCCAGGGAGATCGTCGGCGGATCTGATTATTACATATCCCAAGCGTCTGCCATGGATATCCACCAGATGGTCACCCAGCCGCAGCTCGTCGTTTACACCACGACCACCCGGGCCATGCGACCGCGGTTCGTTCTGGGAACCGAGTTCCGTTTCGTGCGCTGCAAAGCGGGCAATATTTTCGGCACAATGGATCATTGGGTCACCAAAACCGGCAAAGTCAGGGTGAGCGACCTTGAACGAACGGTTATCGACGGACTGAAGCAGTCCGAATACTGCGGCGGCTTCAGTGAAGTCGCCAAGGGGTTCTGGATGCGCAAAGATGATATTGACCCCAAGAAACTCGTGGAATACGCCATGGGCCTGAATATCGGGGCAGTCTATCGCCGCCTCGGATACCTCCTGGAACTATTCGATCTGGAGTATCCCGGCGAGATCAAAGCGTTGCGCCAGAAACTTACATCGTCCTATGCCGTCCTTGATCCGATGCTGCCGGATGAGGGGAAATTCATGGCCCGGTGGCGGCTGCGTCTCAATGTTGCCCCAGAAGAAATTGCAGCGGTTGTCAGGACCTGAGCCATGATTCCACAACGCAACATCTCACTTCTTTCCAACCGACTGGCCCGCAAAGGCGGCCGCCGAATTCCCGAAGCCGTTCTCGAACGTGATTACTGCCTTGCCTGGTTTCTTGCAGGCCTTTCTCGCTCCCCGCTTTGCAAACGTCTCGTGTTCAAGGGTGGTACCGCGTTGAAGCGGTGCTATTTCGCAGATTATCGTTTCTCCGAGGACCTTGATTTCACTCTAATTGAAGAGACACCCCTGGAAACAATCCTTGCCGAACTGGAGGGCGTCTATGCCCATGTCCAACAGGCTTCAGGTATGATAACCCGCTACTCCCGGGAAGACCGCAAAAAACACCAGAACAGTCATACCTTCTACCTGGCCTACGAAGGCCCCTTGCCAAGCGTTTCCGCAAAAGAAGTCAAGGTGGACATAACCATCAGTGAACGCATTGTCCTGCCGCTCCAGGAGCGACCGTTGCTCAGGGGGTATGAGGAGTACTCCGACCTACCGGAAGACTCGACTGTACTTGTTTACTCATTGGAAGAGATTCTGCTGGAAAAGGTGGTGGCCTTGACGGATCGCGTCCGTAACGAGCCGCGGGATCTCTACGATGTATGGTATCTCACCGCCAAGGAAAACCTGGATCTATCCGTGCTCACCCCGGAAATTACAGGCAAGTTAAAGTTCCACGATAGGGCCTTGGCAGATGCGGGCGGTGAGTTCCTAAACAAGGAGGCTCGGCTGAAAAAGCTATGGCAGACCAGGCTTGCAAACCAGATGGCCATGTTGCCCCACTTCGAAGAAGTCTATCGTTCAGTGCGGCGCTCCTTGCGCATGGCCGGGCTTATGGGTATATAGAGTTCGGCATTGGCACGAAACGACTCGTTTGCGTATGCTATCGCTTCCTTTGCTGCCGGCGCTACATGCTGGATGATGCGTTCGCGCCAGCCTTTTGTCCCGTGCTGGACGAACACTGTTCCGTCCCGGAAAACAGCACGGGCCAGCTGAAACCTAAATGCTTCTTCGTTCCTGAGTCCAAACTCTCGCTGAAGCTGCAACTGCGCCGCGATCCGCTTATCGTTGATTTCCGGGCTTGCCTTCAGTGCAGCGACAACCTGTCGATACACAGCCCCTGGTATTGAAAAATGATATACTGCTTCATTCACCAATCCATCGATAAGGCACTCAATGTTAGAGGTAGAATATGGACTACAGAATATTGCTGGAAAAATATAATCTCTTGCTAAACGAGAATAGTCGCTTGATAAAAGAAAACGACTGGCTGAAATCGCAGCTTGGGATGGCGAAACACGGGCCCCCTGAAAACGCAATTGCACAATCAAGCACAGAAAAAAACATGCTCGACGATGAAACGACTGACACTGCCTCGTTGTCGGGTGTAAACAACACATCGGAATCGAGCGCAAAGATAAAACTATTTATGTCACTTTTCAAAGGTCGTGATGATGTCTATGCGAAGAAATGGGAAAACACAAAGAAGGCTACATCAGGATATTCGCCCGTTTGCCTGAATCAATGGCAGGTTGGATTGTGCGGTAAGCCAAAATCGCCCTGTTCCAAGTGCGCCAATCAGTTATACGCCCCGTTGGATGAACATGTCATACAAGATCATCTGAGAGGAAGTATCGTTGCTGGTATCTATCCAATGCTTCCGGACGAAACCTGCCACTTCTTAGCAATGGATTTTGATGAAGCAGGCTGGCAAGACGATGTCACAACAGTGAGAGATGTTTGCGCCGAGTTTGATATTCCTTTGGCAGTGGAGCGATCGCAATCTGGTAACGGCGCGCACCTGTGGTTTTTCTTTGAAAACCCATTGCCCGCTGTGTCAGCCAGAAAGTTCGGCGCCGCCATTTTAACCTTTTCCATGAACAGAAGACATGAAATACATTTTAAATCATATGACAGATTGTTCCCCAGTCAGGACACAATGCCCAAGGGAGGTTTTGGCAATCTGATCGCTCTGCCATTCCAGAAATCTGCAAGGAAGAACCATAATAGCGAATTTATCAATGAAGGCTTTGAAGCCTATAGTGATCAATGGGCGTTCTTATCATCGATTCAAAAAATCTCTGAAGATCGTGTTGAAAATCTCATACAGGAGCTTTGTCATGGCCATGAACTGGGAATTTTGAAAATCGATGAAGAGGAAACTCAAAAGCCATGGGAGACACACCCAGTCAGCCTGCAAAAAAGCGATTTTCCGAAGCAAATCGATATCGTGAAAGCAAATATGTTGTTTATTCCAAAAAGCAATGTCTCCCAAAGGGCATTGAACCGCTTGAAGAGATTGGCTTCTTTCAAAAACCCAATGTTTTACAAGCAACAAGCCATGCGGTTGTCAACGTACGGACACCCAAGGATTATCTCGTGCGCGGATGAAACGACGGACTATCTGTGTTTGCCGAGAGGATGCGAAACAGAGCTGTTCACTGAATTAGAGCAATATGGCATTGATATCCGTCTTATCGACAAGACCCATTGCGGGAAACCAATAGATGTGGAGTTCAACGGCCATTTAAGAGATGAACAACCCCTGGCCCTCGAACAGCTATTACCTGAATTT
>Ga0307423_1001274_pt1 | contig 15399 bp, 9 predicted proteins | sample SalMarWE160310MG_FD_202154 | JGI IMG/M metagenome (GOLD analysis project Ga0307423, IMG submission 202154) | Salt marsh sediment microbial communities from the Plum Island Ecosystem LTER, Massachusetts, United States - WE1603-10 | ecosystem: Environmental > Aquatic > Marine > Intertidal zone >...
CGGTCACGTCCGGGTTCAATTGGAGGTTGAGCGGATGGGGCCATTGCCAGTCAAACCAGTTGAAACGGCGTACCTTGTACGGACAGTTCTGGGAGCAAAAGCGTGTTCCGATACACCGGTTGTAAATCTGGTTGTTCACGCCCTCTTTGGAATGATGCGGCGCATAGACAGGACAAACGGACTCGCAGGGTGCATTGTCGCAATGCTGGCAGAGCATGGGCAAAAAGGTAAGCCCGTTCCTGTGTGCCAGGTCCTGATAGCGCTCGACGCTGAGCCACGCCATTTCCCGGCCCTCGATAATTCTTTCCGGGCCCACAATGCCGAGATTGTTTTCCGCGTAACAGGCCACCGCACAAGCGCCGCAGCCGATGCATCGATCAAGATCCACGATCATGGCCCAACGATACCCCGCGTGATCATGGGGCGGATAGACGTCCCGGGCTCGATCATACCCTTCCGGAAGGGGAAGCGTGAAAGGAAACGCCCACATGGATAGTCCCGTGCCCTCAGAGGGATTGGTTTCCGGACCCTGAAGGTCTTTGAGATTGACTGAAAGAGCGATTTTTCTGCCATGCTGAGATCGGCTTCCGTCGGTGTGAGCGAGTTGGGCGGTTGTTCCGGTTTTGTTGATCTTCACAGCATCCGCATAAAACAAAGGGGCGCCGGAGATCGGTTCCAGGTCAGGGGGAAGCAAAAGAAAGGGGTTTGCTCCTGCTTTTTCGGCATATCGGCCATAGGTCCTGTGTCCCTGTCCAATGGCCATCACCAGAACCCCGGGCCGGACCCCTTCTGTAAGATAGACGGGCACCTCCAAGAAGCCCCACTTCGAATCGATCCGAACGACATCCCCCTGCTCGAGCCCTTGTGGGCCGAGGGTTTCGGGGTGAACCAGAACCGGCGTCTGCCAGGCCACCCGGGTCAGCGGATCAGGCACTTCGCAGAGCCAGGGGCGATTGGCACCCCTGCCGTCAAAAAAACGGATGGACGGCGCGGCAATGAAGACAGGACCGGGGTCTGATGGCTGTGACAGGCCATCGAAAACCGCCGTCCAGGCATCGGCCGGATTCGGCTGACGGGCGCCGGGCGGGCGGGACGTGGCGTCCATGAATCCGCCCCCCTTGATGGCTTCGAGCCAGTCCTTTTCGTCTTTGATCCTTCCTTTTGAAAGCAGCCCGGCGTAAACACGGCTCTTGAAGTCAGCCGCGGTTTCCCCGTCGCCCGAGGCGGCACGGACCAGGAGATCGCCGAGGCCGGGCGCTCCGGTCAGGCTTGCCATGGCCGGCTGCAGCGTGGATACCACGTCTTTGACGCCCTCATAGGTATCCCAGGTTTCCAAGGGAAGTTGCACCGGCAGGACAAGGTCTGAAAGGGCCGTGGTTTCATCCATGAAATTGCTGAAACTCACCACAAAGAAGGACCGATGCTGGAGGGCGTCAGTGACCTTGCTTGCAGGCGGCAGGGCAAAGACAGGATTCACATTGTTGAGAAGAAGAAGATCGGCAGGGTCCTTTTTCAGATCCTGGAAGAACTGCAGCACCTGCGCTCTGGTTGCGGCAATCTCGACGCGGTGGCTGTGGCGGAAGTCAAAAAGCGTCAGCTCAGGATCAAGGATGACGTTTGACAGATTGGTCGCAATATGGGCCTGCAACGCACCCGGCCCCGCGGCCGCGGAACCCGGGCCCAGGATAAGCGGTTTGCGGGCTTGAAGAACATGATCCAAAATCTTCTCGTAGCCGCGGGGGGCCAGGCCGGAGCGGTTACAAACCGTTTCCGGGGGATAACCCTGAGCGATTTGCCTCAAGGCCTCCTGCGTCTCCATGGGCAGGCTGCGGCCCCTGCCAGCCAATAGGGCTTCTCTAATCAGCCCCAGGGCGATGACGCCTTCGCCGCCGGGCCTGCAGGAAAGCCACTGGTCGGCATTGGCGCCGGTCAGAGACTGGTAGGGGCTCACATGAAAGAAGCGGGCTTTGTTGCCGTCCTTCAGCCGATGCATTTTTTTGAACTTGCGGGCATATTCGACCGGTGACAACCACGTTTCAAGAAAATCGGCGCCAAAAGAAAGCAGAAAATCGGCTTCCTCCATCCGGTAGGATGGGAGCCCTTCATGGCCGAAGACTTTTTTGTTGGCGCTCTTCAGGGACTCGTAGGCGTAAGGCTCGAAGACAAGAGGGGGCTCGGACTTCCATCGGCTCAGCGATGCCTCGAAGGCCTGGAGAAGGGCCTCGCCGCAAACCTCGGTCATCATGCGCACCCGGTTCGACCCCTGGTTTACAGCCTTCCGGATCTGTTCTTTGAGAATGCCTTCGGCCTGCGCATGAGAAAGCGGTTCCCACCCATCGCCGCTTTTCATCAGGGGCGTTTTGATCCTGTCAGGATTATAGACGGCCTGCAGGGCCGCCTGTCCTCGCATACAAAGCCTGCCCCGATTGATGGGATGAAGAGGATTGCCTTCTATCTTGACGACGCGCCCCTCTCGATTTTTGGCAAGGATGCCGCACCCCGCAGGGCACTCCCGACACGTGGAGGCGTACCAGTTCGCTTTGCCGGTAATCCTGTCGTCGGGTGTTTCAACGAGGGCATAGAGGGTCTTTTCCGTCCGGGATGAGCACCCCGCTGCTGCGGAAAGACAACCGAGGCCGGCCAGTTTCAGGAAGGTTCGACGCTCCATTCCGAATCTACATTTCCCTCAAGGAAGATAGGTTAGAAGGGCAAATCGCTGAAGACAGTGGCATTTAAGATATTGGAATGACAAATATTTCTCCCTGAATGGGGATATAGTTAGCAGAAGGAGCCCGGCAAGGTCAAGCGGGAAATCTTAGGGGTGTGCGAGGCGCTGCATGGGGTATGGCGCATGGGGAGATTTTGGTTATTGCTCAAGTTTCGCACCCCTTAATGGCCCAAAATATTGTCTGTCTTGGTTTCATGCCCGGTAACTGTTGAGAATTCGCGGCCCGCAGATTCGCTGATCGCGGCCTCCAATGCCTTTAGCGGGTATGCACAGATCGTTGCAGGACATGGCCGTAGGCCGCTCTCAGCGAACCCATGGGCCGCTCTCAAATACTTGAGCCGTGTCGGCCTATTTCTTGCTCGAATCAAGGGGGGGCGCGCGATGGATGATCAGTCAGGCCGTCGCGCGCTGTCTGAATGCCTTACGGATCGTTAAGAAAGAACAGCTTGCCTCTTTAATCGTCATGACCTCAAAGAAAAGCCGGAGGCGTGGCATCTCCTTCATTTGATATATGTTTCCTGCTCTTTCTTGTATGAGCCGTTAGGCATGAGTTTGCACGATGGCCTGACTGATTGTCCATCGTGCGGGATCCGCAGGAAAATTCCCCGATCCGTGAATTGTTTTGTTTCAAACAGGTTATGTTACAGGCTTTTCATACTCGAAACCAGACTTTGGAGGCCATGGCTACAAGCTTTGCGCCAGAAGAGGGGTGCGAAATTTGAGTTATTGGTTATTCGATGCTCGATACTGGATGGTGAAAAAATCCATTACTCCAATACTCCAAGCATCGACACTCCAGTACTCCAAGCCCCATCAATAGGCACATCTATTGACAGCGCCTTGCTTTTTCGCATATGTAACCTCCTGGCAATGAGGTCTGCCATGAACCGCGCTTTGGGATTTTTGCCAATGGGCTGATGACTTCTACCGGTGTTTCGAGGTAGGAGTCTTGTGAGCTACAAAAGAACCCTGCCTGGAGAAACCAGGCGGGGTTTTCTGTTGGAGGAGAATATGGCTTTCAGTATCGCGGTGATCATCATCCTGGGTTTGAGCGCCGACTATCTTTTCAGACGATTGAAACTGCCCGGCCTCGTCGGCATGCTCCTTGTGGGGGTCCTGGCCGGTCCCTATCTGCTCAAGTTGATTTCACCGGAAATGATGGGCGTGTCCTCGGATTTTCGCAAGATTGCTCTCATTGTGATCTTGCTTCGGGCGGGTTTCGAGCTCCGGCGCGATACCTTGAACCGGGTCGGCCGGGCGGCGCTGACAATGAGTGTGGTCCCGGCGATTTTCGAAATTCTGGCCGTCACGTGGATCGCCCGGAAATGGCTGGGCATGACCTATCTCGAGGCCGCCATTCTTGGAACCATCCTGGGCGCGGTTTCTCCCGCCGTTGTGGTTCCCCTCATGATCGACTTCATGGACCGCGGCAGAGGGAACAAGACCGGCATTCCAACCCTTATTTTAGGGGCGTCATCTGTGGACGACGTGTTTGTCATTGTCCTGTTCACCATTCTTCTTGGCATGCACGGCGGCGGCGAGATCCATATCTGGACCAAGATAGCCGAGATTCCACTTTCCATTGTTCTTGGTATTGTGGTGGGGCTCATCGCCGGATATTTACTGCTTCGCCTTTTTCAAAGATATGATTGGCGCCCGCCCAAGCGGACCATCGTGGTTATGGGAATTGCCATCTTCCTGACGTGGCTGGAGGAAGCCTGCAATCAGTGGATCCCCTTTGCAAGTCTTCTGAGTGTGATGGCCCTGGGCTTCGTCATTCTGGAGAAATCGGAGCCCATTGCCCACATCATATCGCAGAAACTGAAAAAGCTATGGATGTTTGCCGAGCTGTTGCTTTTTGTGCTCGTCGGTGCCCAGGTCAATATTCACGTGGCCTGGAAAGCGGGACTGGCAGGGACAGCGGTCATCCTCGTAGGACTTGTCTTCCGAAGCATCGGCACCTATGCTTCCCTCTGGGGGACATCCCTTCATTGGAAAGAAAAAGCGTTCTGCGTGGTGGCCTATATTCCGAAAGCCACGGTTCAGGCGGCTATCGGGGCGGTTCCCCTGGCTGCCGGGGTGCCATCGGGGGAGGTGATCCTGGCGGTTGCGGTCCTATCCATTCTGCTGACCGCTCCCCTTGGGGCTATCGGGATTACTTTACTCGGGGAAAGGATCCTGGACCACGGGTCGTGTTCGGAGTATAGCTTCAAGGATCTTCGACAGAAGATCGGCCTTCCCCACGTGGGGGAAAGGGTTCGAAGCAAGCGCTTCGGGACCGTTTGGAAGGTGATCGAACAGAAAGAAATGTGGATTGCAGACGGGGATCATCCTCCCGGGGCCGAGGCGCCTTTGCTGAGGCCGGCCATATACCTGAGATACTGGTGTGAGGCGACAAGTCAGGGGCCCGGCAAGGGGAAGACCGTCTCCTACCGCTACACGCAGGGCGATCCATCCTTCACGGACCATTGGGAAGTCCTGTATGACTGGTGACCGGCGTCTGCGGCACGGGGCATAGGGCATGGAGCATAGGGCATGGGGCGAGGTGCTTCGCACCGCAATACTGGACCAACGGAGCGTCTTATGAATTTGACACAGGGGGCACTCATTCTTGAAGGTGGGGGACTTCGAGGGATCTACACCTCGGGGGTCCTTCGCTTCTTCATGGATGAAAAGATTTTCTTTTCCTATGTCATCGGCGTTTCGATGGGCGCCTGCAATGCCGCAAATTATGTCTCCCTGCAGCCGGAGAGAAACCGTATCGTCAATACCCGTTATGTGAATGATCGGAGATACATCAGCTATTTGCGCCTTCTTGTTCGCGGTGAGCTCTTCGGCATGAAGTTCATCTTTGAAACGATCCCTCAATCACTAATCCCATTCGATTTCGAAACCTTTATGACCAATGAGATGAAATGCATCACGGGCGTCACGGACTGTGAGACCGGAGAGGCCCTTTATTATGAAAAACAGGAACTGGGCGCCGATTATCTGAAGGTTATCAAGGCATCGAGCAGTTTGCCTTTTATTGCCAAACCCGTTTATTATAAGGGACGGACTCTGATGGACGGCGGGCTGTCTGACTCTGTCCCGATACGCAAAAGCATGGATGACGGTCATACTAAGAACGTCCTTGTTCTGACCCGTCCCCGGGGCTACCGAAAGAAAAGCCCGCGTTTCGTGCGTTTGGCGCGGCTGCGATATCCGCGATACAAGGGCCTGTGTGAAGCGCTCGCAAGTCGCAATGCCAAATATAACGAGTCCATGGCCTTCATAGATGCCCTTGAAGAGCGGAAAGAGATTTTCGTCATCCGCCCCCGGCGAGCCCTGAAGGTTGGACGCGCCGAACGGAACAAGGACAAGCTTTATGCGGCCTATGATCAGGGATATGAGGATGCCGCCGGATGTTATGCGGCGCTCAGAGCCTATCTGGGTCGATGACAATAGAGCGGGAGGGGATGGGGAGTGAAGAGTGAGAAGTAAGGAGTGAGAAGTTATTAGTTATTGGCTTCTCGATGCTGGTCGAAGCGAAGCGGAGATCCCGCCTTGGCGGGGATACTCGATGCTGGATACTGGATGCTCGATACTGGATACTGGATGCTGGTCATTGGAAACGGAACCCAGTATTCCAATATTCCAGCATTCCATTCTTCCATGAGTCACCCAGTACTCCAACACTCCAGGCCCCAAGCCCTTTGCTCCATGCCCCATACGCCATGCTCCATGCGGCGCGCAGCGCTCATGCCCCATGCGCTATGCCCCATGCGGCGCGCAGCGCCCTGCTCCCTGCCCCATGCCATCAGAACTGGCGTACTGGCGTATTTGATTTAGTTTCCGATAACCAATAACCAGTAACCAATAACAACCTTCGTAGGAGGATCGTCCCATGGCCAAAAAGCCAAGCTATGAACAACTCGAACAGAGGGTCAGGGTACTGGAAGAGAAAGCCCTTGAGCACGAGCGAATAGAAGGCGAGTTGTACAAGCTGCATTATGCGGTGGATCACAGTCCGAGCGCGGTCATGATTACCGACGGACAAGGAATCATTGAATACGTTAATCGAAAATTCGTCGAAATTACGGGTTTTACCTCCCGGGAGGTTGTGGGAACGAATGCGGCCGATCTGGGCGAGCAATCGCCTGAAGAAGAAGAAAAGATGTGGAACACCATCAAGGCCGGGGATGAATGGCACGGAGAATTCCTCAACAGGAGAAAGAACGGGGAGCGCTACTGGGAGCGTGCCTCGATCTCATCGATCAAGACCCAAGAGGGGTTGATCACCCACTATGTGAAAGTGGCCGAAGACATCACGGCGCTCAAACGGGCACAGGATGAATTGCGAGCCAGTCAGGAGCAGGTTTACGAGCATCAAAAACGCGTGGGCATATTGAAGTTCGCAAATGACATGGCCCTGCAATTGATGCATGAACTGAGGAATCCTCTGGTCTCTATCGGAGGCTTTTCCAAACGCATTTTCAGCGGAGAATACTCTGAAGAAAAGTTGACGGAATATACAAGAATTATTTTTGAGCAGTCCAAGAGGCTCGACCAGGCGTTGAGCGACGTGCTGGTTCAATTGGAGAGGGCTGCCGAACAGGTATAAACAGGACATCAAAACTCGCCATGGGGCGCGATATCGGTTGTTTTTGCCAGGATTTCTTCGATTTTTTCAGACAGCTCATTGATGCTGAAAGGCTTCTGGAGAAAACCGTCACAACCCCTTTCCATGATTTCGCTGGCCTCCCCGTCGATGCTGTATCCCGTGGTCAGAAGCACTTTGATACCGGGATCGATGTCTTTCATTCTGTCATAGGTCTCGCTACCGTTTAAGTCGGGCATAATCATATCCAGGATGACTAAATCAATTTTGTCTTTACTTGCCCTGCAGATATCGATTGCCTCTCTTCCTCCCCTTGCCTCGAGGACCTCGTATCCCAAGATTTTAAGGAGCCTCGTTCCCACCTCTATGACCATGGGATCGTCGTCCACAAGCAAGACGGTGCCGGTTCCCGTGGCGATTCTCCGATCAATCGGCAGATCCACATCGACCATCCTCTGTGATGCCGGCAAGTAGATATAGAAACTCGTCCCCTTTCCTTCACTGGAATCAAAATCGATGTAACCACGGTGGCCCTCTATGATGCCGTATGCCGCGGTGAGACCAAGCCCCGGTCTTCTGTTTGAGCCTTTGGTGGTAAAAAAGGGCTCAAATATCCGGTCCCGGATCTCCTTTCCCATGCCTGTGCCTCTGTCGGTCACCGTGACCAAAATATAGTCCATGGCTTGTGGATGACTAAACTTCTCGTGAATGGTGTCCTGTGAGACATTTCTCGTGCTCAAGAGAATCTCTCCGCCGTTCGGCATTGCGTCGGCTGCATTGATATACAGGTTCCAAAGAACCTGCTCGATCTGCACTGGATCGCCATCTGTCGGCCGCAAGTCATGAGCAGGATCGCACTGGATCGTGATGTTTTTTCTCTTTTTTGCGAAGGTCTCCGCCGTCCGTTTCACAATTTGGTTTATGTCGATGGTTCGGGCCTTGTATCTTCCCTTGCCGGCATACCCGAGGAGCTGCGCACTGAGTTCGGCCCCCCGTTGAACCTGTTTTTCGATCTTCTTCAAGTTGGCATAACACGGATGGGCCTTATCAATGTCTAAAAGAAGCAACGATGCATTGGCCTGTATGATTGAGAGCAGGTTGTTGAAGTCGTTTGCAATACCTCCTGCAAGCGTACCGATCGCCCTCATTTTCTTCACCTGTTGGAGCTGGGCTTCAAGCTTCTTCTTTTCTTTTTCGGCTTGTTTGGCTTCCGTCGTCACTCGAAAAAAGACTGAAACGCCGTCTTCGCTGGGATAGATTCTAACATCATACCAATTCTCGTAAGGCTTGACGTCAAAATATGTTTCAAAAGCGAGGGGCGACTTTTCGTTCAGGGCCCGGACAAGTCTTTCTTCAAAAATTGTGTGGGTAAACTCGGGGAAAGCAGAAAAGAAATTGTGACCAAGAACCTCCCAACTTCTTCTTGCCAGCAGCCGACCTGCGGCGGCGTTGAAGTAGGTGACAATGTGCTGGTGATCGAGAGAGAAAAACCCATCGCTGATACTTTCGAGAATATCCAGCATCGCAATGTTTGATCGTTCCAGAGCTTCCTGTCCAAGCTTGCGTTCCGTGATATCTCGGATGATGGTACACACCATCATCCGGGGGCCGAGGGCGTATACGCCGGAGGAGATCTCCACGGGGAAAACGCTGCCGTCTTTTGTCTTGTGAAGACGCTCGACCGGGCCCGGAGATACAACAAGTGGTTTGCCTGATGCCATATATTCGATGTAGCTTGCCAGCTTTTCCGGCTCTGCGGAGAGATCCAGGGCACTTTGGCCCATCAAGGCCTCCCGATCGTAACCGTAGAGTTTCAAAGTCGCTTCGTTCGCATCCACGATTTCCTTCGACTGGGCGTCCACGACCAGGACAGCGTCTGATTCTGCGGAAAATAAAAGCCTGTAATTGGCTTCGCTCTGCCGGAGAGCCTCTTCCACCCGTTTCCGCTCAACAATTTCTTCTTCTAAGGCGTTGACCCTTTGTTCCCATTCAGCATCGCTGCGTTTTCGATTCATAGGATCAATCCTTCCCCCCTGCCGTTCTTGTATCGTGGTTTTCATAAATATGTTCCGAATGGCTTGAACCGTGGGGCGGCAGATGGATTCGGTGAACGCGAGCCCACGGCCATTTCCTGCAGCACGCCCCGCAAGGCTACTAAAGGCATTGTGGGCCGAAGTGAAGCGAATCCATTGCCGCCTGACGCTCGTACACGCTTGGCCCAACACCTCTTTCGTAACGGAACATTATTATGAGAACCACTATAGATCTCTTTACTTAGATCGACCGCGGTCTGTCAAGAGAAGGGGCTCTGCTTTCTTTTTCCTTGAAAATTCGGCCCTCTGTCTATTATATACTGATTCTCAAGATATGTTCCGATTGGCGCGAGCTTCGGGGCGGCGAGTAGATGCACTGAACGTAGGCCTACAGCCATTTTCTGCAGCAGGATTTGCACACCATCTTCAGGCATTGGAGGCCGAAGTGAAGAGAATGTGCTCGCCGTCTGGTATCGTTGCGCTTTAGATTCAGCAACTTCTGCATAACGGAACGTTATTCTGAGAATCAGTATTGATGAACTCGCAAAAAGTCGGAAAATCGACTTTTCCGTCATACCGGCGAAAGCCGGTATCCAGTAAAATCAATAAGTTAAAACCCATCTGGACCCCGGTTTTCACCGGGGTGACGACTTTTTGCGAGACCATCAGTATAGTCGCGGGCGCAAAAAGGGATGTCGGGATGGGGGAAATCAGACCATGGACATGAAAAGGGATTACTACGAGGATGTTCAACTGTTTACCTCGGGCGTGGTCCTTTTTTGGTTCATCCTCCTTGGGGTGTTCCTGGCCCTGTATCCTTTCCTCTTCAAGAACTACTATGTTTACGTGGCCAACTACGTGGCCATCAACGTGATTGTTGCCATAGGCCTCAACCTTCTCGTGGGATACACCGGACAGATTTCCCTGGGCCATGCCGGGTTTTTTGCCATTGGGGCCTATGGCACGATCATCCTGATGGCCAAAGCCCATATGCCTTTTCTTCTGGCCTTGCCTCTATCGGCCTTGGCTGCGGCCCTGTTCGGCGTTTTGTTGGGGTTGCCTGCCTTGAGGCTTGAGGGGCCATACCTGTCCATCGCGACGCTTGGATTTGGTCTGACTGTTACCCAAGTCATCGGCAGAATCGAATTTTTTGGGGGCCGTCAGGGACTCCACGCGCCGGCTTTGACCATCGGCCCGTGGCACCTCGATACGGACAGAGATTTTTATTATCTCCTCATTCCCATCACGATTCTGTTGATCGCGGCAGCCCGCAACCTGATCAAGACGCGGGTGGGACGGGCCTTTGTCGCCATCCGGGACGCAGACATTGCGGCCGAGACCATGGGCGTCAACCTAACGTACTACAAGACCCTGGCCTTCGCTGTGAGTGCTTTTTACACGGGGATCGGAGGCGGGCTGTATGCCTTTGTGTTGCGCTTTATCGAGCCACAAGTCTTCACCCTGATGATGTCCATCCTCTTTCTTGCCATGGTGGTCGTTGGCGGGCTGGGGTCCATCCTTGGGGCCATTGCAGGGGCCTGCCTTCTGAGCTGGCTCGATTTGGAGTTGCGCAACATTCTGAGCATTCCCTTTTTGGGGGATTGGCTCGAATATCTATCCAAGAGCTACTTCTCCATTACGGGGGTGTCGAACATCCAGTTCATTGTCTACGGCCTGATCATGGTCCTGATTATGCTGTTCGAACCCCTCGGCATTTATGGGTTTTGGATTCGGACAAAGAAGTACTGGAAAGGTTGGCCGTTCTGAATTGACGGCTTCGCAAAAAGTCCAACTTCTGCGTTGCACTGCATCCTTCGTCACTGCGACGTACTATAAGTACGCCTCATTTCTCAGGATTGCGCCTGAGCGGCTTATGAAGAGATGTGCGCCTTGTATTTGGAGCTTTTTGCTTTGCCGTCTAACTCAGACTTTTTGCGAGTTCATCTGCGTTGAAATGGATAGGCCTGTTTTGGCCTGGCGTCTAAAAGGAGAGCGATGCTTGACTTCCTGCAAATGATTGCCAGCGGTATTGCGGTGGGCAGCGCCTATGCCTTGATGGCCCTGGCCATGGTCATCATCTACAAGACCTCGGAAGTCGTCAACTTTGCCCAGGGAGAAATGGCGCTGCTTTCCTGCTTTCTCACCTTTATGGTTCTCGAATATCACCACTTTCCTTACACTGTGGCTTTCCCTGCCGGCTTAATCTTTGCGCTGTTGCTCGGATTTTTCCTGGAGTTTGCGGTGTTGAGACGGGCGAAGGAGCCTAACGTGCTTGGGATGATTATTATCACCATCGGCCTGGAGATGATTCTCATGGGCGTTGTTTCCTGGAAATTCGGGGCAGATCCCAAAACCATGCCCTTTCCTATTTTGCCGTATGAGAGTATCGCTTTAGGAGGGGTTTTCGTCAGTACCCTGGAAGTGCTTACGCTGTTTGTCGCCTTGGGGGTTATGGTCGTTCTTTTTCTTTTTCTGCGCTTCTCGAAGCTGGGCATGGCCATGAAAGCAACGCAACAAAACGTAACGGCCGCCCGTCTGATGGGCATCCGAAAAAATCGGATTCTCATGATTACCTGGGGAATTTCTTCGCTGGTCGGCTGTGTGGCAGGCTTGCTCATCTCTCCCATGACCATGCAGCCATATATGATGTGGGACCCCATGTTGAAGGGCTTTGCAGCAGCCGTGCTGGGCGGGATGACCTCTCTGCCCGGATCCGTGGTTGGCGCGTACATCGTGGGCGTCATTGAGAATCTGTTTGGCGGGTATGTGTCCATAGAGTTCAAGTCTGTGGTGGCCTTTTTTATCATCGTCCTTGTGCTTTGTTTTAAGCCGAGCGGGCTGTTTGCGAGGCATTATGTCAAGAAGGTATAGGAGGCTGTCGGAAAACGCCCACCTGCGGCGTTATCCTCGTCCTTCGTCACTGCGACGTACCAGGTTGTACGCCTCATTCCTCAGGACATCGGATGCCTTGCATCTGTACGTTTTCCATCAGCCTCCTAAAATGCGGTTCTCCGACAAGCTTATAGAAGCCAATAATTCATGGGGTTATCCATAAACGGTCACGACATGGCCGCACTTTGGTTTCGTTGACAGGCGCTAATTGGGCATAGAACATCGGAAGAGAAAAACAAGAGAGGAGCAGTTTTAAGGCCACTTAAGGAATTTCCAGTAAACCTTTTGCCAACAAAGAAAGGAGTCTGCTCATGAGAAAGAATGGTTTCATGGTTTTGTTGTCGGCCGTCGTATTGTTGCTGGGGTTGAGCGTGAGCGCCATTGCGGAAGAGGGCGTCACGGACACGGAGATTCATATCGGACAGTGGGGCCCGCAAACCGGGCCGGCGGCACCCTGGGGCGCTGTGGCACGGGGAACCGGTGTCTATTTTGACATGATCAACGCCGAGGGGGGCATTCACGGACGCAAGATCGTTTATCACATGTTTGATGACGCTTACAATCCGGCCAAGACAAAAGCGGGCGTGAAGGAGCTTCAGGAGAGCGTGGGAATCTTTGCCTGGGCGTCCGGGGTCGGCACGGCGCCGGGTCTTGCAGTCAAAGACTACCTCATGGAAAGAAAAATCCCATGGGTGGGACCGGCAGCCGGCTCTTTGCATTGGATCACACCCCCTCAGAAATACCTTTTTGCAGTCTATCCCCTGTATTATACCGAGGCGAAGGCTCTCTGCCGATACGCCATCAAGGAGTTGGGCAAAAAGAAGATTGCCATCGCTTACCTGAATGATGACTACGGCAAAAACGGCGTCAAAGGCGCGGCTGAGGAAGTTGCCAAGCAGGGGCTCGAGCTGGTTGCCCAGGTCCCTGTTGAACTGGCAGACGCCGACATGAAAGCCCATGTCCTTGAACTGCGCAAAGCAGAGGCCGACGCGGTGCTCTTATGGGTTCCACCGGTTCATGCCGTCCGTATCATCGGCACGGCTGCGGCCATGAATTTTCAGCCCCAGTGGATGAGTACAAGTACCTGTTCTGATTTTCCGCTCATGTACAAGATCAGCAAGGGACTGTGGAAGGGCGTCATTACGGGAAACTTTATTTCGACCCCCGATGCGGACAGTGGGCTCATGAAAGAATACAAAGAAGCTTTTGACAAGTATGCTGCAGAAGGGGAGCGGTGGGGCGTCTTCTTCTATGCCGGATTTGGATTCGTTGAGCCTCTGGTCGAGGCCATGAAGCGATGTGGCAGAGATCTCACCCGGGAGCGTTTGGTTGCGGAACTGGAAGGCCTCAAAAACTTCCAGGGCATCATGGGTAAAATCAATTATAAACCTTTTGACCCGAATGACCCGTCATGCCGGCAAGGGCAGAACCAGGTGTTCCTCAGTGAGTGTCTTGAAGGGGGCGCGGTTAAAAAGCTGACGGACTGGTTTGAGGTGAAGTAATTCGTTTTGCGGAGTCTATGTCGTTTTTGAAAGTCGAAAATCTGTCGATTTCCTTTGGCGGCCTGCAAGCCCTGTTGGACATCTCTTTGGAAGTCAGTCAGGGTGAGATTTTTGCGATCATCGGCCCGAACGGGGCGGGGAAAACAACGCTTTTCAACTGCCTTAACGGGATCTACAAACCTGACGAGGGACGGATCATCTATGGAGGCAGAGAGATTCAAGGCTGCAAGCCCGACCGGATTGCCCGTATGGGGATCGCCCGCACCTTTCAAAATATCGAGCTTTTTGACCATATGAATACGATGGAAAACATGATGCTCGGTCGCCATGTGCATATGAAGACGGGCCTGTTTCGCGGTGTGTTCATGTGGGGCAGGCGGTCCTTTGCGGGTAAAGAAGAAACAGCCAACAGGCGCAAGGTGGAAGAAATCATCGACCTTCTGGACCTGCAGTCTGTTCGAAATAAGGCGGTTGGGGGGCTTCCATACGGCACCCAGAAACTGGTGGAACTGGGTCGGGCTCTGGCTCTTGAACCGGCATGTCTTCTTCTGGACGAACCGAGTGCCGGTATGAACGTGGAAGAGAAACAGGATATGATGTTCTGGATCAAGGACATCCAGGAAGAGCTGGGTGTGACCATGCTCCTCATCGAGCACGACATGAACATCGTCATGGGTATTTCAGACCGGGTCCTTGCGATCAATTTCGGACGCTTCATTACCGAAGGCTCCCCAGCCGCCGTTCAGGCTCATCCGGAAGTTCTTCAGGCCTATCTTGGTGAGGATCACACCCTTGGCCCCGTTGCTTGAGATAAAAAACATCGAGACTTACTACGACCTGATTTATGCCGTCCGCGGCGTGTCGCTTTCCGTGGAGGAAGGGACGATTACGGCCATTTTAGGAAACAACGGAGCAGGCAAGTCCACAATCCTGAAGACCGTGATGGGGCTGCTGGAGGATCAGCCCGATAAAGGGACCATCGAGTTTGCCGGCAAGCGGATCGACGGTAAGGATACGGAAGAGATCGTGCGCATGGGGCTATCGTTTGTTCCGGAGGGACGGGAGGTCTTCGAAGAGCTGAGTGTCCGGGAAAATCTTCTCCTGGGGGCATACACGAGAAGAGACGGCAAAGGCATAAGAGAAGACATTGAGCGGATATACCAGCATTTTCCCGCACTGAGAGAAAGGGAAAGACAATGGGCGGGCACACTCTCCGGTGGGGAGCAGCAAATGCTTGCCATCGGGCGGGCCATGATGAGTCGTCCGAAGCTTCTTCTGCTCGACGAACCTTCCCTGGGCCTTTCCCCCATCCTGGTCAAAGAGATCTTCAAAATTATCAGGACCATTCATGCAGCGGGCGTCACCATTTTGCTGGTCGAGCAGAATGCCCGGATGGCACTCTCCATTTCCGAATTTGGTCTGATCCTTGAAAACGGAAGATTTGTGATGAAGGGGCGCTCCAACGAGCTCATGGAAGACAGAGACGTGAAAGAATTCTATCTGGGCGTTCGTTCCGAGGCGTCTGCCAAAGGCTACCAGCGTTGGAAGAGAAAGAAACGATGGAGATGACCAGGTGCCCTTAGAAACCACGCCACAGGTTTTCAGAGAGACCGTCAAGAAATGTGGCGACCGCGTGGCCATACG
>Ga0307423_1001275_pt1 | contig 15397 bp, 13 predicted proteins | sample SalMarWE160310MG_FD_202154 | JGI IMG/M metagenome (GOLD analysis project Ga0307423, IMG submission 202154) | Salt marsh sediment microbial communities from the Plum Island Ecosystem LTER, Massachusetts, United States - WE1603-10 | ecosystem: Environmental > Aquatic > Marine > Intertidal zone >...
TAGAGAAAAAAGTTTCTTTTGAAAAATCGGTTAAACTTTTTGAATATAAAAATCCTGCTTTCTTTTTTGTGGAAGAACCAACCAGCGTTTTTCAGTACGGTTCGCTGGCCTCTCACGTACTCGGTTATGTTAATGATGAATATAATGGTGTGAACGGTATTTCAAAAAGTTTCGATGATGTATTGAGGGGTCAGGACGGATCCCGCATGGTTGAACGAAATGCAGTTGGAGATATAATATCAATTTCTGAAGATGAAACCAAACCACCCATTCCTGGAAATGACATATACCTTACTATCGATAAACGCTTGCAAACAATAACTGAAGAGGAACTTAAAAAGAGTCTTGATTTGACCTCTGCTAGGTCTGCTACCTGCATAATTATCAATCCTAACTCGGGTGAAATCCTTGCTATGGCCAATGTCGGTGATTACGATCCTAACAATTATTGGGAGTATGGTGATTTTGAGAGAAAAAATCGCGCAATTACGGATTCATACGAGCCAGGTTCAACATTCAAAGCAATTACATTAGCAATACTCCTGAAAGAAAAAGCTTGTGTTGAGAGTGAGAGTATTTATGTTGAAAACGGAGTGTACAAGTTTAGAAATAACTATATAAGGGACACACACAAATTTGATTACCTTACTGTTAAAGGAATTATTGAAGAATCGAGCAACATTGGAATATCAAAACTAATTCAACGGCTCAGTGATGAAAAATATTATGAATACGTAAGAAGTTTCGGATTTGGTACATATACTTCAATTCCATTACCGGGTGAAGTTACGGGAAAACTACGGGATATTGGAAAGTGGTCCAAGTTAACAAAAACCTATATGTCTTTTGGTTACGGTATATCTGTCACTCCGTTACAACTTACAAACGCTTTTTGTACTCTGGTTAATGGCGGAATTCTGTACCAACCGCAGATTGTTAAGAAACAAGTTGATAAAAACGGGAATTTAATTAAAGAATATTCGCCTACCATAGTTAGAAGAGTTATTGATGAAAAAACCTCGGCAAGAATGAGAAGTCTTCTGAAGGGTGTTGTAGAAAATGGAACCGGTAAAATGGCTAGAATTGATTCGGTTGCAATTGGAGGTAAAACCGGAACCTCAAAATTAATTGTTAACGGTAAATACTCAGATGATAAATATTACTCTTCATTTATTGGTTTTTATCCTGCCGATAAACCACAGCTCGTTTGTTACGTATTAATAAATGAACCAAAAGGAAAATACTACGGCGGTGTTGTTGCGGCTCCGGTGTTTAAAAATATTTTAGGCAGAATTCTTTCACTCGAAAAAATTGACCAACATCAACCGGTTTTGCAAACCGATATTAAATCTGTTATGAATGAACCACTTGATCATAAAACAGAATCGCTCACTTATAAAACTGAATCAACAGGAAATTTTAATAAAAGTGAAAATATTTTTATTTCAGATGAAAACCAGGTTGTAATGCCGGATCTAAGAGGGAAAACAATAAAAGAAGCCCTGGTTATTTTGAATGAAATGGGAATTCACTTCAGAATTTCCGGAAATGGTGTTGTTATAGAGCAGAGTATTGTGCCGGGGAGTCCAATAAAAAACAAAAAGACTTGTCTGTTAACCTGTTCACAAGTTGTAACAACAGGAGTGAGGATTTATTGATGCTGTTGAGCGAATTATTAAATAAGATTCAAACAATTCAAGTCGCAGGAACTCCATCAAATCGTGAAGTTGCGGGAATTGAATACGATTCTCGTAAAGTAGTTGAAGGATCTGTTTTTGTGGCTATCAGAGGTTTCAATACAGACGGGCATCTTTTTATTCAGGAGGCTATCAATAAAAAAGCAATTGCTATTGTTTTGGAAATTAATGAGGCTGTACCTGATTCTCTTGTACAGCATTTTAATGCTGTAAAAATATTGGTCAAGAACAGTCGGGAAGCTCTCGCTGAATTGTCAAATTCATTTTACGGTGAACCGTCAAAAAAAATGAGACTGATCGGTGTTACCGGTACTAATGGTAAAACAACTACTGCTTTCTTCATAAAAAATATTTTTGAAACATCTGGTTATAAAGTCGGGCTTACTGGTACGATTTCAAATTACATAGGAAAGGAAAAGATTGATTCAAAGCTTACGACCCCTGAGTCTAACGATCTTAATAAATTGTTGAACCAGATGCATACGGCCGGATGTGAGTTTGCAGTGATGGAAGTATCTTCTCATTCACTGGCATTAAAAAGAGTTTATAAGTTATATTATTCTTTTGCAATCTTTACAAATATTACTGCAGAACATCTAGACTTTCATCGTGATTTTGAAAATTACCTCACTGCGAAAAAGATACTATTTGATGAATTACCTGTTTCATCTTCTGCAATTTACAATATTGATGATTTGCATAGTGTTGATGTTATTAAAGATTGTAAGTCACTGAAATATTCTTTTGGAGTAAGCAACGATTCGAAATTCAGGATTTCAGATATTAGTTGTAATCTATCAGGAACGACCTTTAGTATAAACTATGAAAATAAAAACTATACTCTTAAAACATCCCTTGTTGGTGATTTCAATGCTTACAATGCAGCAGCAGCTTTTGCAGTAACCAAGCTCTCCGGTTTGAAAGATGAAATCATAGCTGAAGGAATTTCAACCACACCTCAGGTACCGGGAAGGTTTGAAGTTCTTACAAATGGTACGAGAAAAGTTATTATCGATTATTCTCACACACCAGATAGTCTTGAAAAAGCTTTACTGGTCATAAGAAATATCACAGAGAAGAAGAATCCTGTTTTTACTGTTTTTGGATGCGGAGGAAATAGAGATAAACAAAAACGCCCTGTGATGGGCAGGATAGCTACTGAACTTAGTGATCGGGTGATAGTGACCTCCGATAATCCGAGGAACGAAAATCCAGGATCAATTATAGAAGAGATTAGATCGGGTATTACAAAAGATAATTATAAAGTAATAGAAGATAGAGAATCTGCAATTGAGGAAGCAATAAAAAAGAGCGGGAAAAATTCTGTTATTCTGATTGCGGGTAAAGGACACGAGGAATATCAGGAAATAAGTGGAATCAGAAAACATTTTTCTGATAGAGAGATTGCGAAAAAATACTTGGGAATTTGAAAAGAGTATACTTAAACATTGAGGATGTTTTTAATATACCAGATTCGGTGATATATGAGCCTGACAATTTTAGAACAATTTATTTTGTAACGATTGATTCAAGAGAAGTAAAAAAAAATACTCTGTTTATTGCCATAAAGGGTAATCGTTTCGATGGACATGACTTTGTAAAAGATGCAGTAAGGAAGGGAGCAGTAGCTGTTGTTATTAATAAGAAATGTTTGAATCGATATGATGAGATTAATGTTCCGTTGATAACTGTTAATAATACAAAACTTGCTTTAGGTAATATAGCAAGGATATGGAGAAAAAAACTAAATACTAAAATTATTGGAATAACTGGTAGCACAGGTAAAACGACAGTAAAAGATATGCTTGCAGAATTGCTGAAGGAAAAATTCATAGTTAATCAAACAATTGCTAATAATAATAATGATATCGGTGTGCCTTTAACAATTTTAAACACAAATGAAAAACATCAGGTGCTGGTTGCCGAACTTGGTACAAATCATTTTGGAGAGATCCCGTACACAACCAAGATTCTTTCGCCGGATTTTGCGCTGATCACCAACATTGGCAGTTCTCATTTGGAATTCTTAAAAACGAAAAATGGTGTATGGAAAGAAAAATCGTTTTTGTTTGAGGAGACAATCAGGAATAATGGTAAAGTTTTTTTGAATTATGATGATCCTATTATTAAAGAAAAGCACTTCAGAAAAGGGAAGCAGATTACCTTTGGATCTTCGGGCAAAGTTGATGTAAAAGGAAAAATAAAATCATACACAGAAAACGGAAAACCGGAAATTGAAATAAAGTACAGAAAAAAAAATCATCAGCTAACCTCTCCGCTCTATGGTAAACAAAACGCAGAGAACCTTTTTGCATCAATTGCAGTTGCTTTTGAATTAGGATTAAACTTTTCAGAGATAAAAAAAGCTTCGAAGAGGATAAGGGCTTCTAAAGGAAGACTCGATGTTCAGTACTATAAAAATTTTATTGTTATTGATGACACGTATAATGCAAACCCGGATTCGACAAAGGCAGCAATTGAATTAGTTGGAAGAATAAAATCATTCAAGAGAAAAATTTTGTTTCTTGGGGATATGCTGGAACTTGGTGAGATGAGTATACGATTTCATAAATCGTTGAAAAGTGTAATTGTAAATACCGGAGTAGATGAAGTATATACGATTGGTTCTAAAATGAAATATCTCAATCAACTATTGAAAGATCATAAAATAATCGCAAAGCATTTTACTAAAAGAAATATGATGTCAGACTTCATTAAAAAATTAAACCTGGACGATTCTGTTATACTTGTAAAAGGTTCAAGAGGAATGAAAATGGAGGAATTTCTTTCAGAAATAAAAACTAAATCATTGCGCTGATGCTCTATTATTTTTTTGAATACATAAATAAGATTTACGCTCCACCCGGATTCAACATATTTCGATTCCTGACTTTCAGATCAGCATTAGCTGCAATTACAGCTTTATTCATGGCTTTCTATTTAGGACCAAAAATTATTCTTTTTCTTCACAAGAATCAGATAGGAGAAGCAAAAAAAGAAGATGCTCCACAAACTCATTGGTCTAAAGCCGGCACACCGACAATGGGCGGTTTGATAATAATTTTTTCAGTGGTAGTACCGGTATTACTATGGGGCGATTTAAAGAGCACTTATATAATTTTAATTCTTGGCGGAACCGTATGGTTAAGTCTGGTTGGTTTTTTAGATGACTACCTCAAAGTAATTAAAAAATTTCCGAACGGTTTGATAGGCAGGTACAAACTACTCGGTCAATTTATAATCGGGTTAGTTGTAGGTGCAGTCATATATTTTTCACCTGAATTTTCGAATTTTAATACTCTAACCACAGTTCCGTTTCTTAAAAATGTCAATCTCGATCTGTCAATTTTATACATTCCGGTTGTAATATTTATTGTTACTGCAACTTCCAACGCTGTAAATTTGACGGATGGACTAGATGGGCTTGCAATCGGCGTAATCGCCATAGTAATGATTGCATTGGCAATACTTAGCTATGTTAGCGGAAATATAATTTTTTCTGATTATCTAAATATAATTTATCTACCCGGTTCTGGGGAACTCACAGTTTTTGTAGCGGCACTGGTTGGTGCATCATTGGGTTTCCTTTGGTTCAATTCGTACCCAGCCCAGGTTTTTATGGGAGACACCGGCTCACTCGCTCTCGGCGGTGCATTCGGAATTCTTGCGGTGCTAATCAGGAAGGAATTGTTTATTCCAATTCTCGGTGGTGTTTTTTTCATGGAGACGATTTCAGTTATAATCCAAAAGACTTATTTCAAGTACACGAAAAAAAAATATGGACAGGGAAAAAGAGTTTTTAAAATGGCTCCTATCCATCATCACTTTGAACTATTAGGTTGGGCTGAACCGAAAATCGTAGTAAGGTTTTACATTATTGCAATAATTCTGGCTATTGTGAGCCTGATTTCATTCAAAATAAGATGATGGAAGTTAAAGGAAAAAAAATATCAGTTATTGGTGCAGCAAGGAGTGGGATCGGTGCAGCAAAGTTAATAAAAAAGCTTGGCGGAATTCCATTTGTAAGTGATTTCAGTCCGAAAGAAAAGCTGAAGGAATCTTTGAACCAATTAGAAAAAGAAAATATTAATTATGAGTTCGGGGGACACTCGGACAGGGTATATGACTCTGCTTGGATGATAATCAGTCCCGGTGTCCCCAACGATTCTGCTGTACTGAATAATGCTCGTGGAAAAGGTATAAAACTTATAAGTGAAATTGAATTTGCTTATCACTACTGTAAGGGAAAAATAATAGCAGTAACCGGAACAAACGGTAAAACCACTACGACAAGTTTATGTGGACATGTTTTTAACACATGCGGGTACAAAACTCATGTTGCTGGCAACATTGGGCTGGCATTTAGTGAAATTGTTCTCGATGTAAAAGAAGGTGAATTTGTGTCGCTTGAAGTATCAAGTTTCCAGCTTGACTTAATTGAAAACTTTAAACCTGATACAGCACTGATTCTGAATATTACACCTGATCATCTAAACAGGTATGAGAATAGTTTACAGAAGTACTCAGAGTCAAAGCAAAGAATTTATGAAAATCAGGACGAGAAAGATTATTTAGTTCTGAATAAAGATAATCAGGCTGTAATCAAGTATTTAGTTGATCATAAAAGTAAATCATTTTTCTTCTCTTTGAATGAATTACAAAATAATGGCTGCTTCTATTCTGAAGGTAACGTGATTTTCAAACTGAATGGCAAAGAAACTTTTCGATGTCTAAGGAATGACATAAAGATAAGGGGAGAACACAACCTTGCAAATGCAATGGCAGTAATCTGTGCCGCAAAAGCTTATAACCTTGATAATGAAGGAATTATTAAAGGGTTGCAAACATTTGAGAGTGTCGAGCACCGCTTGGAACTTGTAAGGGAAATTGATGGGGTAAAGTATGTTAATGATTCTAAGGCTACCAACGTCGATTCAGTTTGGTACGCAATAAAAAGTTTCGACGAACCTATCCTATTGATTCTTGGAGGACAGGATAAAGGAAATGATTACCAACAAATTAAGCCGCTTGTTCTTCAGAAAGTAAAAAAGATTTATGCAATTGGTTCCTCGGCAGAAAAAGTTTATAACTTTTTTAACCAAGATGTGAAAGTTGAAGTGGTAAAATCGATGGAAGAGGCTGTAAAAAGTTCGAGCAAGGAAGCTAAAAGTGGCGATGTTGTATTGCTTTCACCGGCTTGTGCCAGTTTCGATATGTTCAATAATTACGAGCATCGTGGTAAAGTATTTAAAGAAGCAGTGAATAACCTAAAATGAAAAAACTTGGATTAACAATATTTTTCGATTCCTTTGCGCTAATGCTGCTTGGTTTAATAATAGTTATGAGTGCGAGCAGCACTTATAGTGTGTTCAAGTTTGATAGTGTCTTCTATCTTTTCAACTCGCATCTCTTTAAAGTATTTATTGGTATTGGTGCTATCATTCTTTTTGCATTTATTCCTTACGATCTCTACAAATCTTTAAGTAAACCGGTAATTATCCTAATAACAATTTTATTAATTGCTACTCTGCTCTTAGCACCCGATATAAAGGGTGCAGGCAGATGGTTAAATCTGGGGTTATTTACATTACAGCCTGCAGACATTGCAAAGCTTGTTCTTATTATTCATCTTTCCGTTTTATTGGAAGATAAAGCAAATGTAATAGACAATTACCGGCATGGCTTCCTTTATCTTTTTATCTGGATAATGATTATTTCCGGTCTGATTGTGCTGCAGCCGAGCATTAGCAACGGTATAATGTTAATAGTAATTACGCTTATCCTCATCTATGCTGGAGGTGCAAAGTTTAAACATATTCTAGCTTCAATGCTTATAAGCGGGTTGGTGATAGGAACCGTAGCAATGATCTTTCCTCATTCGAGATCAAGAATATTGTCCTACATCGGTTCGATTATGCACGGTGGTGATCTTAATTTCCAGGTTAAGCAGGCACTTTATAGTCTTGGGAGCGGAGGAATTTTTGGTGTTGGGATTGGCAATAGCATGCAAAGTAATCTTTTCCTTCCGGAAGCGTATGGAGATTTCATATTTGCAATTCTTGGTGAGGAACTTGGTCTTCTGGGTTCGATTACAGTTTTACTTGCTTACCTCGTTCTTTTTATTACCGGAATAATGGTGGCAAAAAAAGCAAAAGATCGATTCGGGCAGCTTCTTGCATTTGGAATAACAATCTCGATAGTTCTTGATGCGTTTGTAAATGTTGCAGTAACGACAGGCATATTACCAACGACGGGACTTCCTTTACCTTTTATTAGTTATGGCGGAACATCATTAATCTTTCTCTGCATTAGTGTTGGAATACTGATCAACATTGCTTTCACAAATCATATGAGAGAGAACGGTGTTGTATACGTTAAGGATTACAGCAATCTTGATGAGATTAATAGATGAGCAGCGTTCAAACTAAATACAGGATTTTATTTGCAGGTGGCGGAACCGGTGGACATCTTTTCCCGGCTATTGCCGTTGCCGAACAGATAAGGGAGATGAGTCCGGATGCTGATATATTATTCGTCGGTACAAAAGATAAAATCGAAGGAAGTGTTGTCCCAAAACTTGGATTTAAGTTTAAATCAATTTGGATAAAAGGATTTTCAAGAAAAATCACTCTGGAAAATCTATTATTTCCTTTGAAGTTATTTGTCTCTTTAATTCAGTCGTTGATAATAAATATTTCCTTCAGACCTAAAGTAGCAATTGGCTCGGGAGGATATGTTGCTGGTCCGGTGATTTGGGCTGCTTCCATAATGGGTGCTAAAGTTATACTTCTTGAACAAAACAGTTACCCCGGTGTTACCACACGTCTGCTTGAAAGATTTGCTGATGAAGTTCATCTGAGTTTCGAGACATCAAAAAAATATTTGAGAAGAGAAAAAGTTCATCATCTGACAGGAAATCCAGTTCGAAAAAATCTTAGTCGAATGGACAAAATTGAAGCATTAGAAAAATTTGGACTAACCGGTGAAAAAAAAACTCTACTTGTAATTGGTGGAAGCCTTGGAGCAAAATCGATTAACGATGTAATGTCAGAAAGTATAAAAATATTAGAAGAAAATGATATTCAGATTATATGGCAATCCGGAAAAATGTATTACGAACAGTTTAATAAAATGAATTCGGATAAAGTAAAAGTTTTTGATTTTATAGAAGATATGAACTCGGCTTACTCAGCTTGCGATTTGCTGCTTGCAAGAGCTGGTGCAACAACAATTGCTGAGCTTTTAAATCTTGGTATTCCCGCAATTCTGGTTCCATCACCAAATGTTGCGGAGAATCATCAATATTACAATGCCAAATCTTTATTAGATAATAACGCTGCGATTCTTATTGAAGATAAAAGTTTGAAGAGTGAATTTGTCACAAAAGTTTTAGAGGTGATCAATTCTGAAAAAAAACTGAATGAATTTAAGACAAACGCATTGAAATTAGCAAAACCAAATGCTGCGCAAATAATTGCACAAAGTGCTATAAAATTTGCTGAGGCTATATGAACAACGGCGAACAAAAAAGAAGAATATTCAAGTACAACTTATCGTTCTACTATAAATCGACGATAATTTATTTCATTGTATTAATACTCTATGGAGTCATTAGAGGCGAATTTGTTGAAGATTCTTTTGTGCTAATCACACGTGATCCGATCTTATACTTTCTTGCGTTAATAGTAATTGTTTCCGTCGCATCATTACTCTATAATCTTTTCAGGAATATGTATATCGAAATTTCAGATGAAGGAATTGTTTTTGCGGACCGTTTTCACTCGAAAGGATATAAGATTGATCAGGTAAAAAAAATAAGATTCTCAAGGCAGGGTAGAACTATAAATTCACCCGCGTTCAGAACGGCAAAAATAAAAGTTAATGCAAGAGTCAGACCATTAATAATAAGATTTTCAGATTATGAAAATCAGGACGAACTGTTATTACGTTTTGAAGAACTAAAAGCAACTATAGAAAAGAGAAATGTTTAAAAGTATTAGAAAAATACATTTCGTTGGTATTGGCGGTATCGGGATGAGTGGTATTGCTGAAATCCTGCTTAACCAGGGATTCGAAGTATCAGGTTCAGACTTGAATCTTACAGAGGTTACGAAACGATTAGCTGAGCTTGGCGCTGCAATTTATGAAGGACATTCCCCCGAAAATGTTAAAGATGCTGATGTTCTCGTTTATTCTTCTGCTGTTATTCCCGATAATCCGGAAGTTAGAGCAGCTGCAGATAGGAATATTCCGATAATCAAACGAGCCGAAATGCTTGCTGAAACAATGCGAATGAAATACGGAATTGGAATAGCAGGAACTCACGGGAAAACTACAACAACTTCTATGGTAGGATTAACGCTTACTGAAGGTGGAATTGATCCGACTATAATCGTAGGGGGAAAACTAAGTGGTCTTGGTGGAACAAATGCACGTCTTGGAAATGGCGAATTTATAGTTGTCGAAGCAGATGAATTTGATAGAACTTTTCTGAAGCTGACTCCAACAATAGCCGCAATCACTACTCTGGAAAGCGAGCACCTCGATACTTATAAAGATCTTGACGATATTAAAACAGCATTCATCGAATTTGCAAATAAGGTTCCGTTCTATGGTTTTGTTGTTCTCTGTCTGGATGAAACAGCGTTACAGGATATCATTCCTCAAATAAATAAAACCATTTTCACTTATGGCACTACTGCTCAGGCAGATGTAAGAGCTGTAGATTTAGAGTACGAAGGATTTAGTAGTCAGTACAACGTGATTTATAAAGGAAAAGAGCTTGGAAGAATTAAGCTTAACCTTCCCGGTAAACAGTATGTTAAAAATTCTCTGGTAGCAGTAACGATCGGGATGGAATTGGGAATTGATTTTTTAATTATCAAAAAAGCATTAGAAAAGTTCACGGGTGTTTACAGAAGATTCGAAACTAAGTACAAGAATGATATTCTTGTGCTTGATGATTACGCACATCATCCAACTGAAACTACAGTTACTCTTGCTGGAATAAGAGCAGCATGGGATAGAAGGTTGGTTGTTGTATTTCAACCGCACCTTTATTCAAGAACCAAAGACTTCTACCAGGATTTCGGAAAATCGTTTTTGAATTCTGATGTGTTCGTTTGTACTGATATATACCCGGCAAGAGAAAAACCGATTGAAGGTGTCTCGGGTGAAATGATAACCAATGTAACTAAAAAATTAGGGCATAAAAATGTTCATTATGTGGCAGATAAAAATGAAATCCCTAATAAACTTATGCAGTTAAAAAAGAAAGATGATATAATAATTACAATGGGTGCCGGGGATATTTGGAAGTATGGTGAAAAGTTTGTTGAACTTTTTAAGGAGGGGAAGAGATGAGTGAAAGAAGAAGCAAATTATTTGGTTTGTTCATCTTCTTAATACTGACTTTCGGATTTGTCTATTTGATGATAACCGGTTCAAGGGCAAGTGTAAAAGAGGTTTATAATCAAATAGAAATAAACGGTAACAGGCTCATTCCAGCAAGCGAGTATTTAAAGTATTCCGGCTTGAGTGATTCAACAAAATACTCTGATTTAACATTAATAGATGTAAAAAACAGGTTTGAAAAACATCCCTACATGAGAAAAGCGGAAGTCGAATACGATGGTGTAAACAAAATTTTGGTTGAAGTGGAGGAAAAGAAGATTAAAGCTGTTCTACTTCAAAAGAATGAATTAAAATTGGTTACCGATGACTTAGAAACACTTCCGCTTTTCCCCCCCTCAGATATTCGGGATTTACCTGTGATATCAAATTTAAGTACGAACAACAAAAATTCTATTGATAGTTCAAATATTGAATTAGCTTTTAGAATTATTGATGCAATTAGTCTGAGCGATACGAATGTAAGAAAGAATCTGGCTGAAATTAATTTACGAAGAGGTGGAGATGTAATTCTAACATTTACAGGATTGAATTTTCCGGTTCTCTTCGGAAAGAATGATGAGGTGAGGAAAGCGCTAATCCTTAAAGATCTTTGGCCACGATTAGTACGCGACGGAAAAATTAATAGTACAACAGAGTACGTAGATCTTCGTTATAAAGACAAAGTATTTATTGGAAAAAGAAAAACAGAATTGATAAACGAATGAAAAAAGAAATCATTGCAGGTATCGACTTAGGTACGACTAAAGTGTGTGCGGTAATCGCAGAAAGAGAGGAAGGTAAGCAAACCTTCAATATTCTCGGCTTTGGTATAGCACCTTCCGAAGGATTGCACAAAGGGTTAGTAGCAAACATAGGTAAAACTGCGGAGGCAATAAAAACAGCTATGTCAATAGCCTCTAACCGTGCAGGACTAAACATGAATTTAGTTAATGTTGGTGTTGCAGGCGAGCACATTACAAGTATAATACACAGAAACTATGTTACTATCAGCAGCGATGAAAAGGAAATTACTAAGAAGGACCTCGAAAGATTAGAAGCGGATGTTCGTACTATCAGAATTCCCTCGGACAGACAAATTCTTCATATAATTCCCGTGGAGTTTTCTGTTGATCATCAGCCGGGAATTGAAAACCCTATCGGTATGTCGGGCTCACGGTTGGAAGCGAGCAACCATGTAGTTCTTGCATCAATACCTGCAATTCAAAACATCAAAAAGTCAGTCGAGCGTGCTGGATTAAAAATTAAAGATTACATACTTCAGCCAATTGCTTCGAGCACTTCCGTTTTGGAGGAGAGTGAAAAAGACCTTGGTGTTGTGCTTCTGGATATTGGCGGTGGCACAACTGATATAGCAATCTATCACAAGAAGGCAATAAAACATACAAAAGTAATTGGTATAGCAGGTAACCAGGTTACTAACGACATACGAGAGTCGCTGGGTGTGGTTACAGAAGAAGCTGAAAAACTTAAAAAGGAATACGGTTATGCAATCGAAACGGCGATTATAAAAGATGAGGACATTTTGATTAGAGGAGTTGGTGCACGTGGAAATACAAAAATACCCATAAGTCTTCTTACTCAAATTATAAGTCTGCGGATGAGAGAATTGTTTACCATAATTGATAACGAATTAAGAAGCGCAGGGTTTAAGAGTAAAGTAAAAGCTGGAATAGTATTAACCGGTGGGGGAGCTCTTTTACGCGGTTGTCCTGAACTTGCAGAGGAAGTTTTTGGATTACCCACACGGATTGGCGTTCCTCAGGAACTTGGTGAAGGTCTATCAAACGAAATCGAAAGTCCGGAGTTTGCAACAGTTGCCGGTTTAATCAAAGGAATACCGGGGACTAAATCGAGTGATTATCAATTATTTAAAAAGAAAAAAGAAGCAAAGAACAAAATTAAACTTATAGTAAAAAGAGTACAGGAATTTTTTGATGAATTATAATAAATCTAATAAAGGAGGGTCCATGATAAAGTTCGCCACTCTCGATCGTGAGAAACCAATGTCTGCTGTTCTAAAAGTAGTTGGAGTCGGCGGCGGCGGTTGCAATGCCCTGGGAAGTATGATTGCCAGAGGGCTGCAGGGCGTTGAATATGTTGCTGTCAATACCGACGCACAGGTGTTGGAAAGCAGCAAAGCTAATCATAAAATCCAGGTGGGAAGCAATATAACCCGCGGGTTGGGTGCGGGCGCTGATCCCAATGTTGGGCGGAAGGCTGTTGAGGAAGACAGGGAAAGGATATCTGAAGTTCTTGCCGGAAGCGATATGGTTTTTGTAACTGCAGGAATGGGAGGCGGAACCGGAACCGGTGGTGCTCCCATAATTGCTTCAGTTGCACAAAGTATAGGAGCTTTAGTTGTAGGAATAGTTACCAAACCATTTAAATGGGAAGGCAAGCTTCGAATGATGAATGCTGAACACGGAATACTGGATTTAAGAAAACACGTTGACAGCTTGATTGTAATTCCTAACGAGAGAATACTCAACATTCTCGATGGTAATATTAACGCCTTTGCTGCTTTCGACAAACCAAACGAAGTACTCTACGAGGCAACGAGAGGTATTGCAGACATCATTACTGTTGAAGGATTAATTAATGTCGATTTTGCGGATGTGCGTGCAGTTATGAACCAGAGCGGTGAAGCGTTGATGGGTTGCGGAATTGCGAGCGGTGAAAACCGAACCGTTGAGGCCGCACAGAAAGCTATCTCAAGTCCTCTTCTTGAAGGTGTAAATATAAGAGGTGCCAAGAGCGTACTTCTTAACATTTCCGGTTCAAGCAATCTCACTCTTCAAGAAATTAATGATGGTAACAATGTTATTTTCGAAGCTGCCGGTGAAGAAGCCAATGTGATTTTTGGTTGTGTAAGAAAAGAAGAAATGAACGACTACGTTTCTTACACTGTTATTGCAACAGGATTCGATAGTGCCAAGAAATCCTTTGTGAACAGCACTTTAAAATCTCATTCTAAAAAGCCGGGTGAGCAGCTAAGTCTGAGAGGTGGATTTAATTTCATGGATACAACTAATGTTGACAAGGAAGATCTGGACGTACCTACAATCCTGAGAGTAAAAAGCCCTTCATCACAGATGGATGAACCCGCGGATGATGAAGAGGATAAATCTTTTTCTGAGAATGCTTCACGCTATAGCTGGGCAAAGGAAAAGATGGAGCAGCAAGATCCAAATAAAAAATCGAATGATGATGATGATGAAAGTTCTTCATTCTTAAGAATGATTATGGATTAGAATAATATGAAACTGGTTTCAAAAAATATTGGGATTAAGGAGGTCACAGTAATTTAATTAGATAAATCAAGCTCGGAGGATTATATGATGCTATTAATAATCCTGTTAGTTATTTCGGTTGGATTGAATATTGCACTGGTTTTTGGTATTACCCGAAGACGTTCTGATGAGGATATGGAAATGATCAGAATAAGAGAAGGATTGAAAGTAGAATAAGATTTTGTCTTAAATTACTGTTTTCAACTGGTTGAAAAAACAGCTACTCGTCTGTAATACGGGACTCGACAAATATGTATTCTTCGTTTTCCTTATCGTGAGTAATCAGAACTCTGTTTGGTCGACAGCAAACTTCACAATCCTCAATAAAATCCTGGTTCCCTAATACTGTTAAATCAACCCAAACCTGGTTTTCCTCACCGCAGTATTGACAAACCCAGTTTAAAACATCATCTGTTTGCATTGTTTTACCCCATAATTTATTAAATCTTCCCGAAACTAAAATAATTTAAACCCGAAATCCAACATTTTTTTCTTAAATCAATATAGTAATTAAATAAATAATTGCAAGTCTGAACCTTAGATATCAAATTGCAAAAAAAATGGCTACCTGCAATTTGTCAGATAGCCAATCGTCGATTTATGAACACAAAACTGCGTATGAATAAATTTGTGTATTCTGTTAATTTCAATTCTTAAGCCAATCAAATTAATCGCGATTTCAATACAAATCTCTCGTCAGCTAATCAATTGTGTTTCAAAATAGAATTTTGTGGATCAATTAAAGTCGATAATAAAGGTTCAACTCGTACTTTTAGTTTAAATTTTTTAACCTTTCCAATTTTTAGTGAAAAATTTTGGACAACCTACTTGTGTTTAAATTTAAAAAGATTATATTATAGTGTACAAATGTTCACTATAATATGTTTGAAAACAGCTCAAAAACAGAAGATTTATTAATTTACCAGGTTCCACCCGAATGGCGTGGGCAGACAAAAGTACACACACTCTATCCGCCTATACCAAAACACACCGGTA
>Ga0307423_1001276_pt1 | contig 15393 bp, 13 predicted proteins | sample SalMarWE160310MG_FD_202154 | JGI IMG/M metagenome (GOLD analysis project Ga0307423, IMG submission 202154) | Salt marsh sediment microbial communities from the Plum Island Ecosystem LTER, Massachusetts, United States - WE1603-10 | ecosystem: Environmental > Aquatic > Marine > Intertidal zone >...
ACGATCTTTCCTCCTTCCGCAAAACCGTGGTCGCGGTCAACCAGACCAAAAAGCCTGTCACCGGAGTGGAGAAAGGCGTGGCCGGAGCCGGTATCCGGGGGGTGGTGCCGGTTTTCTCTGGCGGTAAGCACATCGGATCGGTGGAGTTCGGCTTGGCCTTGAATGATAGCTTGGCCAAATTGATAAAGAGCCAGTACGGCTTTGATCTCTCGATCATGGCGCCCGATGGCAAGGGTGGTTTCAAGCCCTGGGCGCAAAGCGGCGAGTCGTTCTTGCAAGGATTGGGACAGGGATCGCTTGACCAAGTGCTGTCCAGCGGCAAGCCCTTACTGCGCTTGTTGAAAAATGCAGGCCGCGACCTCTATGTCTACTTGACGCCGCTGAAGGATTATTCCGGCCAGCCGGTTGCGTTGTTGGCCATACCCCAGGACAACACCAAGGCCATGCAGGAGATTTGGGCTCAGACCTGGTGGCTGGCGGCGGCGGCGGCGGTTTTGGTCGCGGTCTTGGGCTTTATCACCTATCTGACCGCCACCATGGTGGTTAAAGTGTTGGGTAACATCTCCCGTCAATTGGGTGATGCGGCCGGCAACGTGTCCGGGGCGGCCGATGGCATCTCCCAGGCCAGCCAGAACCAGGCGGATCAGGCCGGACGCCAGGCGGCCAGTCTGGAAGAGAGCGCCGCGCAATTGGAGGAACTGGCCGGGCAGAGCAGGGAAAACGCAAAAAGTTCATCACGGGCGGTGGCCTCACGCGACGAGTCCCGCCAGGCGCTAAACGAGGCCGAAGAAAAAATGGCGCGGACCGTCCAGGCCATGGAGCAACTGAAGCAAACCGGAGAAGAAACCGGCAAGATCATAAAGACCATAGACGAGATAGCATTTCAGACCAATCTGCTGGCCTTGAACGCGGCGGTGGAGGCCGCGCGCGCCGGTGAGGCAGGGGCCGGATTCGCGGTGGTGGCCGATGAGGTGCGCAACTTGGCCATGCGGGCGGCGGAAGCGGCCAAGAACACCCAAAACCTCATTGAAGGGTCGGTGGTGCAGATCAACCAGGCGGTAGGCTTGGTGGAGGCCACGGGCGGCTCCTTTGCAACCTTGAAAGAGCAGAACGAGACCGTGGGCAAGCTGGTGGAGGGTATTGCCAACGGTATGGGAGAGCAGGCCCAAGGTATAGAGCAGTTGAATCAGGCCGTGTCGGATCTTGACCATCTGGTGCAGGAAAACGCGGCCCACGCCCAGGAGACCGCCAGCTCCGGTCACATGCTCAGCCAGGAAGCGGGGTCCATGACCGAGTTGGCCAACGATCTGCGTCGCTTGATAAGGGGCAAGAAATAACGCCATAGCAAAGGCGTGCGGACAGCCGCCTTTTTTCAGGCAGGGCAAGGATGGGTGCTGGGAAGGCTGCGGGCTCTAAGGATTATTTCGCCTCGCCCGGCAGCCACACGAAGAAGCGGGCGCCTTTGCCTTGATCGCTTTCCAGCCAGATGGTGCCGCCGTGGGCCTCGGCCGCCATTTTGCACAAGGTCAGCCCCAGGCCGGTGCTGGTGCGCGGGCCAGTGTGGTTGTAGGCCTGGGTGAATTTGCGGAAAATCCGGTGTTGCAGATGCTTGGCGATGCCCGATCCGTTGTCGGCCACCTCGATAACCACCCCGTCCTCTTGATCCTGGGCCAAGAGCCGCAGCCTACCGCCCTCTGAAGTATGCGCTAGCGCGTTGCTGACCAGGTTACGCAACACCAGTTCCAGGAGTTCCCGGTCGGCAAACATTCCCGCCAGCGTCTGGTCCTCGATTTCAATTTGCAGTTCCTTTAAGCGTATTATGGTTTGGAACCTGCCGCAAACCGCTTCGGCCAATTCCTGGAAGATCAAGCGCTCGGGATTGATTTGGAACTCCCGTTCTTCAAGGCGGTTGATGTCCAAAAGATTGGTTATCATGCGAAAAAGGTCGTCGGCTCCCAAACTGGCCAAGCCCAGGGCTTCGCCCTGAGTCTCCGAAAGCGTCTCGAACGAGAGCAGTTCCAGGTTGCCCATGATTTCGGCCAGCGGTCCCTTCAAGTCATGCACCACCATGTTGGTGAGGTCGCGGCGCACGGTTTCCAAATTGCGCAGGTCCGCATTGGCCTTGGCCAGGGCTTCCTTGTCTTGCTCCAATTGGTTGCGGGCCGCTAAAAGGTCCTTGGTGCGCTCGGCCACCATTTCCTCCAGGGAGTGGCTGTACTCCCGGATGGTTTGTTCCATGCGCTTGAAGATGGTCACGTCCTTGGCGTGGATGATGGCCAGGCTGAGCTGGCCTTCGGCATTACGCACCGGTATCAGTGAGATCTCCCAGAATTCGGGCCCTTCATCTCCCGGCGTCTCCACGAGCCGGTATTGGGCGCTGCCCTGGGCATTTAGTTGATCAAAGGCTTGCTTGAGAAGATGAATGGTGATCGGTGAGGTTCCCGCCCGCCTCAACAGCTCTTCGCCGTTTAAGCCGACCAATTCGCGGGGGTGGGCCCCGGCCCGGCGGGCGAGCGTCATGTTCAGCGATTCAACTATGCCTTCCGGCGTAAGAGAAATAACCGGGTCGGGAATGGAATCAAATACCGCGGCCAGCTTATTGCGGCTGGTCAGCAATACGTCCCTAAAATATTTCAGTTCCTCATAGCCTTCGGGGCCCGGCGGGCCGGCGGCCGTCTTGAGCGGAGCCTTGTTCTTTGGCTTGCGATTGCTTTTGGGTTTGGCGCTGGCGGGATTGGCGCCGTTTTTCTGGTCAGAGTGCTTGGGGCGTCGGGTCATGACCGTCTACCGGGCCAGACGCGTTTGCAATTGGCGGGCCTCGGCGAATTCGGGATTCAACTCCAGCGCCCGTTTTATAGTCTGCCGGGCGGCCTCGTATTGACCGCTCTCCGCCAGCGCCACTGCCAAATTAAATTGCAGGTTTTCGTCCTCGGGCGCAACTTGAATGGCCCGCTGATATTGCTCGATGGCTTCCTTGAAGCGCTTTTGGCGCCGGAAGGCTATGCCCATCCGGTTGTAGAGATGGACTTGGTGGGGGGCAATCTCCACGGCCCGGCCGAAGGCCTCGGCTGCTTCGGCATTTAGGCCCGCTCCCAAAAGCGCCTCGCCCATCTCCGCGATAAGATCGGCGTCGCCGCTGATCCGCTCGTTGGCCTGTTCCAAGGCCCTCAGTCCTTCGGCGGTGTTCCCCTGTTCCAGAAGGAGCTTGCCCATATTGAAGTGGCGGCGGGCATTACGGGGGCTCAGCTTGGCGGCCTTTTTAAAGTGGGCTGCCGCCAAGTCGTCTTTGCCCTGCTTCTGATAAAGACGGGCCAGACAGTCCAGGGCTTTGAGGAATTTTGGGGATATCTTGGCGGCTTGTTCGTAAAATTTGATGGCATCATCGGCCCGATCCAAAGCTTCCAGGGCCTGGCCCATGGCGAAATGGCTCCGGGGGCTCTGAGGAGCCGTCTCTATGGCCCGTTGAAAAACGGCCACGGCTTCGGCCGGATTCTTCTCGTTGAGAAGCGCCTGCCCTTGCGCCAACTCCATGTCCAAAGGCGAAGGGTTGTTGCGCTTTTGGAGAACCGAATCTATCTTGGTTTTCAAGGTTTGGGCCTGAAAAGGCTTGACGATATAATCGTCCACACCTTCTTCAACCGCCTCGGCCACGACCTCGTTTGCCATTTCCGCGGTCACCATCAGAAACGGCATTCTACTGAAGCGCTCATGGCCGCGGACCCATCTCAGCAACTCCAGCCCGGTCATATTGGGCATGTTCCAGTCGCAGATTATGAAATCCACTGGGTAGTTCAACAGCTTTTCTTGGGCTTTGATCCCGTCCGCCGCATCCACGAATTGGTGGTGGCCGAAGGTGCGCAGGAAATTGGCCACCATGCGGCGGACGTTGAATTGATCGTCCACGATTAAAAAGGTGAGTTCTTTCGCCTGTGGCTCGGCCAAGAGTGAATCCCCCTGCTGGTTTTCAGGTCCCTGCCGGTCGACCGGACGCTGTTGGAGGGAATACTAGTAAACTATGTCTATTTATTTACTTATAGGCGGCTTTGCCTGCGAGGTCAAGAGATCGCATGGCTATCCAGAAGGCGCTGCACATGGTCAACCAATACTTGGGGCTTAACCGGTTTGGTCAGATACAGGTCAGCGCCAGCTGAAACGCCGCGTTTCTGGTCATGGTCTTCCCGCTCGGTTGAGAGAACAATTATGGGCAGGCCGGCTAGAAGTTTTTGGGCGCGGACACGGGTTATCAAGGTGAAGCCATCCATGCGCGGCATGTTCACATCGGTGATAATGAGATCCACCGAATCCTGGGAAAGCTTGCTTAAGGCCTCCAGACCATCGTTGGCCGTCTGAACTTGATAGCCATGTTGGCGGAGCACCATGCTTAACAGATTAATTATGGTGGGAGAATCCTCCACCAAGAGAATGCGAGCAGGCATGCGAGGCTCCTTGGCGCCCTAATTCAATAGCAGCAACAAGTGCTATAGCGGTGTTTAGTCAATTAACTTAGCATTAAATGACAATATTACAACTCTATTTGCTTTGCAGCGCTGGGTCTGGTTTGTCAGCCAAGCCTACCAGCCGCCTTCAATTTTTTGGATAGCTGTCATCGCCGCGGCGCGCACCCTGGGGTTATCGTCAGCCAGGAGACGGATGAGCGGCGTTGAGGCGCCGGTATCGCCGATAGCGCCCAGGGCCTTGGCCGCGCTTTCCTTGATGCGGTTTTCCGAGCTGTCGAGCAATAATAATAAGGGCTCAACCGCCTCGGCGGCCCCGGCTCGGCCAAGTCCTTCCACCGCTTCCAGACGGATTTCCGGATCAGGGTCGTTAAGATACTTGACTAACAATCCCATGCCTTCGCGGGGGGATCGGTGGGCCAACGCCTCGACCAAGCTACGCCGCACCGTGGTGTCCGGGTCATGGGAAACGGTTTCTAAAAAGTCAATGGCGCGGGAGTCACCGGAACCCAACAGCGCCAGAACCACTTCCCGACGAACCTTGGGGTAAGGATCGCTTAAAAGCCCCGCCATGGCGCTCATGCCCTCGCCCGCGCCCAGCCAACCCAAACCCCGGGCGCATAGCTCTCGGCGATGGGGAGACTGATCGGTCAAGCCTGCAATCATAAGCTGCCGTACGACGGTGCCTCCAATTTCTAATAATGCCTGCAAGGCCTGGTCGCGCACTTCCTCTGTTGGGTGGTCCAATAATGACCCCAAGGCTGGTATGGCGCCAAAATTCCCCAAACGGCCCAGCGCCCAGGCCGCCTGGACTTTGGTCTCGTCGTCATCGTCGTGTAAGGCCGCTAAAAGTGCCGGGAGGGACATGGCTGCATTGATTTCGCCCAAGCTGTGGGCGGCCAGGCTGCGCACTTGCGGGCTGGCATGCTGCAGGGCCTCGATGAGCGGCCCCACGGACAGCTCACCGCCTATTTGGCCCAGGGCACGCACCGCGACTTCGGCAAGGCGGGGATTGGGATCCCCCACGGCCCCCACCAGAGGGGCCATTTCGCCAATGGAGGCCAGGGCCAACACAATCAGCTCCTGCATTTCCCCGCTGTTGGCCTGGCGGCTCAGGTCCAACAGGCTGTAGACGGAAGCATTGTCGCCTAATACCGCGATGCCCAATAGCGCGTCTGACTTAACCTGGGAGGAAGGGTCGCTTAAGGCGTCAACAAGGACCATGCAGGCCCTTTCCCTTAAGTCATGGTCCATGCTCCTGAGCATGGTCGGGTTGGCGCCCTTTAAAAGGGCGCTCAATAGGTGTTGCAGTAAAGGGCCTTCGGCTTGCCGCATGGCGTCCAACACGGGAGGCAGGACCCTTGGGTCGCTGAAGCGCCCCAGGGCTTCGGCGATAGCCAGGCACAGGACCTCGGAGCTTTTTTGCAAGCAGTCGATCAAGGGTTTGACCGCCGAGGGGTCGCCGATTAAGGCCAATGCCTCGATGGCCGCGAAGGCCACCCATTCTTCATCGCCTAAGAGCTCGATCAGGCCGGGCAGGGCGGCGGATGCGCCTCGCAGGCCTAGGCTGGTGGCCGCATTGGCCCGCACGTTGGGGTCCGGGTCCGCCAGGGCGTTGATTAGGGCCCGCGCCACGCCGGGAGCCTCGATATGAGCCAGGATGTCTGCTGCGAAAATCCGAAGATCGCGGTCGTTATCGTTGAGCAGGTCTAAAAGAAGATCCGGGGCGTCCTCTCCGATGCGCCTTAACAGGCTCATGGCGGCATTGCGCAAGGCGATCTGTTCAACCGCAAGCAGGGGGGCCAGTCTGGCGGCGACCTCGCGGCCCCTGAGGTTCAATAGGGCCTGGGAGGAGGCTTCGCATACCGCCGGGTCCTCGTCAGTCAAACGATCCACCAAGGCAGGTATCGCCCGCCGGTCGCCCAAGTCCCCCAAAGCCTGAGCTGCGCGCAGGCGCAAATCCGGAGCTGGGGCCTGCAGCATGGATAATGTTTGGCTAAACCTGTTTGAGCTCATGGCGGATAAGCTGGGGCATTTGGATCAATTGTTTGCTTGGGGCAGGCGCAGTTCAAAAGCGCCGGGCGGGTTCTCAAGCCAATGCACCTCGCCATCCCAGCGTTTGGCCGCGGCCCGCGCCATGAACAAACCCAGGCCGTCGCTGCCTGGCTTCTGGTGGCCCACGAAAGGCTCGAACATGTGCGGCGCTATCTCAGGCGAGGGGCCCGGGCCGTCATCAACGACCCTTAGCACGGCCATGTTGTCAGCCAAGCATGACGTCACCGTCAGGCTGTTATGATGAGATTCCTGAAGCGACTCCACCGCGTTGGCAATAAGGAGGTTCATGACCAGAGCTATGTCCGCGTAGGCGGCCAAGGCTTTGGGGCCGGGCTGGGCCAATTCTGAGGTTAGCTGAGCATCGTGCTTGAAAAACATGTCTGCCTGCCAAAAGGCCAGTTGCTCCTGGGCCAAGGTGGAAAGGTTGAGGGGCTCGGTCTCCAGCCGATGTATCTGCTGGCTCAAATTGGCGAGCATGTTGAGTTCCTCGCTGAGGCGCATCACGCCCTGCTGGAGGCCCGTCATTTTTTGGTCCAGGTTTTGGCTTTCCCCGCGCTGGGCCTGCATTTCCATAAGGTCCAAGGGCAGACGCACGGTTTGCAGGGCGCCGGACAGATTGTGCACCATTCCCCTGAGCAGCCTTCCGACCAGGGATAGTTGCTCGCGGCGTATAAGTGAATCGATCACCTGAGGCGACAAGGGACCAACTTGGCTCACGGGCTTTCCTCCTCTGCTCGGCGGGATAGCTCCTGTCGTTGCTTTTTGAAGGTGAAGCGGATTATCCGTTCCCGGTCCGTATCCGAAATCTCGACAAAGCGCACGGCAGAGGGAGAGCCGCTGATGCTGGCATCCGTGCGCACCACTTCGCCCAGGGCGATTATGGGCCGCCAGGGCGCATCGGGCAGATTAAGGCTGAGAAGTATCCGGCTGCCGGGATCCATTTCGCATGGGTCGGCGAGCCCGAAACCAGAGCCCGAGATCTCGGTGGTGGTGCCATTATAGGGGAAATGTTGCTGATGGTCTTGGGAGCGCAGATGGTAAAGCACCAGATCGAGTTTGAAATCCAACCAGCTGAGGACTTTGAGCAAGGGCTTTTCCTCATCGCCCACCCGCTCTTCTTCCATGATTTGCCGGGCTTGGTTTTCCAGGACCGCCATGGTGTTCCACACCTCTTGGTCCAGGGCCAGGGCCTGCCTGCTCTGGCGGGTGTCCGGTCCATAGTGCAGCGTTATCGCCGCCGTAGACCGGTAGAATTCCCTGTCGCTGGTAGAGGAGTCGTTCATAGCGTCTTCTCCATGACCATGTTTACAGCCTATCATAACTCGTGGGGGTGATAGCGTGAGAGCATATCAATAAAAGCTTCCACCACTTCTTGGTCAAATTGCATCCCGGAGCAGCGCTTCAGCTCCCTAACCGCATCCCCGCCGATCTTGGCCAGGCGGTAAGGCCGGTCACTGGTCATGGCGTCAAAGGCGTCGGCCACCGCGACGATGCGGGCCAGGAGCGGGATGCCGTTGCCGCCGATGCCGTCGGGATAGCCGCTTCCGTCCCAACGCTCGTGATGATGGCGGATTATGGAGCGCTCATCGTTGTTAAGGTCCATATCTTTTATAATGCTCTCTCCGATAACGGGGTGCAGCTTGATATGTTCGAATTCCTCGGGGCTCAGTTCGCAGTCTTTGAGAAGCACATAATCCTTAACCCCTATTTTCCCAATGTCGTGCAGATAGGCGGCGAAGCGCAAAGACTCGATCTGATCCAAACTGAGGCCCATAATCTGGGCGGTGAGAACGCTGAAGTTGGTCACCCTCCTCGAATGCTGGCGGGTATAGGGGTCCTTGGCCTCCATGGCGCTGACCAGCGCGCCCAAGGTGGAGCGCATGTTGGCCACCATGGATTCGTAAAGCGCGATATTCTCTACATTCAGAACCGCTTTATCCAAAAGGAAGTTGGCGATGAAAATGTCTTCGCCCTGGAAGGCAACGCCGCCGTGCTTGTCAGCAACAATGAGGACCCCGAAGATCTCTTCCCGAATTTTGATGGGCAAGGCCAGACAGCGCTCTTCTATGGCTAGTAGGGCGGACAAGCGGGGGTCGCGGTCGGGAGAGGCCAACATGCTCTCCCCCTCCTGGGCCACCTTGCCGCACACCCCCTCGCCAAGCTGGCCTATGGTTTTACCGACCACCGGGGAATCATAGCCATGGGCTGCTATGACCAACAACTGGTCGTTGGATCTATCGAGTAAGAGGACCGCCGCCTTCTGCGCGTCCAAGTGGCGGCAGGCCAAATCCACCATGCCTTGATAAATGTCCTCCGAGGTATGCAGAGCGGTCAAGGACTCGGATATGCGGTGGATGATGTTTTGTTCCCGAATGCGGCGGGAAAGCTCGCGGTTCAGCTTTTCCATGGCCGCCTGGTGCTGCAGCCGTTCGGAAAGGCGCAGGTTGTCCTTTAAGATGCGCTGCTCGCGCACCACCCGTTCCAGGGTGAGTTTCACCTGATGCAAATTAAAGGGCTTGATCAAAAAATCGCTAGCGCCCTGGCGCATGGTATCAATGGCCGCATCCAAGGAGGGATAGCCGGTCATGATCACCACGGGAAGGGAACTGTCCGCTTCCTTGAGACGGGTAAGGAGTTCCACCCCCGTCATACCGGGCATTTTTAGGTCCAAAAACGCGCAATCAAACTTATTGGCCGCGAACTGGTCCAAGGCCTGTTCGCCATTTGCGGCGGTGACCACCTGGTGACGGTCTACGGCGGTAAGGTATTCGCGCAGCGCTTCGCGGATGTTCTCTTCGTCGTCCACCAGCAGAATGCGTAATGATTCCTTATCCATACCAGGGGAATTGTTTTCCAAGGAAGGCTCCCAGGGCTTAACCTGCAATTGCTCTTGTTTGGCCAGCATCCTACCAGCGCCTTATGTAAAAATCAAAAATGTAATTTGCGCGGAATATACTCTTACCCCCTGTCGCACTGATCTGCGGACCGGATCACGGGAACATCCTGCTTTTATATGCAAATGCGTCTAGGCCTGCAAAGCAGTTCCGCCGCCTGCTTTAAAAGCAGACCCCCGCGATTTGGGTAAATAGTATCACAAGCTGGCTGCTTTGGAAAAGAACTGAGTCTTTAAGCGGCTTGTATTGCAAACGATTATGGCAGTGTATGGGGCAGGGGGCAGGTTAGGGGGCAGGGGGCGCCATAAGCACCGGTCACACCATGCTGTTGAGGATGCTTTCCAAGTTTCCCTGGCGGGCCTCGTCAGCCATATGCAGGACCTGTTCGGGCGGCAGTTGCCGTAACAGCCGCTCGCCATCCTCGCTGAAAATGCGTACAACCCCACGGCCGGTGGTTTCGTCGGTGGCCATCTCCACCTTCAGGTTAAAACGCACTTCCAGCTCCCGCGCCGCCTTCTGCAACTCGCTCTTGGAAACAGTAGGGGACGGTTCTGCGCTGGTAGCGCCACGGTCGCCATCTTTGGGGATGGAGGCCGGAGCAACCGGCTCTGGTTTAGGCGCGGCCGCTTTAGGCGGTGGCAAATTGTTTTTTACAATTTTGGTAATTTCCACAAATTCCGCGCCTTCCTTGGCCGGAGGCCACTTTTCCAGTTTGGGAGCATCACACCCTTTCAATAACTTTATCGGCCGCAAACCTTGCTTTCTTTAAAAAAACTAGCTATCACCCTGGTTGCGGCGCGCCGCTGCGGCTATAATCTCCATACTTTACACAATGATGTAGCAAAGCGATTTTTGTCAAAACGGCAAGGGGATAGCGATGATCGTGCAACCATCGGCCACCGAAAAGCAGGCTTTGGAATCTATTTGGCGGGATCAAGCAAAAGTTAAGGGACCGGTGGCCGATTTCACCAGGCAGGACTGGCCCGGGGCTTGGGGCCTGGCGGGGGAAATTGAGCCCGAGCAAGTTGCCCAAACCTTGCAAAGAGCCCTGGGCTGGCCATCTTGGGTGCGGTTTTACGCCAAGCCGGCCCATGCCGTGCTGGCCGCCAGCCGCCTGGCCAAGGAGCGGGGGCTTTCCAGCGGCGTGCTCTGGATGGCGCCCGGCAGCGGAGCGCCCTTCAGCTCTCCCCAAAGCGAGCCCGGCGTGGCCATGCTCAGGGCTGATTGGGCCCCTGATGCCGAGGCCATGGCCCAGGCGGAAAAGGACATCCGCAGGCGTGGGCTTCTCATGGTGTTGGATGAGTCGGCCTCCGGTTTCCGTTTGGCCCCAGGAGGCGCCCGGCAAGCCTTTAAGCTGAACCCGGACCTGGCTTTGTTTGGGACGCAGTTGGCCGGGGGGATGGATTTCGCCGCCTTGGCCGGCACCGGCGAACCTCCCGCCTCTAAAAGCAAAGCACCCGGAGCGCAGGCCTTGGCCATGGCCGCAGGCATCATCCCCCGCGCAGCCCAGCCAGCCACCCAGGAACGGTTGACCGCGCTGGGACGCGCGCTGGCGATCGGCCTGAATTATTTTTGCTCCAGGGCCGGCCTTGGCGATGAATTCCGCTGGGAGGGCCCCTTGGCCATGCCTCGTCTGGATGGCCGCAGGGTTTGGGCTTTTATGGAGCTGGCCAAGGAAGAGGGCTTGAACTTGGCGCCGCTGGTCATGCCCGACCCCGAGCTTCCGCCCGAAGCGGCGGCTGAGCTGATTTGGCCGCGCTTGGCCCGGGCGGCCGCGCGTTTGAAAGTATTGCCGGAGGGTGAAAAGGCGCCTCTGGGCTGGCGGGACGCAGCCCAGGCCTCATCTTGCCGGCAGGTGACTCAAATTCTGGAAAGCTTGAAATAGTTGGGAGGCCTGGATGCGTAAGCTGATCTGCGCGGTGTTAACGGTCCTGGTGGTCCTTTGCTGCGCGCCGGTGGCCAAGGCAGGCGCCAGCGAGGTGCTGGAAGCCAAGTGGCTGCCCAGCGCTGAATCCTTTGCCCAAGGCGGCGCCTATCCCATGGCCATAAGGCTTAGCATTGCGCCGGGCATGCATATAAACGCCAATCAACCCAATGATCCCAACCTAATTCCGACCCGCGTGGAACTGGTGGCCGCCAAGGGGCTCAGTTGGGCGGCGCCCGGTTTTCCCCAGGCCAAACGGATCAAGTTGGGGTTCGCCGAAAAGCATCTTTTGGTGTTCGACGGCGCGGTGCTCGTTCGGGCCACACTGACGGTGGCGCCGCAGGCCAAGTTGGGCCGGCATCAACTTAGCGCCCGGATACATTATCAGGGGTGCAACAACGACATGTGTCTGATGCCGGAAACCCAGGAGATTCCGCTTTTTGTGGAGGTCACGGCCGCCGGTCACAAAGGCAAGCCTTTACACCAGGAGGTGTTTGCCCGTTAGGCGCGGGCCGCCCGGGATTGATCAGGAGGCCTTGTCATCCGGCGCTTGGTTGTAAGGCGCGGGCGGGTCCTCCAAAAACCTGCGCCGCAGAAAACGGCCCAAGAAAAAGCTCAAGGCCAGCACTCCTATGATGACGACCACCAGCTTGGGCAGGACCGCCATAAAGTCCATATGTTGGGTCACCCAACCGCCAAAGAGATAACCCAACCCCCCGAAGACCAGGGTCCATGCCACGGCGGAAGCGAAATTCAGCGCCAGGAAGGTGAGCCAGTGGACCCCCGAGGTGCCGCAGGCCAGGGGGATCATCATGCGGAAGCCATAGAGAAAACGGGAAAGCAAAACCAAGGCCAGGGCATGACGGCGAACCAAGGTCCTTGCCTTCACGGCTTTGCGCGCCAGGCGCCGTGAACTGGCCATAAGCTCCACACCCCGCCATCTGCCCAGGAGAAAGAAAATCTGATCGCCGATAAAGCCTCCCCCCAGCGCCGCCAACGCGACGCCCCAGGGAGTCAGCATCCCCTGCCGGGCCGCGATCCCGCCCAGGAGAAAGAAAGTCTCGCCCTCCAAAAAGGTGCCCACAAAAAGAGCCCAGTAGCCGTAATCGGCGATGACTTGTTGAATGGTCAGATTTTCCATGTGGATACGGCTTATGGTTTAGGTGTGGCAGATTGTCTGGTCAGTCCCGAGTTTAATCAAACATAGGCCCCCAGGCAAAGCAAAATCACAGGTGCGGGTGCAACAAGGTACCGGGAAGCATATATTTTAACAAGAGGTGCAAGCTTGACCACCTGTAAACAAAAAAAACACCCTTGCCCCGATTGCAAGCAATGCCAGCAGTGTTCGCCGACCAGGTGCAGCCTTTGCCGGGGCCTGGGCGCCGAGGAAGCCGAGCGCTGTTTCAGGGGCCTGAGCATGGCCGAGCAAATAGAGCTTTTCGAGGCGGTAAACCGGGGTGAGTGGCCGGAGGGTAGTTATGGGCCAGCGGCCCGCCTGATGCCGGAGCCGCTTCTTATGCATAGACCACTTGCCCGGACTCTGTTAAATGATGGTATCCTACAGGCAAGAAAGTCGGTAGACCCGAAGCGATTTCCGCCAAACCAACGGCGCGCGGCGCAGAGACGAGTAATGGATTCAGAATTCCGCACGCACACAATAGAACTTAAGGCTGAGCTAGCCGCCTTGGAAGAAATGTTCCTTTTCCTGGAAAAGGGATGCGCCGACCTGGAGGTGCCGCTCAACGCCCAGCGCGCTCTGGAGCTTTCCGCCGACGAGGCGGTGACCAACGTCATAAGTTACGCCTACCCGGAAGGCGCACCCGGTTTGGTTCGGCTCACCCTGCAACGGGATCACGATGAGGTGTCTCTCACCATCGAGGACCAAGGCCGCCCCTTTGACGAGTCAGGGGTGGCCCAGCCCGACTTGGACGCGTTGTTGGAGGACCGCAAAATCGGCGGTCTGGGCGTGTTTCTCATGCATAAGATGATGGACCGGGTGGAGAGCACCCGTAAGGGCGATAGCAACCGGTTGGTGTTGGCAAAAAAAATTTAACAGCCGATCCTGTTTAAACGGAGCCTTTCATTAAGCGCCGCTTGCCGCGGCAAACTCGCTAATGTCAATCGCGAGAGAGCATATTGGCCGATCGCCGCATCGGCGGCAAAGGATTGTTTTGGAAAGCACGTCTGTAAAAGCGCTGGTGGTGCTTAAGGACATCAGTTACCGCCTGCATAACCGCATCATCCTGAACAGGATCAATTGGCGCCTGGAGCCAGGCCAGCATTGGGGCGTTCTGGGCGGCAACGGCGCGGGCAAGAGCACCTTCCTGCGCCTGGTGCGCGGCGAAATCTGGCCGCAGGCGGGCATCGGGTCCCGGGTGTACTGCCTCAACGGCCGTCGCGAGGAAAGCCCTCTGGCCTTCCGCCAAGCCAGCGCCTTGGTTTCCTCAGAGCTCTTGGACCGCTACCAGAGGCGCCAGTGGAACCTGTCTGTTTTAGAGACGGTCTGCACCGGGTTTGCGGAAAGTGTCTATTTGTATGAAGACCCCGGCTCGGAGCAACTGCAAGCCGCCCGAAAGGCCCTGGACCAGGTGGGCTTGGACGGCAAGGAGCGCGAGCCTTTGCTGCGCCTTTCCCGGGGCCAGATCAAACGGGTGCTTTTGGCTAGGGCCTTGGTGCGGCGGCCCAGGGTATTGATCCTGGACGAAGCTTTCGAGGACCTGGACCATGAGGCTCGCGCCGAAATGTTTCAGGTCTTGGCTGCTCTCGCCAAAAACGGAGTCAATCTGCTTTACGCCACCCATCGTCAGGAAGAATTGCTCCCAGCGCTAAGCCATGTCCTGGTGCTGGAAAATGGGCGTATTTCGCGGCAAGGGCCGCGCCAGGAGATCTTGCCGGATTCCGTTCAGTCGGCCGTTTCGCTTAAGCCGGGCGCGCAAGCGGGCAGGGAAATCCCACGGAGCAAAAGCCCCCGCTCCATCGTGACCGTGAGCCAAGCCGACTTGTTCCGTGAGCGCCGCCGCGTATTGCGCAAGATTGATTGGACCGTTGAGCTTGGCCAGAGCTGGGCGCTTTTGGGGCCCAACGGTGCGGGCAAGACCTCGCTCTTGATGCTTTTGGCCGGAGAGTTGTCACCGGCGCTGGGCGGTCGGGTGACTTGGTTCGGTAATGCGGAGCATTCCGGCCTTTGGCAGTTGCGCGCCAAGGTAGGCCTGGTTTCGGGCGATCTACAAGCCAGGCACAAGCGTCCCCGGCAGACCGGGCTCGACACTGTAATCAGCGGGTTGCAGGGCAGCATTGGAATCAGCGCGTCACCAGGACCCGAGCAGATCCAAGCCGCGCAGGGTTGGCTGCGGCGTTTAGGCATCGCGGGTTTGGCCGAGCGCGCCATTGCCACGCTTTCCTATGGCGAAATGCGCAAGCTTTTGATCGCCCGGGCCATGGTCAGCGGCCCCAAACTTTTGCTGCTGGACGAGCCCATGGCCGGCCTGGACCAGGATGCTAAGACCAGCATGCTGGAAATGGTGGAGCGCCTGATTAAAAGCGGCGTGAGTCTAGTGATGGTTAGCCACCATGCCGAGGATTTGCCGCCGTCATTGACCCACGTGGCTGAGTTGTCTGAAGGGCGCCTCGTCTTCCAAGGCAGCAGGTCGGACTATATGAAAAGGTCCTGATCAGCCGGCAATGACCTTCCCTTGACCGCCGTCTGCACCAGCATAAAACTAAGGCCTCACTCCTCTGACCCCGCCCCGCGCCAAGCAATGATGGCAGCTATTTCTAAAGAGCGAAATACCACTAATGGAGCCCTCTGCTAGATGGTTTTTCTTTCATTAAAAACAAGGCGGTTGCTCGGTCCAAGCTATGATGATTGAGAGTCTTCACCGCCTGGCCAGTACACACCTAAATTTGCCTATAATAAATCAAACTAGCTCTATCAGGCAAAATTAGTATTACTTTCTCAATCGAGTAAAATTATATATATGATCACAAATGCCATTAATTAAAGCAGTTTAACTATTTTACCATCATTTTACCATTTATTCATCCCCCAATTTATATTTGACTATTA
>Ga0307423_1001278_pt1 | contig 15383 bp, 11 predicted proteins | sample SalMarWE160310MG_FD_202154 | JGI IMG/M metagenome (GOLD analysis project Ga0307423, IMG submission 202154) | Salt marsh sediment microbial communities from the Plum Island Ecosystem LTER, Massachusetts, United States - WE1603-10 | ecosystem: Environmental > Aquatic > Marine > Intertidal zone >...
AACTGATGTTTGTCCGTTTGTTCCGGTCAGCGGTGTTACGACTGAGCAATGTATTGAGCTTTCTAAGGAAGTTGCAAAAAAAGTTGGTGAAGAATTAAATATTCCTGTTTACCTTTATGAAAAATCTGCTACAAAACCTGAAAGAGAGAATCTTGCAAAAGTCCGACAGGGAGAATACGAGGCACTTGAAGAAAAATTAAAAAAATCAGAATGGAAGCCTGACTACGGTCCAGCAAAGTTTAATGCAAAAACTGGTGCGACAGTAATTGGAGTGAGAGAATTTCTTATTGCATATAATATTAATCTTAATACTCGCGAGCTATTGCATGCAACTGACATTGCATTTGAATTAAGAGAAAAAGGTAGATCAGCAAGAGAGCTAAATGACACTCCATTCTATTATAAATCCACTGAAATTTTGAAATATGAGAAAGGAAATTATCCTTGTGGCAATGAAGACCAGTTTGTTGGAAAGAGTATTGATGAAACAATTCAGCACTGCAAAAAAGTGCATAATTATGATCTCATGGAATTGCTGGAATTAAATGGAATAGATTCGAAAAAACCGGAAGGACAATCGGTCAAAGTTCCGGGAAAATTTAAGCATTGTAAAGCTATCGGCTGGATGGTTCCTAATTATGACAGGACACAAATTTCAATCAACTTAACGAACTACAAATTAACCTCAATGCATCATGTAATCGAAGAAACGAGAAGACTTGCAATGGAAAGAGGACTTGTTGTTACGGGAAGTGAAATTGTTGGAATGGTTCCGTATCCTGCATTGCTAGAAACAGGAAAATTTTATCTGAAAAATCAGCATCGATCAGTTGGAGTTCCAATAAAGGATATTTTGAATACTGCGGTTCAATCTCTCGGATTGAATGATGTTTCAGAATTTAAAATTGAAGAAAGAGTATTGGGACTTCCTAAAAATCTTGAGAATGCTTTAGTTGAATTAAAGCTAAATGATTTCGTTGATGAAGTCTCTCGTGAGTCTCCTGCACCGGGCGGCGGATCAATTGCTGCATTAGCAGGAGCTTTGGGCGCATCACTTTCTTCAATGGTGAGTAATTTGACTGCGAACAAACGAGGCAGTGAAGATGTTGATGAAATTTTGAATAAAGCGGCTGAAGAATGTCAGGAAATAAAAAATGCTCTCGTAAAAGCGATTGATGAAGATACAAACGCATTCAATGCATATATGAATGCAAGACGGCTTCCAAACAAAACACCTAAGGAAAAGAAAATTCGCGAAGAAGCAATGCAGGCTGGATTAAAGCAAGCAGTAATGGTTCCTTTAAATACCGCAAAGCAAAGTTACCGTGCAATTGAAATTGCTGAAATTGTTGCAAAGAACGGTAATCCAAATTCTATTACCGATGTTGGTGTTGGTGCACAAAGCGCTTATACAGGTGTTCTCGGTGGAATTTATAATGTCCTTATCAATCTAAAAGATATAAAGGACAAAAAGTTTGTAGATGAAATGAGAACTACTTGTGCTGGATTGAAGGGTAAGGCACAGAAAAAATTGAGTGATGTTTTTGGTTTTGTTGAATCGAAGTTACAGTAATTTGAATTGAAATGTCATCACGAGCGAAGCGAAGTGATCTTTACATTAATCTTGAGATTGCGTCGTCCTGATAAATCAAGACTCGCAATGACTGTGTTCTCTTTATTCCTCACTATCAATTTCGTACTTAACGATTTCGTATCCTTTATATGTTTCATAAGCTGCATAAACCACACCGAATAAAACTGAAACCATCCCAAGCAGAAAGAGGGTTGTAATAAAACTATTTAGCCGGGTAATATCAAACAAATAACCAAAACCAATAAGTAGAGATGTTACAACAAAAAGCGCAACTGCAATTGTGTAAGAAAGAACAGCATTCCGGACGAGTTTAACTCTTAGCGTAAGCTGCTCGAGTTGTTTGCTTATGCTTTCAATCCGTACATTTTCTCTGGAACTGAATTCAGGATCATCTATCTTCCGCAACACTCTTCTTCTCTCTTCATTTAACAAACGAATTCTGTTAACTATCAGTGAATACTTGTTGTTCATTCCAAGCAAAAGTAAACCGCAGGCTGAAATCATTAATCCCGGTGCGAGCATTAATTGTATTATTTGTACGATTGAGGAAATGTCTGGCATAAAAATTTAAAATTGTTTGTTGTAAATATAAAGAAAAGAAAAAACTGTCACTGTCACACCGTGACAGCATAGAAAAAGTTATTCATGTTTAGGTAATCTGAATTTAATACGTATAGTTATTTTCGAGCGGATACTTTTCCCATTATTAATTGCAGGTAAAAATTTTGAGGTTATAATAAGTCTTATTGCTTCCTCATCACATCCATACCCTAAACCCTTTATAACTATTGGGTTCGATGGATTGCCAGAAGTATCTATGGTTACTACAATAAAAACACTTCCTTCTATGTTACTTTCAATTGCATCCACCGGATATAGTAATCGACTTTGAAGTGAGTCGATGCCACCAATTAATTGAACTAAAGAATAAGGTTGAACAAAGCACCTAGTAATTTCGGCATCAATTTGTAATGTTGAATCATTTTGAGAGAAACAATAAGTCGAAATAATTAATAATATTGTTAAAGTTTTCATTTTATAAAAAATAATTCTTAAATCATTCACTCATAAATCTCATAAAAAGTATTATCATAAAAAAATCTAACATTCTGTCCGAGTGCGAGAAGCTGTGATGTCTCCGGTTTATCATTTAACAATTGAAAATACTCATCAGAATTAAACTGAATACGTTTTTGATTTTTAGCTTTTTGATTCTGTAATTCTGAATCAATCCAAAACTTACCGCTCTGGTAAACAGCTCTTCCCTGGATATTTTTTACCTGTTGAGTGAGGTTCATTTCATTTCCTTCACTATCCTTATAATTCATCCTGCCTGAACCTTGTTTAGTTTCTGCGTAATTGCTGGCACTGTTCAAGTCCCGTATTTCTTCGCTGGCAGTTACGCTTCTGTCACCGCTTTTTTGTTTCATTGCACCGAAATCACCTTCAGCTTCTTTTTTTAATTCAGGAGCAGGAGGTAAAGTCTGGAAATCATCAACCATTTCGTTTCTGCTTATTCGGATTTCTTCATCTTCCATTATTAAATAGCTGGTGTAAGGAGTAACAATTCCTTGTTCACGAGCAAGCTGAGTTATTTCATCAACCAGTTCTTTATCCTCACCGTTTAATCTTATCTGGTACAGTAAATATCCAATTCTTCGAGAAGCCCAGAGCGGAGGAATAAAATCATATTCATCATTATCCTTGTTGAAGTCTGCCTTTAAATAAAATGATTTTCGTTCACCCTTGATCGTTCCATTCAATTCTATATCCGAACTGCCGCTTCCGCTGTATCTTCCAAATATAGTTACGCCTGAACCTTTAAATAAATCGGGAAGGTTGTTCGGGTAGGTCTGAAATGTTTTTGTTTTGCCGCTGAATGAAAGTGAAAGATTTGTCAAAACCGGTGATTGCACTTTATCGTAAAAACTGGAAACCTTTACTTCAATATCTTCATTTTCTGAAATGTAATTTCTGAAAGCTTTAGTCTGTTCGGTGATTTTGTCGAGCAGGTGAGTGTTTATTTCATTACCGATTCCAAAAGTGAATATCCTGACATTTTGTTTATTCGACTTTTCAATTTTCTTCAAAAGATTTTCATCTGCAGTTTCTCCGATTGTCGGTTTGCCATCTGTAATAAACACAATTAAGTGAGTACGGCTACTATTTCCTTTTTCTTTTAAAGCAAGATTTAAAGCTTCCTCTATGTTTGTGCCACCAACAGGTTTCAAATCATTTATAAACTTCTCTGCCTTTTTAATATTGTTTTCACTTGCCGATTCAATCTGACCAAAAAGTGAATAAGCTTCGGTCGAAAACCTGATAATATCAAATCTATCTCCGCGGTTAAGGTTATTAACACAATACAATAATGCTTTTTTTGCCTGTTTGAGTTTATCGCCTGCCATACTTCCGGAAACATCCAGCACAAAAGTTATATCTTTATCATCAATCTGATTATCATTAATTATAAATGAAGGACCAGCAGTCAGCAGAAAATAGCCATCTTCATTTCCTGATTTATAGGTAAGAAGCGATAAGCCGACATGATCATTATCTGTTCTGTAGTAAAGCTTGAAGTCAATGTCTGGTTTGGTATTCTCTTCTTCGAATGAAATTAGAGCATTATGATTGTCTTTATTGACAACATCAATTGAATGAGTGGGGGAGTAGATATTCTTAATTTCTTTGTTTGTTTTAAGTTCAACTTTAACACTCACACTTTTTACCGGTTTTGCCGAGAATTTTTCTGTGTTCAAAGGATAAACATATTCATACATTTCATTGTCGGAATTCAAAACCTCCCGGTAACTTATAGTTACCTTCTTTTTACTTCTTGGTTCTATTGGAAAGATTCTTACTTTAAATATTCCCTGACCGGTATACTCAAGTAAAGCGGGATCTTTTATTTGTCTTACTATGTCTTCATAAATTTGTCGGGCTTTGGTTGCATCGAGCAATTCTGCTGAGACCATTTTTCCGTTTATTTCCATACTGAATTTGTTTATAACAGCATCTTTTGGAATAGGGAAGATGTAATATCCTTCAAGCATATTGTTTGATGGATTATAAAATTCCTGGTCGATGAAAGTCTCTGCTATATTACCATTGATCTTTACATCAACGTGGTGATAAAGAACTTCAAGAGGGTAAGGTGATTGAAGCGGCTGTGGTTTGGGAATAATTATTAAGCCATCTGCGAAAGCAGAAATTGTTAATAACAAAGTCAAGAAAATGGACTGTAAGATTATATTTAATTGTTTCATGTTTTTCTCGCTTATTTTTCTTTCGTCATTCCCGCAAAAGCGGGAATCTATTTACTTATACAGATTCCGGATCGATTTCCAAAATTGAAATCGTCCGGAATGACAGCGAAGAACATTTATTCAAACTTATAATTTTTAATTGATGCTTGTTCTCTGATTATCTTAAGCATCGCTGCATCGAGAGTATTTTCTTCGGGGTTTTCAGATATTTTCTGTGCTATGTAGTCTCTTCTCTGTTTATCAAGTTCACTTATCTGGTTCTGATAATCTTCCCGCTCTTTTGCTTTTTTATCCACATATGCCTTTTGTTCTTCTGTGGTCATATTTTGCATTTCTTTTGGAAGCTGGTCCTTTGGGATGTTTTCCAAATCAACCGAGCCTTGTTTCTTAGCATCAACGAGATCCCAGGATTCATTTTTATACTGTCCGCTTCCTTTTGTAATTGTTCTTTCAACCATAACAGATGGAGCTAGGTTTTTTGCGTTTGCATCCTGCTCTGCCTGTCTCTGTTTTAGTTCGTCACCTGCGTAACCATAAGCGATGTAAGTTTCATTTAATTTCTGTCCGAGTTGAACAAGCTCATCATCAAACGGAGTGTCAATGTGAACAACTTCCTGGTTCTGATCAATATTTATATATGAACCATCAGCAAGACCAGCTCCGTCTTTCCAGTTCGTTTGAACTCCTTCGTCGTAGCTGCCACAGTAAATTGTATTTATTATTATACCCTTACTGATAGCATTTTTACAAGCTTCTTGATAGTCAATACTTCCTTGAGTAAAAGGTTCATTTCCTGCAATGAAAATTACTTTGTAATCATCCGTACTTTTAGTCCATTTCAAATCTTTAATTGCTTCTGAGATTACAGTTCCGCAATATTCGCTGCCGCCATTTGTTTTGAGCTTGAATAATTCTTCTGAGATTTTGTCGAGGTCGTTTGTTAATGGAGTTATTAATCTGACGTATCCTTCGTCAGGGGATAACCAATCATTTCCATATTCATATAAAGCGACATAAAGATTGATATTCTTTCCCTCTCTTTTTGAGCGAGCCATTTCGTTTATAATTTTCCACAACTGGGTTTTGGTCTGCTCAATTAAGCCATCCATACTATTGCTGGTATCTAACAAGATTGCAAGCTGGACGGTGTTGGTTGTCGGTTTTTCGCTGGATATTGCTTCGTCTCCGATTAAGACAAGTGAGGTAAAAAAACTAATGAGGAAAATAATTGAATGTCTCATCTTGTGATTCTCCTAAATGATTATGAAATTTAGCAAAAGTTGGGGCTTTCACTCAGCTTATATTCCAAAAGTTCCTGAGTGGAGAGAATATAAAGAGGGAATTATTTTTACTTAATATTTTTTGGAACTTAAGTGAATTGAGAGAGTATTATAATGCTTCAGAAAAATTAATATACTCTAAAGCATTGAATGAATTTTATAGAGCAGGCCACGCTTAGTAGAATGGCATTGTAACTAACCCGCTGCCAAAGAACAAATATCATAAGCAAAATTCTATCGTCTTGAGCAACTTGTTAATTACAGTAGTACCGGCTTTCAAATTCTTTATGGCTCAACTTAGCGTCAAAGTTGATTCTCGATAAAGTGCCCTAACCAATCGAAAAAACCTAAATAACCGAGAATACCACCTAAAACGATTCCCAGAACTAACAGAAGAATGTCTTTAAACCAGGCTTTATGCCTTTCCATGCGGAGTTGTTTGTCTAAAGAGTCTTGTGTCGGAATTGTTTCGCTTCGTAACGCCATTTATTTCTTTAACTGTTTAAATGTTCGTTGTGATTTAAGGTAGTCTAACGATTATTTATACTGAACGTTTGGAATAAAAATTTCAACCTTCAGTTTCTTTTGCTTTGGAAGACTTATTCCTGTTTCTTGTATAAACAACAGATATAATCACCAGTGCTGCTCCAAGTACTAAAAATGATAATATTTTAAATACCACTTCCTGGCTTGTGATTCCCAAAACAAAAACATAAACAACAGTAAGTAAAAATGTTGCAAGAGACATATATCTGTATTTTACGTTTTTCAGAAGTAAACTAAAGATATAATAAAGTATAGCAACTCCAATCCAGCTAAATGCTACAAAACTACTTGGCATCATGTTATGAAGGGAATACGGGATAATTAATAATGCAGTTATCAAATACGCATTTCGCATCTGCTCAGTTTTAAGCTCAAGACGGTCCTTTTTCCAGTTCAGTATTCGTGCACTCAACAATGCGACAACACCAAAGCTCAGACTAATACCGCTTGTGGCTTCTGCAAGAATAATGAATGTTAAAAATATCAACAGAAATATGAAAAAGTTAGCAACGACTATAAACTTCGATCTAAACCAAACAGCTGTGGAAACAACGATCACGCTTTGCCAGCAAAGCCATATAAAAAAATCGGGCTTGTTAAATTGAAGGATGATTGCAACACTCAAAGCTGCATATCCGGTCATTGCATAATAGAACGTTGCCATCCTGCTTGACTTCTTTGTAAAAAATAGAATTGCAAATCCAATAAAAATAATAGATGCTGCAAGATGATAAACCTGTCCTAGTGCTGGTGTTGATAGGATCGTTATAAGTAAAAATAATCCGTACGCCATCGAAGTAATTATTAGGATACTGATAGCAGTAGGTAAATATTCATCGTACTTTTTATCATTATAATAGGCTAATGTGAATATGATCAGATAAACCAGTATGAAAATTAAATTTATCGGTTCACCAACTTTTAGCTCAAGCTGATTACCGATTAGCGGATTGTTGATAAACCATAAAAGATGAACCAGATAAGATACAACGATAGTGAAATTAAAAAGTCCGTTCCAGCTATGTTTAATTTTTAAGTAGAGAGATTCAAGAGCAAGAAATGCTATTGTTATAAAAATTAATGCTGAAGCATCGCTTAGCAAAGCGGATAAATAAACGGTTGTAAATCCGAATGCAGTTATATACGGAGATTTCCAATTAATTCCGGAAAGGATTAAAATGAAAGAAATGATGTATGCAATGATCAGAACAGGCACAATACTGGAAAAAACAGGAGCGGAACTGAAATAGTGCATCCTTAATGCTGCGATATAAAGTATTGCAAATCCGCTTCCGAGAACCCAGCCAGAAAGATGAGGAAGCTTATTCTTGAAGAAAATTGAAGTGACAATTACAACTAATCCTGTTGCAATTCCTATTACAACCGGAATAATTTGATTCATCGATTCGAATGGAAGAGTATTCGCGATAATCCAGCCTACGAGGAAGGCAAAAATTCCTAACTTTGCAAACCAGAATTGCCCGATCCTAAATTCCAGCTCTTCGTCAGACTCACTTTTTTTCTTTTTAATGACTTCTTCTTCTTCAACTTCTTCTTCTGTTGGTGCAGGATGCAGATCGAGATAATTTTCAATCTGAGAAATTCTCGACTCAATTGCTTTAAGATGTTGAAGAATTTCCTTTCCGCTTACATCATTCGAGGATGTGTCCATCTTTTTATTCTCTTTTATATTTTATTAGGATTTCTTTTCTACCTTTTTAAGCTTAATATACAAACCAATAACTAACAGTGTAACAATAACAGTTGAAAAGCCAAGTCCGATTCTCCTGAAATAATAATCACTGATTGCTTCTTCACCATTTATCTTGGCTTTATTTACGATTGTGAATCCCTCGTCGATCTGCTCTTTAAATTTATCCAGATTAAATGCGTGAATAGTTGTACGCGATTGTATGAGTACCTGTCTCACATCTTTAAGTGAGAAAGTTGCATCCGAAACATCCATCCCTTTTTGACCCGCTTTATCTAGTATATTCTTTGTTTCTGAATCTTCTGTTTTCAGGCTATCAATAAGGCTTTTCATTTTTCCAGCAACAATGTAACCTTTGGAGTTTACCTCAGTACTATGACAGTTTACACAGACTGCTGGTTTTTGTGTTCCGACCATTGCATCGGTAGCTGGTTCAACAAGGTGATTGCTATGACAACTCTCACATTCAGGATAATTATGCTCATCAAAAGCTTTTTTATGCGGACTTTGCTCAAAGAGTTCCATATTTAAAACGTGACAAGTACCGCAGACTTTTGAGATAGATTCAACTCCCGGTGGTACAGCCCCATGATTACCATGACAATCGTTGCAAGATGGAGAACTTAAATCTCCTTTTTCCAGGAGAGCAATTCCATGCACACTTTTCACATATTTTTCGTACTGATCAGTAGGTATTTTGTAAGCAGCCATCAGTTTTGCATCGCTATGACATTTTGAACAAACGGAAGGAATATTTGTTGCATAAACCAGTGAACGGGAATCCTTTACCGGTTGAATTTCATGCGAGCCATGACAACTAGCACACTCGGCAGCATTAGGATCGCCTTTTGCATTCAGATGTCCGTGGACGCTCGTTTTATATTTTGAAACCTGATCTACGGGTAGAGCCGGATTATATTGTTTCATAAATTCAGCACTGCTATGGCAACTGCCACACAACTCAGTAATTTTAGTCGGATAGACTTTTGATGTCGGATCTTTTACATTTTTGATATCGTGAACGCTATGACAGGTTACACAATCAGCAAGCGGTCCCTGGTCATTGAAACTCTGCTGAAAATGAACTGAGCTCTTCAGCTTTTCATATTGATCAGTTGGAATGTTCGATCCAAATCTTTTCATTTTATTTTCATCGGCATGACAATTAATGCATACCTGGAATCTGTTAACCCGTGACGGAACTCCAATAAATCCTTTTTCCTTACTCATCGCCACATCCATATCGTCTATGGTTGCATCTCCGCCATGGCAGCCAGCACAAGAAATTCCTTTAGTAAAATGAACATCCGTTTTAAAGAGTTTGGCATGCGTATCATCTAAATCTAAATGGCATTTAATGCACTGATCAGTAGATTGAGCAGGAAGTGTATAAAAAGATAAGATTAGTAACAGAACTGAAACCGGAATATTTATTATTTTATTTTTCATATCTGCCTCCTAATCCAAAATAAAACCAAGAATGGTAAAAACAATTATGAAGATGATCACGAAAATACCGACGTAAGTAAGTAATCTATTCTTATTTCCCCGGGCAGTTTTTTTATCCCAGACCGGAACTATTGCCCAAAGAAGTACTCCAATTCCAAAGAGGAGAACACCTACTAATTCACCCGGCAAAAAAAGAATTTCCCCCGGAAGGAATTTGAACACTTGAAACATGAAAAGGAAATACCATTCAGGTTTAATTCCTACAGGTGCGGAAGAAAAAGGATCCGCTTTATTACCAAGCTCCCAGGGAAAGAAAACAGCCAGAATTGCGAGAATGTTTATAACTATTAACCAAATTAGAAGTTCACGCATAGCAAAGTTGGGGAAAAAGGGAATGGTTTTTTTCTCGTCATCAGGAAGCTTTTGATAGTCTTCCGGTTCTGCAATTCCCTGTCTTTGAATCATAAGCAGGTGAAGTGTTAAAAGGATCACAAATATTCCCGGGAAAATTGCAACGTGAAATCCGAAGAACCTAGAAAGAGTAGCACCGGTAACATCCGTGCCGCCTCTTAATAATTTTAATGCAGGTTCACCAATTAATGGTACTTGACCAACTATATCAGTTCCTACTTTTGTAGCAAAGAAAGCAAGCTCATTCCAGGGGAGAAGGTATCCGCTGAAACCGAAGGCCATTGAAATTGCAAGCAAACCAAATCCAGTATACCAGGTAAGTTCACGTGGTTTTCTAAATCCTTTAAGAAAATAAACTGAGAACATATGAATGAAAACAGAAAGAACCATTAAATTAGCTGACCAGCTATGAACCGAACGGATAAGCCAACCAAAGCTAACTTTTGTAGAAATAAAATGAACGCTTTCAAATGCAAGATCTTCAGTCCCTTTGTAATACATAAGTAATAATATTCCGGAAATAACCTGAACAACAAAAAGCAGCAGAGCTACGCCGCCGAAATAATACCAGATAGTTTCACGGAATTTTGGAACGGACTTTTTCTTTGCAAATTCTAAAAGACCTGATAAATCATATCTTTCATCAAGCCAGCTTAAAATTTTGCCTTTTGGTTTTTTATTTTTTTCTTCCATCAGCTTGCCTCCTCAAAAACTGTAACCTCATCATTTTTTATTGCGACTCCATACTTTTTAAGTGGGGCAGGGGGAGGACCACTTGCAACTCTTCCGTTTAAATCATACCTACCGTTATGACAGGCGCAATATATTTGCCCATAATCTTTCCTGTATTGAACAATACAATCCAGATGCGTGCATTCTGCACTGAAAGCAATATAATCACCACTCTTTTTTCTGATTACGATGACTGGTTTATTACCGAACTTTATAATTTTCCCGCTGTCCTTTTGCATATCTTCCACAGCACCTATTTTAACATTGGAAACCTTTACTTCTTCAACCTCGGGAGGTTCAAGATATTTAAATACGGGATAAAGTAGTGCACCAAGCCAGGCAATAAATCCACCACCGAGAAGAATATTCAGGAAGTCACGGCGCTTTGTTTTACCCGGGTTTGAATTCTCGGAATGATTGTTCATCATAAAGTATCCCTACAATTAATTAGATTATGTTCAATTAAAATATAAAGTGAGAGGAGTCGCTCTAAATACTTACTCCTAATTAAGTTCAAAATATAGACCCTTCGTTTGATTTATTAGTGATCATTATTCCGGTTCAAATGTTGAACAAATAATAGTAATTTTATTTTAAACATAGAAGCAAGGAATTAATAAACTCATTTCCTTGCATGACATTCAACGCAAATCAAATCTTTCACATCAGTACCAAGATCTTCAGGGTGAACAAAGTCAACTCCACTCATAGAAACAAGATTTTCACCTTTACTTGTAGTTTGGGAAATAATTGTATGGCATAAGTTACAATCTCTTCGAATCATTTCTCCATCGTCTGTAAAATGTTCTCCATCGTGGCAGCGGAAACAGCCGGAATCATAAAGGTGTGATAAATGATTAGGAAATCCCCGCCAGCTAACCCTCATACTGGGGAAGTAGTTTCTATTATATATTTTCTGAATTTCTTCGATAGCTTTAGATATATTTTCTTTCTTTTCCTGGGCAACAGATGGAAAATTTGTATTATAAAAATCGTTAATTGCGTACGCTATACTATCTAACCCGCTTTGTTTGGTAGAATAATCCCCCTCAAGGGCATTAACGGCAATGTTTTTAATGTAAGGAAGTTTTTCATCAATTCTTCCAAGAGACATTGAAAGATTAACGGATTTATCGGAAGGATTATAAATGTGTGAAGGGCGATTATGACAATCAATGCAATCCATTGTTCTCAAATTTTCCTTGTTAACCTTTTTTTCATCGTAAACAAAGTTTTTCTTTTTGAATATTTTCACTTTGCCGGTTATGTTGTTTGTTTGTTTGACCCAGGGAATGTTATCTCTGATTGAATCAGTATATAAGTACTCCATTTTATTTGCAATATTCATATGCCAGTGAATTCCTTCTGCTCTGCCGAGATCACTATTCCCTCCGCCAATTTTTAAAAGCATGCTTAATGATGACTTGGTATTTTTTTCATCATACAAATAATAGGTAAACTCTCTTCTTATTTCACTGAAGAAGTGTTGAGGGGAGTGGCATTGCTCGCAGGTTCCGGCAGCTGGTCTTAAATCTTTTACCGGTGTAGGAATGGGTTTAGAATACTTTTTAAATAATACCGAATAAACCTGGTAGGAACCCGAAATTTTTGCCCGAACAAACCATGCTGCACCCGAACCAATATGGCAAGTAACGCAACCTACTCTTGAATGTGGAGATGAGAGATACGCAGTATATTCAGGAGCCATAACTTCGTGACACATTTCTCCACAAAATTCATCCGAGTCAGAAAATTCATATGCTTTATAACTTCCAAAAGCTGAAAAGAAAAGTAAAAGAACTGCACCGATTGAAAATAAGGTGATCATCCTTCTTTGTTTTGGATCATTAAGATCAATAATCATAAATCGTTTTCTTCTTTTAATACCTTGCTCTAATCTTCTTCTTTCTCTTAACATACCAACGACGAGTAAAAATATTCCTATAAGGAGAAATATTGGTAGAATAATAAAAGTAATTATTCCCATGTAAGGTTTTGATTCAGGGGAGAGAAGTTCAAGGATTGTTAAGAATATAATTAAGCCAAAGCTTAGCCCTGCTAATCCAGCTCCAAAAAATGTTATTGGATTGTAAACATAAGGTGGAAAAAATCGCCGCATAAAAGAAAAATATTACTTAAATATAAAAGATGGTTAAATATAATTATCTATATGCGAAAATCATTGCATATATAATCCAAATAACGATACTAAAACCGATAGTGAGTGCCGTCCAGCCAAAGATTTTCATGCCCTTAAGAACAATAGGAGGATACTGCTCAACCAAATGTTTTTCCAATTCTCCTTTTTCTACCATCTCATCGTATTCTTTGGATTTATCTAATTTAAATTCATCAAGTTGAACTCTTCCTGAAAAAATTACTATGTCCATTGGAAATTTTTCTGGACGAAGGTGTGTATTAAAAAAGTGTATAGTGAAAATAAAACCTGTTGCAAGAAGAGCTTCATCACTGTGAATAATTGTGGCTACATTAATCATCCAACCCGGGATAAAATTTGTAAAAAATTCCGGAAACCAAAGTGTCATTCCAGTGGAGCCAATAACAAACATTCCCCAGAATACAGCAAAGTAATCAAATTTTTCCCAGTAAGTCCATCTTCCATATTCCGGTCTGGATCCCTTACCTATAAACCACTTTAAAGAGTTTTTAAAATCATTCCAGTCTTTTTTATTAAAGATCATTGAATTCTTACCAATCAGCAAAGCTTTCCACGAGTCGAATTCCTTTTTTCTCAGACGAATCAAATCAACCAGATGAGTAACGAAAACAATGATCATAATTGAAGCGGCAAATCTGTGCCAGTAACCTGCCGACTCAAAACCACCAAAAAATTTTGACAGTACTTTTGCCCAGCCGGTATAAGAAAACTTTAAACTCATCCCGGTTAATGAGAGGATAAGAAAACTAATTATCATCAGGACATGAAGCACTCTGTTCAGACGCGTAAATCGTATTATGTATTTTCCTTTTAAGCTCATTCTTTATTGTTTTCATTTTTATTGGAATCGGATTTAGTATCATCTGCATTGTTTTCAGCATCGTGAATCTTTTTTAATTTTCTTCTCCACTCCAATGAACGCGGAAACCAGAGTATAGTATGCATCCCCGCAATAAAGAAAGTTCCGACAAGCAAACCCGTCATTCCCCAGAAGACCCAGAATAAAATCGGGTACTTTACCGGGTCGTGATGAGTTGCGTGAGTTAAATATCCGGCGAATTGCCTGTTAGCTGATGGATGGCATTTCTTACAAGTTTCAACTACATTCTCTCTGCTCAATCTTGACTTTGGATCATTTACGGAAAGAATATCGTGTGAGCCATGGCAATCGTAACATTTGGCAGTTTTAGTGTAACCTAATTGAGAAACTTTTCCATGATAAGTGTCAAAATAAGTTTCAGCAATTTTTTCATGGCATCTGCCGCACTGGCTCATGATTTCAAGTTTAAATCCTTCCGAATCTGCCCTGCGAATTGTGTGTGCACTATGACAGTCATAACAAACAGGTAATTCCTTATCTGTCTTGGTAATTAAAGGTGAATGCACACTTTTAACGAACTGTTCCTCTATTCCATGATGACATTTTCCACAGGTTGAAGATATATTTGCCCGATTTATACTTGACTCAGGATTTGTATGCGGAAGTTCCCGATGAGCAGTATGGCAGGCAGTACAAGTTGCAGTAACTGTAAGTCCACTTTTTAATAAACCTTTTCCATGAATGCTTTCGGTATAATGTGAGATTATGTCTTTTTCTGACCCTGTATATCGGATAGCTGCCTTTTCTCCTTCGCGATGACACTTTGCGCATAAAACGGGAATGTTAGTTGCAAACGTCGGAGATTCCGGATTTAATTTACCTAATACTCCATGCGTACCATGACATTCTTTGCATGTGGGACCATTAGGATCATTTTTTGCTACTAATGTTCCGTGTGTACTTTTTGAATATTCCAGTGCAACTTCTTCGTGACAGGATGAACAATCAACTTTATGTGTAATTGTTTCGCAAGCGCGATGTTTTGATACATTTACTTCCGAGTGGCATTGGCTGCAAGCAGTATTTGAGTGCCTGGAATTTTTTATCTCGCTATAATCAACAAATAAAGATCTTCCATCTTTGCTTGCAACCAGGTTAGGATTATCATGACATTCGAGACAATCTTTATCTGCCATTCCATAATCATAATAAACTTTTCTTATCTCGTGCGGTTGATGGCAATCGACACAAGCAGGTAGCACATGTGTTTGCTTCTCCCAGAGTTCTCCGCGAATTACTTTTCTATGGACTGTTTCAATTTCTGAATGACATACCGAACATGTTTTTGCAATATTTTCCCTTGAAATCGTAGAACGAGGATCAGTGTGCGGTAAA